>Ga0194063_10000033_pt1 | contig 102105 bp, 85 predicted proteins | sample SepL3720m_MetaG_FD_155459 | JGI IMG/M metagenome (GOLD analysis project Ga0194063, IMG submission 155459) | Anoxic zone freshwater microbial communities from boreal shield lake in IISD Experimental Lakes Area, Ontario, Canada - Sep2016-L373-20m | ecosystem: Environmental > Aquatic > Freshwater... | reverse complement strand
GCCCGGAGGCGCTGCGTTGTAGCCCGGAGGCGCTGCGTTGTAGCCCGGAGGCGCTGCGTTGTAGCCCGGAGGCGCTGCGTTGTAGCCCGGAGGCGCTGCGTTGTAGCCCGGAGGCGCTGCGTTGTAGCCCGGAGGCGCCGCATTGTAGCCCGGAGGCGGATTAGGCGCTACAGGATTCGCGCCTCCATTTATCTCTGAATTTAAATCCATGTTCGGTGAACGAAAAGCATTATCAGCCTTCACTGGGCCACCACAATCGTTGCAAAATAACTCATTATTGAAGTATTCCTTACCGCATTGCGTACATTTCATAATAATTCCTCCATCAACAAAATTATTCAAAAACTTTATCCCAATATATACTAACATGGATATATTAGCAACAATAATCATCTTTACATTTATTACCATCAATGTCACAATAAGCTTAAGGAGGTACTTCATGAAATATCTAGTTTTCCACTCGTGGATTCATTCTTTTTCTAATACACATATGTGTCGTGACAACGCTGACAAATTCGAATTCTCGCGCCTTCTCGCTAACACTTGCCTCGATAGCGATTGTGGTCTCTTTGCTTTTGATTCATTAAATACGCATCTGCATTACTTGTATGGGTTGCGCTGGCATGAGCGTTTCGAGCCGCCAGCAGGCTGGGATGTGATTCAGATAAAGAAATTTAATCATTTACTGCGACGCCGATACGGGGCCTATTTTCGTCGAAAGTACCCACTACACAATGGCCCTATTTTCGCTCTTGATAACGACAATTTCACTGAGGCCGGAAACCCCGACGCATTTACATACAAAATGAAATACGTTCACCATAACAGCACAAATGCGCGAATTTTCGAGGTGTACGAGGACAATGCGTTTTGCTCTTACCCGCTCTACCTTTCCGCATTTATTGAAAACCCAGAGTTTCAGAACCTCCCCGCGATTCAGCATGTATCAACATCACCTGATTACCTTCCAATATACAAAGCACTTGACATGAACTTTGCTTTACGCCAATACCGTGCCCAAAGCCACGCGATTCGCGTGAACAAATTCGTGAAGCAGCATGTTTCTCACCTTTACTACAAAATTCGCAGCGCGCATTACCGCCATGAGGCGCTTGGGCTCATGCCATTCTTCGACTCACCCGACTTGCTCCAAATCTCAAATACGCGTGGACACAAAGTCATGCGCTTCATCGATGATATTAATGGCGCTGAGGATTTGCAGAATTTTCTTTCCTTCTTTCCTGTGGGCAACTTAGATCCACACGGCGCGTTTGCGCTAATTCGCGAAAACTTTCCTTGTGAATTCACGGAATTTATCGTTGCCATTGGCAAACATATGGGGTTAAAGCCTTTGTCGCGCGCTACTGGAATATGCCGCGGGAGCCTGCGAAAACTTATTACAAAGTAAGGGTCGGTTTTTTGTACCCTTAAGGCTAGTAAAGGCTCGTTTTTTGTACCCTTACCGAATTTTTTCTGATTAATGGTAGTAAAAAAGCAAAAATGTAAGTGCAATTGACATAAATACAATGCTTTTTTGACGATAAGGAACGTTTTTTGCCGTTTTGGGGTACAAAAAAGCGACCTTTACTCTGTTTTGTTGAGTAAAGGCCTTGATTTTGTACCCCGTCAAGTTTTCTATTTCAATTGTTTTGCGCGAGCGGCTTTTTTCGCACCTCACGCCTCGCACCGCGCACCTCGCACCTCGCACCTCGCACCTCGCACCTCATGCCTCGCACCGCGCACCTCGCGTTAGCGGGCGCGTTAGCGGGCGCGTTAGCGGGCGCGTTAGCGGGCGCGTTAGCGGGCGCGTTAGCGGGCGCGTTAGCGGGCGCGTTAGCGGGCGCTTCACTCATACTTGCGATTTTGCACTAGTGTGTATATTTCATCTATTATCACTTTTATCGCTTCAGGCTTAGCTAGTTCACGCGACTGCTTAGCCATTCGCGTCAAAATACCCTGATTATTGAGCATTTCATCTATTGCTTCAGAGAGGGATCTCGCATTTAAATCTCGTTCAAGTAGAATGTGAGCAGCACCATGACGCTGAAATGTAAGTGCGTTTTGCTCCTGGTGGTTAGCTGTTACATTAGGCGAGGGAATTAATATCGAAGGTAGTCCCATGAAGGCCAACTCTGAAAGCGTTATCGCGCCTGCGCGACACACAATTAAATCTGCCGCTGCATACACTGATGCAACATCATGAATGAAGGATCGAATTTCTACACCATATGGAATCGGTTTTTTCTCGGCAGAATCATTGCTTTTTTCAGCAAAATTAGCCATTACGCTTTCAAAGCGCGATTCCCCAGTCGAAAAAAGCAATTTATATCCAACAACTTGATTAGTAAATCGACCAATCACGGTAGGAATTACATAATAATCTTTAATCATTTCTACTACTGCTTCGTTAATTTTTTCAGCGCCAAGACTCCCGCCCATAACAACAACCAGGCGTTCTCCAACTTCAAGTCCAAGCGCATCACGACAGTCTTTACGACTCGCGGTAGCAAGTTCCTCTCTTATAGGGTTGCCAGTAAAAGAGATATAGCGCGCCTTCTTGAAAAAAGCGCGAGATTCTTCAAATGAAATGCATACCGTTTTCACGAAACGTGAAAGGATTTTGTTAGTCATCCCAGGAACAGAATTCTGCTCATGTATGAGTGTTGGAATTTTCAAACGCGAAGCGCAAAACAATACGGGTCCGCACACGTAACCCCCCATGCCAATTACCACATCAGGATTAAATCGTTTAATGATTGTTTTCGCGTCAGCGTAGCCATCAAACATCTTTCTAAAAGATGAAATAAGGCCTGTGCTTATTTTGCGTTTGAAACCCGCAACTCTAATGAATTCGATTTTGAAGCCTTCTGAAGGAACTATTCTTGATTCCATTCCTTTTTCGGTACCAATGAATATGATTTCCATATCCGCCTGTTTTTTAATAAGTTTTTTTGCCAGAGCTATGCCGGGGTAAATGTGTCCCGCTGTGCCTCCGCCTGCGATGATTACTTTCATGTTTCTTACTCCTTGCTCCTTCAATACTTTCGTCCATTTTAACATCTTTTCGAGAAATATTCAGTAAGATTCCCATTGAACCCATTAAAATTATTAATGATGTCCCCCCATAACTAAAGAATGGCAATGAAATTCCTGTAACAGGCATTAATGATGTGACAACAAGAATGTTCATAATAACTTGAATCAAAATGACTAACGTAATTCCTATCGCCACATATGAAGAAAACTTATCTTTTGCCTTTATTGCCGCAGTTATGCCACGATAAATGAGAAATCCAAAAAGTAAAAGTACAATCAATGCTCCTATTAAACCCATTTCCTCAACTAAAATAGCAAAAATAAAGTCGTTTTGAGGCTCTGGCAAAATGAATTTATGTACGCTTTTTCCAAAACCAAGCCCAAATAGTCCTCCAGATCCTATCGCCATCAAAGAATTTCCTATCTGCCACCCTGTTCCTTGCATATTAGCAGCGTTTAGAGGGTCTAAAAATGTCAAAAGACGCGCATATCTGAACGAAGAAAATAATGTAAATCCTGTTGCCAATAACGCCGCGACTCCTGCAAAAGCAGCAAAATATCTCTTTTTCATTTCTCCAATCAGAAGCATTACAATAGCTGTAATTAATATAATTCCAATTGCACTTAGGTGATGTTGAAACACTAATATCCCTGCGGGTAAAGCGAGAACTATCCCATAAAATATGTAACTCATTTTTTTACTCAAATCTTCACCAAGCGTTGCCATTTTTTTCGATATGAAAAACACAAGTGCTATCTTCATAAATTCAGAAGGTTGGAAACTAAAATCACCAAGCGCTACCCATCTTCTTGCGCCATTAACTTCTATTCCTAATGGTGAAAATACGATAAGAAGTCCTACGACGCCAATTGCGTAAATTAACCAAGAGTATTTTCTAATAATTTTCATGCTAATTATTGAAGCAAAAAACATGACAATCAGGCCTACTCCCAGAAAAATCAAATGCTTTTTCAAATATGAAAACACGTCTTTTGTCTCATTATAAGCTGTTGGCGCGCTTGCGCTAAACAGAACTATCGTCCCAACTGCGAGCAAAACACCGACGACAATTAGCAATTGTACATCTACTTTTCCCTTTTTCACGTTAATCACCACCTATGAACTATTAAAAAGCCAAAAATACTTGTCAGTACACAAAAACTCCAGAATACCGCTACAACACGAGTTTCTGTCCATCCAAGGAGTTCAAAATGATGATGAATTGGAGCCATTTTAAATATCCTTTTTCCAGTCGTCTTGAAAGAAAAAACCTGAATTGCTACAGACAAACCCTCTATTACAAAAATCGCACCTACAATAAAAATAAGCAAAGGGCTTTTCATCATTAGCAGCAAAGCTGCAAACATTCCGCCAAGCGCAAGCGATCCTGTGTCACCCATAAATACTTTTGCAGGGTGCACGTTAAAAAATATAAAGCCAGTGCAGCAACCAATTGCTAGGGCTGCAATAAGACCATAGCCATGCCAGGATGCACTGTTTTCGTAAGAAAAAACGGCAACAAATGCCATGACAATGATAATCAAACCAGCTAGCAACCCATCAAGCCCGTCTGCGAAATTTACAGCGTTTGTAGTGCCGAAGAAATAAACGACTACAAATATCATGTAGAATACCTGACTCTTTACAGTTCCGATTACAGGAAGCCATATATCGATCCCGATATTTGTAAACATACTTGTATAAACAGAAAACGCTAGTGAAAACGCTAAAATAATAATTGTCTTATGAAGAATACTCAACCCATTTTTATGCTTTTTTACGACTTTCAGAAAATCATCAATAAATCCAACAAGACCAAATATTAGCCCCGAAGCAATTACAGGAATTATTTCTGGTCTAAATATTGAAATCACTCCACCAACTATCAAGATAGGTATTAAAAACATCAACCCTCCCATAGTAGGAGTTCCTGTCTTTTCTAAGTGTGTTTTTGGCCCATCGTCTCTTACAGTTTGCCCAAATTTCAAACGTCTAAGGAGAGGAATTAATATATAACCTAGACCCAGACTAATAATCATTCCAAGAAGTGCAATTAATACAAAGTCCATTATCCTCCCACCTTTTCTCCAGATTTTTCAACGATGGCCTTATAAACCTGCTCCATCTTTGCTCCTCGCGAACCCTTAATAAGCAAACTATCTCCTTCAGTTATGTTATCAAAAAGAAACGCAATGACTTCCGAATTATTATTAAAGATATGAATATTTCCCTCATTAAATCCTGCTTCAGATGCTCCATTTGCGGTATGTTTTGCAAATTCGCCAACTACTACAAGAACGTCTATCCCGTTAAATTTTGCTGACTCTCCTACTTCAATGTGCGCTTTTTGACTCCATTCCCCTAGTTCTAATATGTCTCCCAGCACTGCATATTTTTTCCCAGAAACTCTTAATTCAGAAAGAACACTTAAAGCTGCTTTCATAGAAATCGGACTTGCATTATAAGAATCATTTATAATTTTAATTCCGCCAATTTCTTTTATAAACATACGCATTGAATCATCAGATACAAAATCACTAAGCGCCTCAATAGAATCCGACGTGGATATCCCAAATATGCTTCCAACCGCAATTGCAGCTAAAGCGTTATAGACATTATGAGAACCCGGTACATTCAATTTTACCTCATGTCTTTCTCCGTTTATTGAAAGAGAGAATTCGCTTCCAAATTCGCCTTTCCCAAATACTGCCTCTGCGCGAATATCTGCATCCTCCTCGGTACCATATGTGATAACTTTTTTCCCAATAAAGTCTCTTACTCCCGCCAACATAGGATCATCTGAGTTTAATATTACTATTCCGTCGTCCTTCATTCCGTCGACGATTTCAAGTTTAGCTTTTAAAATGTTTTGGCGCGAGCCTAATTTTTCGATGTGTGAAATTCCTATGTTTGTAATAATCCCAATGTCTGGTGAAGCAATTTCTGATAAGCGACTTATTTCTCCTAACCCACTCATGCCCATTTCAAGGACAATTGCATTATATTCGTCACTCATATTAAATATCGAAAGCGGCAACCCAATGTCATTATTATAATTCCCAGGGGTCTTTAGCGTGGAAAACTTTTTTTGCATGATTGCGTGAACCATTTCCTTTGTACTAGTCTTTCCGACACTTCCGGTGATTGCGACAACAGGAATATTAAATGAATCTAGGTACCATTTAGCTAAATCTCCAAGCGCCTTTTTTGTATCATCAACTTTTAATATAGTACTTGATGAAACGAAAACACGATCGCTCAATGCCCCTGAAGCACCCGCAGCAATCGACGACTCGATATATTCATGACCATCGAATTTTTCACCAACTATTGGGACAAATAGCGAACCTTCGTGGATTTTTCTCGAATCAGTATCTACGCCTGTAAATACTGCATTTGGATTACCCGATAATAGCTCACCACCTGTGGCGAATGAAATTTCCGCACAACTAAAGTTTTTCATTTTTCCACCTTTAATTCTTTGAGTATATCAGCAACAATCTCTCGTTCATCAAAATGTATGGTTTTGTCTTTAAAAATTTGATAAGTTTCATGCCCTTTCCCAGCAAAGATAATTATATCGTCTTGCAAGGCATTCTCTATTGCATATTTCATAGCTTCTGGGCGATTCGTTATCTTAATGTATTCCCCTTCAGTTTTTTTCATGCCCGTTTCAATGTCTGCAATTATCGCTTCAGGTTCTTCGTTTCTAGGGTTATCAGAAGTAACTATGGTCAAATCAGAGTATTGTCCCGATACTTCTCCCATTTCAAAACGCCTTGAACGATCTCGATTTCCGCCACATCCAAATAAGCAAACTATTCTTCCAGGGGCATATTGGCGAACTGCCAACAGCAAACTTTTCAAACTCATCGCATTATGTGCATAGTCTATCATCACAGTAAATTTGTTATTTGAAAACACTATTTCTGTTCGTCCAATAACTTTAAATTTTGAAAGCCCAGCGATAATGTCTTTTTTTGCAATTCCATTAAGCGCACAAACCCCAATAGCTGCTAGCGCGTTGCTGACATTAAATGTTCCGGGTACCGGAAGAATTACTCTATCAGACCACCACGGAGAAACTACGTCAAATTCAATTGAATCAGGTTTAGCCTTTATGTTTTTTGCCATAATGTCAGCGGGGTTATTTACTCCAAAAGTATAACTACCTTCAGGAGCAACTGACATGGTTTTTTCGAAAAGTTGCATATCTGCATTTATTAGTGCCTTTTTACACATTGGTAAAAATCTTAGTTTCTGAGCGAAATACTCTTCAAAATTTGCGTGTTCCCCTGGTCCGATGTGGTCACTTTCAATGTTAGTAAAAACACCAATTTCGAATTCGCTATACGAAATCCTGTCAAGCATTACCCCTTGCGATGAGACTTCCATAACCGCAATATCCGTCATTTTTTCAATCATTTCAGCAAAGAGCGCCTGTAAGTCGTACGATTCTGGAGTAGTTCTTTCAGTATATAATATTTCCGATCCAATCATATTTTTAATAGTACCAATAAGGCCGACCTTCAAGTTTGCCTCCTCAAAAATCTGCTTCATCATAAAGGTCGAGGTTGTCTTGCCTTTGGTCCCGGTTACTCCAATTACAGGCATCTTGCCAGTAGGGTGTCCAAAAAACTTATCAGCGACAAACGCAAGACCTTTTCTTGTATCAGAAATTCGAATTTCAGTTGTTCCCTCTGGAATAAGCGCATCTTTGCTTGTTAAAAATGCAATGGCGCCATTCTCAAAAGCTTGCGATATAAATTTATGGCCATCAACGTTATTTCCGTCAATACATACAAAAAGTGAATTTCTTTTCACTTTTCTCGAGTCGTAAGCAATATCAAATATTTCTATTTCACGATTGCCGTTAGAACTTATTATATTAATACCCTCGATTAATTGACTTAGCAGCATTGTGTTAACTCCTTATTATTTCTTGTCGAATTTCCTTTCAACCTTGAGATATGTCAGCGTGTCCTCGATTATCTTACTAGCAACTGGAGCAGCTACAATCCCACCTTTATGACTCACACCTTGTGGATTTTTCATTACAACTAAAACACAAATCCGAGGATTGTCTGCGGGCGCAAATCCCGCGAAAGATGCGTCGTATTGCAAAGTGTTTACTGTCTGTGAAGTACCCGTCTTTCCAGCAACATTATAACCATCCACATAAGCTTTTGCACCAGTTCCCTCATCAACTACTCCTGTCAATATATCTCTAATTGTCTTTGAAGTGGACTCTGATATTACTCTACGAACTTGAGTAGGCTTAATAGTTCGAACAAGATTTCCCTTGCTATCAGTCACTTGCGAGACAATTCTCGGTTCAAATAATATTCCTCCATTTGCAATCGCTCCATAAGACATAATTAATTGAATCGGGGTAACATTAAATCTCTGTCCAAATGCAGCAACATTCATGTCTACAAAATCAGGCTTATCGTGTTCAATACCTTTTGATTCTCCCGGAAGTAATATGCCTGTACATTTATCAAACCCAAATGATTCAATGTATTTGTAAAATTTATCAATGCCTAATTGTTGCGAAAGTAATGAAAATACGGGATTACACGAATTATATAAAGCTTTTGCAAAGGTTTCACTCCCGTGTATTCCACCATAGGCTTTTTTCCAGCAGTTAATATGATATTTATCAACTTGAATAGTTTTATCATTAACAATAGTATTTGCAGTTACGAGCCCTTCTTCAATGCCCGCACAAGATGTTATCGATTTAAAAGTAGAACCAGGCTCATAAGTGTCAGAAATTGCTTTGTTTCTCCACACTGTACTACTTAATTGCCCAACGCTTTCATTCGAATGCCCATTTCCCCATTTTGAAATATCAATACCTGAAATTTTCGGAGCTAAATATGGATCATTCGGATCAAAATCTGGTTTTGAAACTAGCGCTAGTATGTCACCATTTTTCGGATCAGTAACTATAGCAATAGCACCACCCATAACCTTGTTATCTAATATTGCCTTATCAAGCGCCTTTTCAGCAAAATATTGAATGGTTTCATCAATTGTTAAGTGAATATTGTTTCCATCCATAACCTCAGAAACATTTTTGCCCGCGGTTCCTTTTAAATCATCTTCAAAAGTATTTTCAACTCCATATAATCCTTGATTATCTGTTGCTAAAAATCCCAAAACCTGCGCAGCAAACTTCCCATCAGGATAATACCTTTTATAATCATCACTATAATATATCCCGTCAATTTTCTCTTTCTTAATCCATTTATCAAGATCTACTTTTTCTTTTTCTTCAACTTTTCTCTTTACCAAATAATACTTTTGATCGATAGTAATCTTTGAAAGCAATTTTGCTCTATCTACCTTTAAGATATTCGAAATTCCCTCAGTAATTTCTAAAGGTGAAAGTTTATTATTCTCAATGATTTTTTTTGGGTTTATCGAAACAATGTATACCTTTGAACTAATTGCTAATGCAGTGTTGTTTCTATCAAATATCGTACCACGTCTTGGAAGAATGTTACGATTGACATTTTGAACATCAAGCGCTTGCTTAGTTAATTCATTCCCTTGTACTACAGTTCTATAAAAAAGCCCAGCTATTAATAATAAAAATAAAAAACCGACTATCCCAAATAAATAGGTCATCCGATTTTTTGAAACGTCTGAAATTTTCTTTCTATTAAAAGCTTTCATTCCGCAAGCCCCATTTATCCGAATATCGATTTAAAAAAGTTCCCTATAGAAGTAAAAATACTTTCATCCTGTTTTGGCAGTTCATTTACCAACACAATGTCTTCACTCGGAACTGAAATTCCTGCCAACTGATCTTTCGTAGGCTTTTGCATTCCTAGGTCATTTATCGCAGAATTTTTTACTTTATTTAAATCAAGATTTTTTTCAATATAAACTTTCATTTGGGTATTTTCATCAACCAGTTTTTCCAAATTCCTTTTTTGCTCCGAAAGCACATAGTTCGTCTGAATAATTGAATTACTTCTATAAATAATTAATCCCATCAATACAGATATTAAAATGACTGCAATAAATGTTGTTACAATCATTTTCTTCGAAGATTTCTTTTTGATTTCCTTGTGAAGTGACAATGTCGGGCGAATAGATTCATACCCTACTTTCGGAGCAGTCGCCCCACTTATATATCTTTGTCTTTCGTACATATCTATCCCCCCTAGTGTCTTTCTTGATGTATTGAGATTATTAGCCGGCTGCAACACCGGCCAATAATCATCAATTTCAAGTTGTCTTTCGTGTCTTAACTTCTTTTTTCTTTAGTGTGTTTTACTCATTTTTCTTTAGTAGATTTGTACTGCTTATCGTAAGTGCATTGTAACCTAAACTGGTATTTTTTCTATTACTCGTAATTTCGCGCTGCGTGCTCTTGGATTTCCTTCAAGCTCTTCCTCTTGCGCCTTTATCGGTTTACGTATCGGAAGTCTTGCTCTTTTCTCAAATCCGCAAATACAAACCGGGAACTGCTTCGGGCACGTGCATCCTTCTACGAATGCGTTGAATGCCTCCTTGACTATCCTATCTTCAAGCGAGTGAAATGTAATAATGCACATCCGTCCGCCATCTGCGAGTAGTTCAAATCCGTTTTCTATCGCTCTCCTCAACACCCCCAATTCGTCGTTGACCTCAATTCGTATCGCCTGAAACGTTCGCTTCGCGGGATGAGGCCCGTCCATTCTAGCACCCGCAGGCACCGCCTTCTTTATGATCGAAACCAATTCCGCTGTTGTTTTAATTGGATTGGTTTTTCTCTCCTTAACAATAAAATCTACTATCCTTGCCGTCCATTTCTCTTCGCCATAAGCATAAAGAATTCTCTCAAGTTCCTTCTGCGAGTATTCATTTACTACTTGCTCAGCGTCCAACCTCTGTTCACGATCCATCCTCATGTCTAAGCGCGCATCCTGTTGGTAACTAAAACCTCTTTCACCTTCATCCAACTGCCAAGATGACACCCCGATGTCCATCAAAATTCCGTCAACCTTACTTATCTCTAAACTCTCGCATGCTGTCTTTATATTTTCAAAGTTCGTCTTTACAAATTCTGTCCTTGCTGGTAGCCCTAACTTTTTTATCCGCTCCCGCGAAACATTAAGTGCATCCGCGTCTTGGTCCAATCCAATAAGTAATCCGTTGGCGTCTAGCCTCTTGAGAATTTCTGTTGCATGACCTGCTCCGCCCAACGTGCAGTCAACATAAGTTCCATTGCTTTTTATTGCTAACCATTCCAAACATTCATCGAGCAAAACTGGCTTGTGTTCAAAATTTATGGCCATTTGCTTTTCAGCTCCTTAGATACCAAGCGATGCCATTTTGTCAGCATAAATGTCTGGTGATGCGTTTTCGCTCTTAGCGAACGACTTCCAGTTCTCGCTTGACCAAATTTCTACTCTAGATGAAACTCCTATGATGTATGTCTCTTTCGTCAAGCCCGCAAACTCCCTGAGATTGCCTGGGACTACTACTCTGCCTTGCTTGTCGACTTCACACTCGTATGCACCCGAGAAAAAAATTCTCATGAAGGCTCTTACGTCTTTGTCTGTCTGAGGAAGGGCTTTAACTTTTTCTGAAAGCACGTCCCACTCTTCAAGTGAATAAGCGTAAAGGCAATTGTCTAAACCTTTTGTGATAATGAATTTGTCTTTGAGACCTTCTCTGAGCTTGACAGGCACTAGGAAACGACCCTTTGAATCTAAATTAGGTCTGTATTCACCATAAAACATGCCTGCCCCCCCCCTCAACTCGCCTCAATCAGCTCACTTTCATGCCACTCATTACCATTAACCATCCACTTTCCATCCACTTGAACACTATAATATCCCTTATTAAATCAAAAAGCAATAGTTTTTTTAAAAAAAACTTGCAAAATTTATGCCGTTGTGGTTTTTTGAGCCACAGCGACATAAAAAAGCGCAATTATACAGGGAGCCCGGGGGTTGCAGGGAGCCCGGGGGTTGCAGGGAGCCCGGGGGTTGCAGGGAGCCCGGGGGTTGCACCAAATATTTATATTTGCTAAAATAAAATAAATCTTTAAAAGGTGGTTGAAAAGCATTAAACTGAAGCATAAGTTAAAAAAGAGTAGTAAAAAGAGACTTCTAATAATATTGATCCTAATTTTCGCAGTGCTTAGCACATCTTTTTTTCTGTTTACACGTGCTCCAATGGATCCATTTAAAACCTGGCGCGAATTGTTTGTTGGTACTGGAATGACCACTGCCTCCTTTAGGGGTTTGGTACAATTCATAATCCCTGCAGAAGAAGTAAAAAGAATTATGGCAATTGGCGATCCATACGTTAAAGATAAGACAACTACTGACTCAATAAATGTTGGAAAAATTGATTTGTCAGGGGTATCTCAATCGACTCCAAGTCCAACCCGACCTTTAAAAATAACTCTTTTATCAGAAAAAGCTATTCTAAAAATTCAAAAACTCGATATAGCTAAAGGTGGCGACGGTTATATTTATGTAAAAGAGGCCATTTGCGGTATTTCTACAAAAGTAAAAATTAGCGAAAGATATAATTACGAGTATTTCAATCCAAAACGATATCTTATTGAGAAAGGGATGGATTCATTTTATGTCGATATGGTACAAGTAAAAAGCAAAACATTCAACGGAAATCTATTGATAGTTTCTGACCCTTCAAAAGTCTCTGTTGGTGTTACTTCAAAAGTCGGTCTTGTTGGCGAAGCTCTCGACAAAATAATTTCAAATTATAAAGGAATTGGGGGAATAAATGCTGGCGGTTTTTCTGATTCCGGTTGGACAGGAAATGGAGGAAACCCTGAAGGATTGCTTGTTTCTCACGGAAATGTTATTAGCAATGCTCACCAAAAATCAATTTGTGGGTTTACAAATAAAAACAAATTTGTAGTAGGTCACTATACCTCAAAAGAATTGAAAGCTCTTAATTTACGGGATGCCGTAGAATTCAATCCGCCACTCGTCGTGAACGGAAAGCCAGTTTTCAATTACGGTTCTAATGCCGCGACAGGGATTCATCCACGCACCGCTATTGGCCAACGAAAATCCGGTGAAGTATTGTTATTAACAATAGACGGAAGACAAATTGAAAGTGTTGGCGCTAGTCTATACGATGTGCAGAATGTCCTGCTTGAAAACGGAGCGTACAATGCGAGCAATCTTGATGGTGGACATAGCAGTTTTATGATGTTTGATAATAAAGTCATTAATAAACCATATATGAATAATCCTGATAAGAAATTACCTAGTGCTTTCATAATTATTCCTTGAGCTTCGTCTTCGAATTGATACACTTAAAACTATTCCAACCGCTATAAATACAGTTAGCATCGAACTATTTCCTAAGCTGAAAAACGGGAATGGAATTCCCGTGATTGGCAGAAGGTCGATGTTCATACCTATGTTTTCGATAAAGTGAAATCCTAATAACCCAGTAATTCCAGTAACTAAGAGCGTTCCATAAGTATCACGTGCGTTTTTCGCAACATAAATACATCTGATTAATAGACAAATAAACAAAATAATTATAATTGTACTACCTATGAATCCAAGCTCTTCAGCACTTACTGTGAAAATAAAATCCGACTCTTTTATAGGAACGATCCCCTTAAGATTTTGAGGACCATTAAATAGACCTTTTCCAGTCAATCCTCCTGAGCCAATAGCAGTCTTTGCTCTCAATATTTGATAAGAAGAGTCTTCGGTGACAGAAGAAGGGTTGAAAAATGTTAAAATTCTACTTCTTCTAAGCGGATTAAGCAAGAAAAACCAAATGCCAGCAATAATCGGAACTGCAGCTATGATTGCAAATAAATAGTAGCGAAGTTTTATTCCGAAAATGTAAAGCATTAAAACCAACATAAATACAAAAACCATTGCAGTGCCATAGTCAGGCTGATCAATAATGAATAGGATTGGAATTGCCGAGTAAATCACTAATTTCAAAAGATTCGGCAAAAACTTTCCTTCCCCGTCTTTGATACGCGCCAAAAAAACAGCTACAACCATAATAAAAGTTATTTTCGCAATTTCCGAAGGCTGAAAACGTCCTATACCTGGCAAGTCCAACCAACTACTTGCTCCATTAAGTGTCGCGGGCTTTAGTTTAACAAGAACTAGTAAAAATGTGCTCGCTACATATAGGAGAAACCCTAGAACCTTGTAATCGGAATAGTCAAACCTTGCTAATAGAATTGCAATTACAAAGCCAAAAATCATAAAAACCAGTTGCTTCATAAAAGATGTTGTTCCATCGTCAAAACTTTGCAACGCGCTATATAAAACAAGCAACCCTATTGCTGAAAGCGCCAACACCAAGAACAAAAGCGAGTAATCCATTTGCCTGAAATAATTAGTATTAACTGATTTTTTTACATCAAGTAAAACTGGTTTCATTCAGAATCCTTCTCCGACACCTCGTCGATTTCGGTTTCAGACTCAGAATTAGCCTCATCGTCAGGTAATAAAGTTGCCTCTAAGTCTGTCTCGACCGCCTTCACCGGAAAATACTTTTCCTCCACGCCTTTTTTATAAAGGTATACGAACCCCAAAAGAGCAATTATTGTCAATGCAAATCCTAATATCTGAGAAACTTTAAAGTTATAAAACATTAAACTATCTGTTCGAAGTTCTTCAATTAGAGCTCTACCGATTCCATACACTGCCAAGTAAGCAGCAAGTACCATGCCTCTTATATGTGGATTCCTCCTAAGCCAAATCAAAAAGAAAAACAGTGCTAAGCAAAGTAATGATTCGTACAAAAAAGTCGGATGAACAGTCCCTCTTGTTGCCTCACTACTCATGGCCCAAGGTAAATCGGTCTTTGAGCCGAAAGCCTCTTGATTAAAAAAGTTCCCCCAACGACCAATCGCCTGTCCAAGTGCAAGATAAGGTACTAAAAAATCAAAAGTTTTCAAAAATGAAACTTTGTTGATTTTTGTTAATATGTATGTTGAAATCATTGCTCCAATAATGCCTCCATATATGGCAAGCCCACCCGAACGAATGTTTATGATATCAAAAAATGACTGATAAACAGACTTGTCAGGTGAGAAAATCACATAATAGGCTCTTGCTCCAATTATCCCTGCAATTAATCCGAAAAGCGCAATGTCGAAAATTAAATCTTTAGAAATGAAGTACTTGTTCGCAGCTCGCACTGCCAAAATCAAACTCAATATTATTCCTGTTCCAATAATCAAAGCATACCAATAAACAGAAATTGCAGGTATCGGTCCAACCGCGGGCGACTGAAAAGCAACTCGTCCTAACTCAAAATTCAAACCTAAGTTTGGAAATGTGATGTTCCATTTTTCCATTTCAAGACCTCCTATAATGGCTCTATTTTAGTCAAAGTAAACTTGCTCTCATCAAAATGATTATTCAGAAGTTCCTCCAAATACTCAATCGTTATTTTATCATACAACTCGAAATATTCAAACAGATTACAATCATTAAAGATCAACTTAAAAAAGCTTCCTCCAAACGATTCCACACTATCAAGACTTCGCAAATTCCTGCCTTTCCTTGCCTTAAGGACACGCTGAAACACCTCATTATCCAAGCCGTTTTTTTTCAACATTGCGATTTTTTGCAAGATTTTTCCCACTACTTTTTCTGCATCAATTGAATCACCAGAAATACAACTAAAAGAAAAATCATCCTCTAACATATATTCGCTAGAAATAGTCCCATTAATAAGTCCCTCTTCATAAAGTTCTTCATATAAGTCCGAGCTCCGACCCAAAATCATTGAATACAGCAGTTTTATTCCAATCTCTCGTTTTGCCCTATCCATACCAAATACAACTCCAGCAGACTCCTTATAACCTGCCAAAAATCTAGGCATTCCAACATCAAATTTGTGCTTTGATATTTTCAAAAATGGAACTTCAGAATCTTTTTCAATAATTCGATTTATCTTAAGAGGAGCTGATTCTTCCGATCCTATAGTCTTAGCAATTTGACTGAAAACCAAGTCCTCTTCGAGGTCTCCTGCTACAACCAAAATCATGTTTGAAGGATTGTAAAATGTGTTGTGACATTTATACAAAAGTTCCTTGTCAATTTTTGCAATGCTTTCTTTTGAGCCAGCAATTTCAAGACGTATTGGGTGATTTTGATAAAGATTCCTCAGGAAACAAAAATACCCCATCCAATCAGGATTATCTAAATACATATCAATTTCCTGCGCAATAATTCCTTTTTCTTTTTCGACATTATCATCAGTAAAATAGGGGTTGCGAACATATTCGAGCAAGATATCGAAACTTTCATAAAAGTTTTCAGTGCAAGTAAAATGGTAAGCCGTTCGGTCAAATGAGGTATAAGCATTAGGATTCGCACCAAGCGCCGCGAATTTCTGCAATACATTCGAATCCTTTTGCTCAAAAAGTTTATGTTCAAGAAAATGGGCAATCCCGTCCGGCACACAAATAGGGGTAGTTTCTTCCGAAGTTGAAAAGCAATTATCAATCGAACCATATCGCGTTCCTATAGTCGCAAACATCTTAGTAAAGCCTTTTTTCTTAATAAAATACGCACTGAAACCATTTGAATACTTCTTATGAAAAAGCGTTTCTCCAAAAGAAGGGTAATCAATCTTTGAAAATTGTCCCGAAATCATAACGCCACCCCCGTTTTTTCCGTCATAAAATACACTGTATGTGGTTTAATTTTCTTTGCAACCCGAACTACCTCTTCTATCTTAATTTCTGAAATTTCACTTATCATCTCTTCAATGCTCAATTTAGATTTCGTAAGAAGCTGATTAAAATAAAAACTTTGCTCCGCTAACAAACTGTCACCCAGAGCTCTGAGTGAATTTATAATTGACTTTTTTGAAGCTGAAAATTCAAAATCAGAAATTTCTCCGTTCTGAACTTTCGAAAGTTGCGAAAGAATAAGTTCTTGGGCCTTTTGCTTATGCTGTAAATCAATTCCTGCATACGCAAACATAACTCCTTTAAATTTATCAATTGCAGAAACCGCATAATACGCGAGACTTTCCTGCTCACGCACAACGGTAAAGAGTTTACTTTGCATTCCGCCGCCGAAAATTGCATTGGTGACAACAAGCGGTATAAAGTCAGGAGAACTCGGAAGGGTTTCGGTGGTAAACCCGATTTCAAGTTTTCCTTGAGTAACATCAAACTCTTCAGTTTTTTCGAAAATTTCCCGTGGAGTCTTTAATGCTAATTTCCCCAAATCTTGTGTTTCAATATCTCTTTCAAGAATATCATTCAAATTAACAGAGAATTCTTCAACAATCTTATTTGAAAATCTTCCAGACAACAAAACGACAATTTGAACTGATTTCAAAAGTTGCTTATAGTGTCTATATAAATCTTGGTTTGTCAATTTCTCAAGCGTATCTAAATCTCCTAACTCACACAAACTGTAAGGCTCTCCCTCAAACATACAATTCAAAAGTCTGTCATGAGCATAATCTTTTTTATCATCCTTTAGGCCTTCAATTTCTTGACGCAGATTTTCTTTCTCTTGATTAAAAAAATCCTCAACAAAGAGTCCTTCCCGTAAATTCGGTTTGAAAATCACGTTCAGCATGAGTGTCATTAATCTTTTAGTGATATTTGCATTTACAAACTCATCAGCTGGGTATGATACCGAAAACCCGAAAACCTGTTTATCACCGTGTTTGTCAACATTTGAGGCTAAATTAGCACCAAAACATTCCTCGAGTTCTACAGAAATCTCTTTAGATGTAGAAAACAACTCACATCCACGACCCAGCACCTCGAGAAGAAGCGCATTTTGAGTGGCCGTTTCTTTTTGTAATTCAGAAACCATACTAATACTTATCGAGTTGGTTTTAAACTTTTTGTTTTCAAAAAGCATCACTCGACATCCATTGTTTTCAAACATGAATTCTCCATTCTTCAATTCAATTTTTCACAACAATATTGTAAATCCTGCCCGGAACGTAAATCTCTTTGAGCACTTGCACCGAGTCTAATTGCGCCATCAATGCTTGGTTGGCGCGCAAGGTTTCCTTCGCAACTTCAGCATCCGCATCGCGCGGTATGGTGATTTTGCCCTTGACCTTGCCGTTGATTTGGACAGCAATCTCAATAAAATCTTCGATAACTTTTGATTCATCCCAAGTCGGCCATGGCGTCTCGTGGAGCATTTTGCCGAAGCCGTTTAGGACCCACATTTCCTCAGTTACATGAGGTGCGACCGGGTTCATAAGGTGGATTAGGGTCTTGAATTCTCCGCTTGTTACGCTGCCCTTTTCATAAAAAGCATTTACGAGGGTCATCATTTGGGCTATCGCCGTGTTGTATTTCATACTCTCGAAGTCTAGCGAAACTTTTTTGATTGTCTGGTTCATGAGGACTTCAAGATCTTTTGAGAATGCCTTTTCTTGAGTTGTGATATCTTGAAGACGCCACACGCGGTCGATGAAGCGACGGCAACCTGCAACTCCGTTTTGTGACCAAGGAATTGGCTGGTCAAATGCGCCCATAAACATCTCATAAGTCCTAAACGTATCTGCACCAAGTGAGTTTACTATTTCATCGGGGTTGATGACATTGCCCCTCGATTTTGACATTTTCTCGTTGTTCTCACCGAGGATCATGCCGTGGGAAGTGCGTTTTTGATAGGGTTCGGGCATTGATACACAGCCTATATCATATAAAAACTTGTGCCAAAATCTCGAATAGAGTAGGTGCAAAGTCGTGTGCTCCATGCCACCGTTGTACCAGTCAACAGGCATCCAGTAGTCAAGCGCCTCTTGGGACGCGAATTCGTTTTCGTTTTGCGGGTCGCAGTACCTTAAAAAGTACCAAGACGAGCCCGCCCACTGAGGCATGGTGTCCGTTTCTCGCTTTGCTGGACCTTTGCACTTCGGGCAGGTTGTATTTGTCCACTCAGGAATATTTGCCAAAGGCGATTCCCCAGTGTCAGTTGGCATAAAGTTGTCTACCTCAGGCAACAACAACGGCAGTTCCTCCACCGGCAATGGCACCCAACCGCAGCAATCACATTTCACTAGCGGAATAGGCTCACCCCAGTATCGCTGGCGCGAAAACACCCAGTCCCTCAATTTATAGTTAACTTTTTGGTGGCCGAGTTTTTTCTCAGACAGCCACTCAACAATTTTCTTTTTAGCGTCCGTAACACTTAGATCATTAAGGAAATCTGAATTGACCATGACTCCGTCGTCGATGTCAGTAAACGCCGTCTCTTGAACATCCGCGCTTCCAGCAACAACTTCAATTATCGGCAATTTAAACTCTTTCGCAAACTCATGATCGCGTGAATCGTGAGCAGGCACCGCCATAATCGCACCTGTGCCATAAGTCATTAAAACATAGTCTGAAATCCAAATTGGAATCTTTTTGCCGTTGACTGGATTAATTGCATTTATCCCATTAAGCGACACACCTGTCTTAACTTTGTTCATTTCTGCTCTATGGAATTCCGACTTTTTGGTCGCCTCTTCGCAATATTTCGCGACTTCATCCCAGTTTTTGATTTTTTCTTTCAAAGCTCCAACATATGGGTGTTCGGGCGAAAGCACCATATATGTCGCGCCAAAAAGGGTGTCAGGTCGTGTGGTGAAAACTCTGATTAATTTGTCTTCGCCATCGATCGTGAAATCCACTTCTGCGCCCTCAGAACGCCCAATCCAGTTTCTCTGTTGCGCCTTTACCTTATCGAGAAAATCGATAGTATCAAGTCCACCAATTAACTTTTCAGCATAATCGGTAATTTTAAGCATCCACTGACTTTTAACTTTTTGGACGACATCGCTACCGCAACGCTCACACACTCCGCTGACAACCTCTTCGTTTGCGAGGCCAACTTTGCAGCTCGTGCACCAGTTTATAGGCATTTCGCTTTTGTATGCGAGTCCTTTTTCGAAAAGCTTTAAGAAAATCCACTGAGTCCACTTAAAATATTTAGGATCTGTGGTGTCTACCTCTCTTGACCAGTCAAAGGAAAAACCGATGGACTTGAGTTGCTTTCTAAAGTTATCAATATTCTGCTGAGTAACAATTTGAGGATGTACTTTGTTTTTAATTGCAAAGTTTTCCGTAGGCAACCCAAAAGCGTCCCATCCCATCGGATAAAGAACGTTAAATCCTTCCATCCTTCGCTTGCGCGAAATAATATCAAGCGCCGTATTACTTCGTGGGTGACCCACGTGCAGGCCGTTTCCAGAAGGATAAGGAAACTCAATTAATGCGTAGAATTTCTTTTTTGTTCTATCGTCTGAAGCCTTGAATGCCTCTTTTTCATCCCAAATTTGCTGCCACTTCTTCTCGATTGTCTGTGGATTGTATTCTCCAAATCTCATTTACTTGCCTCCAAAATTGATGCAATATCGCCCCATTGCTCATTTAGGAGCACTTTGTATTTTTTATAGAAAAGTTCTTTGTGTCCGAGCTCCCAATCTCTGAGCTCTGCCAAAAATACCTTTAGGTCTTGTTCTGCGACAGCGTCAATGGCTTTAGAATAGAACTCTGCGAAGTCATTTTCAATTAGGAAGGCCATTCTAATTATTGATATGTCCGAATTCGCCTTTCCACCGTCCGCATCCCCGCCAGCAATTAAGTCCGAATTTGATGCGAGAATACTAGGGTCAACCGCACGAGACGTGTCATCAACAACCCACGAAATTGACTTAGGTGCCTCTTCAAATCCTAAATCGTCGTATTTTTTCTTCAAATGTAAATAGTGCTTATTTTCAATTTCGGCTAGCTCGCCAAACGTCTTAATAGTCTCTTCGCTTTGCGAAACATTCCCATAATAATTGTAAAAATCCCTTGCGCCTAGTTCCATTCGCATCGCGAACTCTAAAATGCTTTTAACTTTGCTCATAACTCATTCCTCCTAATTCAAATTGATAGGGTTATTATACTTTATCGAAGCACAAAATTAAAGTGGGCTAATTTCGAAAGCCCAATATTAATCCCAAAAAAAGGACTGAAAGTGCATTTAACAAATTCTTGGTAATTGTTCCCCGAAAGGCATATCAATAAGCCTCATACCGCCAGCTTCTGTATTCAAAACCACTTTTCCAATATGTGTGTCAGTTATTTCACCTATAATTCTCGATTCTTTTCCTTCTGGAGTGTTTTTAAGAATTTCTACCGCATCCTGCGCAACATTGTTCGGCAATATAATCAACATCTTGCCTTCGTTTGCCATGTAAAGAGGGTCAAACCCAAGCAACGCACAAATTGCCTTAACTCCATCGGTCGTTACAATTTCCGACTCTTCAAGTTCAACTCCGACGCCACTATCCTTTGCAATTTCGTTCAGAGAAGCCGCAACCCCGCCTCGCGTAGGATCGCGCATTACATGTATTTCGACTTTTCCTAATAGTTTTTCAATCATATTATTTAACGGAGCACAGTCACTTTTCAAGTCCCCAGATATCCCAAGTTGTTGCCTTGCGGTAACAATTGCGGCAGCGTGTTCTCCAGGTGCTCCCGTAAGAATTACTGCGTCGCCAGGCTTTGCGTTTGACGGGAGTATTCGCACGCCCTTTTCAACAAATCCAACCCCCGAAGTATTTATATATAATCCGTCGCACTTACCCCTCTGGACCACTTTTGTATCTCCGCAAACTATCTTGACTCCCGCTTTCGACGCAGTTTCAGCCATCGATTGCGCAATTTTATCCAGAAGCGCAATTTCAAAACCCTCTTCAATTATCATCCCACAACTCAAATACTTCGGCGTAGCGCCAACACACGTCAAGTCGTTGACCGTCCCGCAAACGGCGAGTTTACCTATGTCGCCGCCATTAAAAAACAAAGGCGAAACCACAAAAGAATCAGTGGTAAAGGCAATTTCCATCCCTTCGGGCACCTGAAGCACCGCTGAATCTGGGGTCTCTTGCGTTCCGAAATTCTTAAGAAATATCTCATGGATTAATCTGTTCGAAGCAGTTCCGCCACCACCATGTGCCATACTTACGTTGCCAGTAATGTAGTTCATTTATCTTAATCCCCCATATCTGAATTCAGCCGCACACGAGCCTTCAGAGGAAACCATACAAGCTCCAATCGGGCTTTCTTGCGTACAAGTAGTGCCAAAAAGTTTACAATCTCTAGGTGAAATTTTTCCTTTAAGCACATCCCCGCAGCGGCAACCTTTTGGTTCTTCGAAGCCCTTTGTATCTTTCAACACCTCTTCAAATCTAATTTCGGCGTCAAATTCTTTATACTTTGCCCTCAGTCCAAGTCCCGATCCCGGTATCATCCCAAAACCACGCCAATATGCTTCTACTGGCTCAAACACCTCGCCCACAATCTGTCGTGCCAAGGGATTCCCATCCTCGCGAACAACCGCTTTATAAACATTGCGCGCCACGAAGTCTTTTTTTTCAATCATGTCTATTAGTTCGCAAACACCCATTAGCACTTGTTTTGGCTCAAATCCCGCAACCACACCTGGGATTTTATGCTTGCGAGAAAGCGAGTCGAAAAATCTTGTGCCTTCAATGGCCGAAACATGCCCTGGATAAATCAGACCATCAATGTTAAGGTCATCAGCTGACAGCAATGCTTCCATGACATTTGGCATAGTCTTGTTTGCTGTAAGAAAAGTCAAGTTTGTAAGGCCCAACTCGCGCGCCTTTCTAACAGCTAAGGCAACCGACGGTGTCGTGGTCTCAAAGCCGATACTTAGGAAAACAACCTGAGTCTGAGGGTTTTCCTGCGCAGTTTTAATGCATTCGAGAGGCGAATAAACCATCTGAACGTCGGGCGCCTCAGCCAAAGTGCGAAAAGGCGCAAAGGCCGCCGCAGGCGAGGCCGCAGGCGAGGCCGCAGGCGAGGCCGCAGGCGAGGCCGCAGGCGAGGCCGCAGGCGAGGCCGCAGGCGAGGCCGCAGGCGAGGCCGCAGTCGAGGCCGCAGGCGAGGCCGCAAGCGAGGCCGCAGGCGAGGCCGCAAGCGAGGCCGCAGGCGAGGCCGCAGGCGGCTGGCGCGTCAAGGAACCAGGTACGCGAACTAGGTCGCCGAAGGTGCAAATTTTCGCGTTTTGCGCGAGCATGAGCGCCTTTTCAATATAGTCTTGATGCGTAACGCAAACAGGGCATCCAGGGCCCGAAACGATTCTTATGTTTTGCGGAAGCAAATCTTTTAGCCCAATTTTTGCAATTGACATTGTGTGCGTACCACAGACCTCCATCAAGGTAATTGGTCGCCCGTCGTAGCACTTTATTATTTCAACTAAGTCTCTAATCATTTCGGCCTTCACACTTAGGGCGCATAACACTTGTGATTTCCTCTGCGAGCTGATTGAACTCATCAGCCTCATCTTGATCCATCTTTTGAATCGCGCAACCCGCGTGGCACATTACCAAATCGCCAACATTCACATCCGCAAGCAGACCGAGAGTAACGTTTACAGTAACTCCGTTGATATCAAGCGTCGCTTCTGTACCATTTATACTTACAACTTTACCAATTGTCCCAAGACACATTTAAATCACGCTCCTTAAATTAATATTACTTGATTGAGCGCCCCGTGGCAAGAGGGAAGGGAAAGGCGCAAAAATGCGAGATTATCAATTTCTTTGCTTTTTTTCGATTTTCGCAAAAAAAAAGGCTAGCGCAATAAGCTTTTATATTTAATTCAGCAAAAAAAGGCGAAAATCTCAGCCAGTCTAACTCAGCAAAGCTACTTTCTGCCTTTCAACAGTTCGAAAAAGCCTTGAAACGCATCAAAATGCTTTTTCTCATTTTGGGCATTCGCCTTTTTATTTCATTTTACGCAAATAAGCTTACATTTGGGCAATCTCGCACGTCGCAGCGACTATTTGCCCAACCGCGACTCCCCCATCGTTGCACGGCAGTTCGCGATGCACAAAGACCTCGAATTCCGCGGCCTCGAGCTGCCGTTTTGTCTCCCGAAGGAGAAGTATGTTCTGAAAAACTCCGCCTGAAAGGACAATCTTCCTCTCGCTGGCGCGAACAAAAGCGCTCTGCGCGCACACTAGCGCCACCAAGCCCTCTGCGAGGCGCAAATGAAAGCCTAGTGCAAGAGCTGAAAGATTTAAGGTGTCGGCGAAGGCCGACGAACTGGCGCGCGCCGCGCGCCGCCGCGCCTCTATCAGCGACTTGAGCAGAGGCGCGGGGTCCAGCACGCCACAGCTATGTGCCCCGGGCGTGCCGGACCCGGCCTTGCCGCCCATCCGAACCTCGCAGGCGGCAAGGCCTGCGGCCGCGCGTTCGCGCGCTTGAGCGCCTTGCGCGCCTTGAGCGCCTTGCGCGCCTTGAGCGCCTTGCGCCGCGCCAGCCGCCCACTCTAGCTCCATAGCTGCTTGAGCTTCGTGTGTATTAACAGCCCGAATCCCAAGCAGGGCGGACGCGGCGTCAAAAAGGCGTCCCGCGCTTGATGTTAATAGGTGTTCGCCTTCGGCGAAATAATATTCCGCCAAGGCAATACTTTCGGGCGGAAAAACTCCCGCCGCCATAAGTTCGCCAGCGGCATCCTTTCCTTTATCCCCCGGTATGCTTGCGGCATTCGCGTTTGGTTCGCCAGCGACATCCTTTCCTTTATCCCCCGGTATGCTTGTGGCATTCGCGTTTAGTTCGCCTGCGACATCCTTTCCTTTGTCCCCCGGTATGCTTGCGGCATTCGCGTTTAGTTCGCCAGCGGCATCCTTTCCTTTATCCCCCGGTATGCTTGCGGCATTCGCGTTTAGTTCGCCAGCGGCATCCTTTCCTTTATCCCCCGGTATGCTTGCGGCATTCGCGTTTAGTTCGCCAGCGGCATCGGCGTAGCCACCTTCCCCATAAATCTTGCAAACCCAGGAAAGCGCATTGCGCCAAGGCTGTTTTACTGCCAAGTCGCCACCAAGCAATGGAACCTGAGCTATATGTCCAAGTCGTTCGAAAGAGGTGGCGTTTCCATAGAGCAGTTCACCGCCCCAAATTGTCCCGTCGGTGCCAAATCCTGTGCCGTCGAGTATCAAACCGAATATTTTTGCAGGGTCGTCGGCACATGCCCTTCCTTCGGCGCGAGCCGTATCGTCCTTAGCACTTGACATTTCGCGAGCCGAAAGAAGCCCGTTATCCGCCATGCACGACAGCATGTGCGCGTAGTGGTGTTGAATGCGAACGATTTTCAGACCGCGCGCCGACGCCATTTCATCGGCGAGTTTTGTAGAAACATAGCCCGGATGCAAGTCACAAGCGATAATCTCGGGTTTAAATTCGAATATATTCTCAAAATGCGCAATCCCGTCTTCGAGTCCCTGTACGGCCTCAAAATTTTCGAGGTCTCCCACATAGTGGCTCGGGTAGATTTTGCCTGACTTCGAAATGGCAAAAGTGTTTTTTAGATCTGCTCCAAACGCCAGCACCTGAGGGCTTGACTTGGCTCCTGCCTCGGTGCCTGACTCGGCGCTTGCCTGAGCCCCTTCAATCGCCAGGGGCACGAACCCGCGCGAACGCCGAATCGGATATATATGGTCTTCAAAAACTTGCACGACAGAGTCATCGTTTCTAAAATAAATTTCGCGATCATGGGTCAAAAACGCATCGGCAATTTGCTCGAGTTTCGCAAAAGCATCCTCGTCGCGAAAACAAACGGGCTCGCTGCTGATGTTTCCGCTCGTCATGACAAGGGCGTTTATTCCGTCCTGAAACAACAAGTGATGAAGTGGCGTGTACGCAAGCATTATTCCGAGGCGAGGATTCGCCGAATCAGCATCTACCAAAAACTTTGGGTTTTTTCGCTTCATCAAAAGCACAATGGGAGCCTCTTTGCTCTCAAGGAACAGCCTCTCAGGCTCACTAATTTCGCACAACTCAAGTGCCGTCGCCACGTTCTTAACCATTATTGCGAAGGGTTTTGTATCACGTTTTTTTCGCTCGCGCAAACGCTTTACCGCTTCGCCATTTGTGGAGTCACACGCAAGATGGTAGCCGCCAAGGCCCTTTATCGCTAGGACTTCGCCTTTTTTCAAGGCCTCTCTTGCCTTTGCCTGGGGGGCAAATCGGGGGTCAAATTGGGTTGACTTTGACTCCCAACTCAGACTAGGCCCGCAATTCGGACAGGAAACTGGCTGCGCGTGAAACCGCCGTCCGCGCACGTCTTCGTATTCCGCCTTGCACTCTGGGCACATTTCAAACTCTGACATTGTGGTGTTTTTGCGGTCATACGGCATCTCGCGAATTATTGTAAAACGCGGTCCGCACTGCGTGCAATTATTAAAAGGATATTGATAGCGTCTGTCGTTTGGGTCTTCTATTTCACGAAGGCAGTCTGGGCATATTGCCAAGTCGGGGGTGATGTTTTCGGCCGTGCCGATATTGCCTTGACTTTCAAGTATTTCGAATGCCTCGTATCCAATTGGCTCTAAAGCTTCGGTTGTCAAAGATAATATCCTTGCGGCTAATGGCAATTTTTCGCTGAGCGCACGCAAAAAATTGGTTTGCCAAGAATCATTCTGGCCTTCCACCTCTATTAGTACGCTTGCGCGCGAATTCGTGACAAAGCCACTTAGTCCATGTGCCTTAGCCAGATTATACACAAAAGGCCTAAAGCCGACGCCCTGAACCGTCCCTTTTATTTCAATTTTAAGTCTATTTTTCTCCATCAAGGATTTCCCTAGCTTTAAGCGAGTCCTTAGAGATTTGAGCAAAAAGCGTCTCGATATCTGAAAACTTCTGCTCTGTGCGAATGAGTTCTATGAATTGTACCGCGATTCTGCGGTTGTAAATGTCGCCGGAAAAATCAAATATATGAGTCTCAACTCTTACGCTTTCTTCAGACGAGACTGTTGGGTTTGTGCCGACGTTTGTGACCGCGCGAAAGCGCCGTTCAGGCGAAGAGTCCTCCCCATCAACCTTTACAAATGTAGCATAAACACCCTTTAATGGTGTAATTAAGTTCTCATCAGGATATATGTTTGCAGTTGGAAAATTCATTTTACTGCCAAGTTGACGCCCAAAACTTACTGTCCCCTCTAAGTCAAAAGGGCGACCGATTAATTTTGCGACGCGTCGCATGTCACCGTTTTCAAGGTTCTTGCGAATCAAAGTGCTGCTTACGAGTTCGCCCTCAAAATACACAGCTGGCACCACTTCTACCGTGAATCCGAATTCTGTTCCGAGCGATCGAAGTAGTGCAATGTCCCCTTGCCCCTTTGAACCAAAAGTATAATTGAATCCGACCACTAGATGGCCTGCGTTTAGGCGATTTACGATGACTTCCTTAACAAATTCACTGGGCGGCACATTTGCCAACGCCTCATCAAATCTATCGAATATAACTTGTGAAATCCCTGAGCAGAGGATGATTGATTTTTTTTGCGCATTGCTGGTTAAAAGTTTTGAGAACTGAGCGTTTTGAATCACGTTTTTTGGATGCTCGTCAAACGTATACACAAGTGTCGGCATTTCATGTTGATCGCCATATTCTTTAACACGCTTAATCAACTGCATATGTCCAATGTGCATTCCATCAAAAAAACCAAGACCAACTACCGCTTTTTTCTCCATCAGATCACAAATTGCCTTTCTAATTTTACTTTCAACACTCCGCTACTTATTTCAAAATACACTCTTGCCAAAGCTACAAACTGTCCCTCGTCATCCAAAATAGAATATAGGCCTTCATGCATTATGTGGGATGCCTTAAGTTTTTTCCCGTTCAATAAATCTACTCGCAAATTGCTATCGTAAATTATTGCTGGAAGATCCTCAAACAAACTTTCAATGTCTTGCATGATATTGTTTAGTTCGCCGCTCTCTGCAGCAGTCTCCAACTCCTCAAGGGTCACGGTGTCTTCTAACTTAAAACCGCAAGATGCGGTGCGCTGTAACCAAGACATATGTGCCCCGCATCCAAGTTTTATTCCAACGTCGTGGCACAACGTTCTTATATAAGTGCCCCTAGAACAGTCTACATCAAATTTCATTCTAATTTCAAGCGTTTGCGCTTCGCGCGTGACAGTAATGTTTTTTATTGAATAAATTTCTACTGGATGAGGCTTACGCTCGACCTCGATGCCTTTTCGAGCAAGATCGCAAAGCTTCTGGCCACCAACTTTTTTTGCAGAATACATCGGCGGATTTTGCACATATTCACCTTTGAAGCTTTTTAAGGCTGCAACAATTTCTGCATCTTCTGCTTCGCAAACACTTGATGAAAGAACTATTCCAGTAGCGTCTTGAGTATCAGTGGTGACGCCAAGGAGCATTTCGGCCGAGTAACTTTTCCCACCATCTTGAACATAATGAATAGCGCGAGTTGCTTTACCAATAAAAACGGGTAGCACGCCCGTCACATCTGGGTCAAGTGTCCCAATGTGACCGACTTTTTTTTCGCCTAGAATTCTTCTAACCCTTGAAATAACATTCATTGATGTCATACCTGCAGGTTTGAAGATGTTTACGATTCCATCCATTAGATTGCCTCGAAAGCTTTGATTATCTTAGCCTTTGCATTTTCAAACGTATCGTCGATTGAGCATCCTGCGGCATTAATATGTCCTCCGCCGCCAAATATTTGAGCGATTTTCGCTACATTGTAAAGCCCTTTAGAACGCATACTTATTTTAATTTTATTTTTTTCAAATTCGCGCATAGATACTGATGCGAGCACACTTGGCAACGCCCGGCCAAAGTCTGCGAAGCCTTCTGTTTCGCTTCTAGCGGCACCACATTCTTCAAAATCCTGTTGTGTCACAGTTACAATTGCAAGCTTCTTATCATAATAAAGTTCAAGGGAAGCAAGTGCTCGTGCCTGAAGTTTTATCATGGACTCTGAGGAATAAACAAATATATCCTGCGAAAGAGGTGCAATATTCAGACCGTATTTGAGTAGTTCGGAAGCGCACAAATGAGTATCCGAGTTTGTATTTGCATGCCTGAAACCACCTGTATCAGTTGCAAGTCCAACATAAATACACTTGGCAACATCTTTTGTAATTTCTACATTCATATCTTTAATCATCTCATATACCAATTCAGAAGTGGAAGATTTGTTTTTGTCCACGCAATTGAGTTGCGCATATCCAATATTCGTTCTATGATGATCAATGTTTGCAGTGACTGAAGCAGAGTCGAAAATTTTCTCGCGATCCGCGAAACGCTCCCTATCTCCACAGTCAAGCGCTATTGAAAGTTCAGGCACGAATCCTTCTGGCAGCTCAGTGACTATTAGGTGTTGTACTGGTAAAAACTCTAAAGCCCCAGGAACAGATGTTTCCGTGAGGATAAATACTTCTTTTTTCATGTTTTCTAGTACAAGTGCTAAGGCACCCGATGAACCCAAACTATCGCCATCCAGAGAGATGTGAGTAAACAGTACAATTTTTTGAGCCGCAAATATTGCGTCTGCAATAAACTTTAGTTCATCCCTCATTTTGAATCCTCTTCTCAGTGAGAGCGTCAGTCTCTTCATCTGCCTTAATAACTTTATTAATCAACGAAGAAATTGCCACTCCCTCTTCAATAGAATTATCTATCACAAAATGAAATTCAGGAGTATTTCGAAGTTTGAGTCTGTGACTTATTTCATGACGAATATATCCAGCTGCACTTTTCAGAGCCGCTCCCGCCGCTGCTTTTGCCTCATCGTCACCGAGAACACTTACATGAGTCTTAGCAAATTTCAAATCCTTATCAACCTTGACCGCCAAAACACTCACCATCGAGGGCATGCGTGGGTCTTTCAAGTCTTCAAGAAATATTTTACTTAGTTCTTTTCTGATTTCCTCAGAAATTCTGTCACTTCTGTCTGACATACTTTCGCCCCTAGTCTCTTTTAACTTCTTCCATCATATAAGCCTCAATTACGTCCTGAACCTGGAACTCATTAAACTTTTCAATCATAATTCCGCACTCAAATCCAGTTGCAACTTCTTTTGCATCATCCTTAAATCTCTTCAACGAAGCAATCGTTCCTTCAAATACAACGATTCCACCGCGAACTACACGAACCTGAGCATTTCTTGTGATCTTACCGTCAGTAATATAACTTCCGCAAATTGTGCCGACATTAGTTACCTTAAACATCTCACGAACCTCAGCATGTCCAAGAATTACTTCCTTAAACGTTGGCTCAAGCATTCCCTTCATTGCGGTTTGAATTTCTTCAATCGCATTGTAAATAACGCTATACATTCTCAAGTCTACCCCAGCCGCTTCAGCTATTTCAGCAACATTTTTGCCTGGGCGTACATTAAATCCAATAATTATCGAGTTGGAAACCTGAGCTAGTGTAACATCCGACTCAGAAATCGCGCCAACTCCACCATGAATTACATTTACGCGTACTTCATCATTCGAAAGTTTTTCAATCGCCTGTTTAATAGCCTCAACTGAACCGGCCACATCTGCCTTAACAATAATATGTAAGTCCTTCACAATACCCTCAGTAATTTGCTTATACAAATCGTCGAGCGAAACAGTCGAAGATGCCTTCAATGCCTGCTCTCTGAGCTTTGTCTTTCTCTTTTCCGCTAATTGACGTGCAAGTTTTTCATCCGATACAGCATAAAAAACTTCTCCCGCAACCGGAACATCAGGCAATCCAATAATTTCAACAGGCGTCGAAGGCCCAGCCTTCTTGATTTTCTTGCCAGTATCATCAACCATCGCACGAATTCTTCCAACCATGGACCCAGTAAACAAAGTATCTCCGTCGTTTAGCGTCCCACGCTGTACAAGAATTGTCGCCACAGGTCCGCGGCCCTTGTCCAACTTAGCTTCGATAACTGTACCCTTAGCTTGCTTATTAGGGTTAGCTTTCAACTCCAAGACATCTGCCTCTAAGAGAATAATCTCAAGCAAATCTTCAATGTGGAGTCTCTGCTTCGCAGAAACATTTACGAACTCAGTATCTCCGCCCCACTCGCTCGAAACAATTCCATGCTCGGTAAGTTCTTGCTTGATTTTGTCAGGGTTTGCACCCTCTTTATCAATTTTATTAATTGCAACTACAATTTTAACTCCCGCTGCCTTAGCATGATCAAGTGCCTCAACAGTCTGTGGCATTACTCCATCATCTGCTGCAACTACCAACACTGCAACGTCAGTAACTTGTGCTCCTCTGGCTCTCATTGCTGTAAACGCCTCATGACCTGGTGTGTCTAAGAAACAGATGTTACGACCGTTAATCATTACCCTATATGCGCCGATATGCTGAGTAATTCCGCCTGCCTCGCCTTTAATGACATTCGTATCTCTTATAGCATCCAAAAGTGAAGTTTTACCGTGGTCAACGTGGCCCATTACAACTACAACTGGATCTCTAGGAACTAACAACGATTCATCTTCTTCTTCAGCGTCATCGAACAGTCTATCCTCTTCGCTAACAACTACTTGCTTTTCAGGTGTGATTTCGTATTCTTCACAAATAATAGCTGCTGTATCATAATCGAGTTCGCTGTTTACTGTAACTAGTAACCCAAGTGCCATAAGTCTTTTTATTATGTCGGCCGCTGTTTTTTTCAGGCCTTCAGCAAGTTCTTTTACAGAAATTGTTTCCGGAAGGGAGATGTTTGTAAGCATTACCTTTGGCGGGATATACTTAGGCTGTTCTGGCTTAAATCTGCGGTTTCTTCTGCGTCTTGCATCTGAACCGGAGTAGAATTCATTCAAAACGAATTCATCGGACATAACCTCGTTAACGCCTTTTTTGCCCGTGAATACATTTGGAATAATCTTATTATTTCTATCAGTTGTAACGGAACCTTTTACAGTGTCCCTTTTTTGTTCTTTCTTGAATTCCTTTTCCTTTTCTTTTGAGCGGCTTAATCCGCGATCCTCAGCAGAGCGAGTTGGTTCTTCCTTTCCAACATTACCCTCAGCTTTAGGAATTTCTACGCCTTTATCTTTTTGTGCTCCGAAACTTCTGTCACCATATGGTCTAGGTGCTCCACCCGCCGGTCTATCACCGAACGGTCTTGGTGCTCCTCCCGCTGGTCTATCGCCGTATGGTCTAGGTGCTCCACCCGCTGGTCTGTCGCCGTAAGGTCTAGGTGCTCCACCCGCAGGTCTGTCGCCGTAAGGTCTTGGCGCTCCACCCGCTGGTCTGTCACCATATGGTCTAGGTGCTCCTCCTGCTGGTCTGTCACCGTATGTCCTTGGCGCTCCACCCTGGGGTGCTCCTCCTACCGGTCTTTCAACATATGGCCTAGGAGGACCTTGAGGCCTATCTCCCATTGGGCGCATCGGTTTAGTTTCAGGTTTGCTATATGGCTTTGAATATGGTTTCGTAAATGGCTTTGAAGTTGGCCTTGGTTCGAGATTTTCAGTCTTTACAACTTCTTCAACTTTCTCAACTTTCTCGTCTTTATCAGTTATAACTTTCAATTCTTCATTTTTGATTTCTACGACTTCAGATATTATTTCTGGCACATGAATTATTTCGTCTGCAACAACTTCTAAAATATCAATTTTTTCTTCTATTTCAACTTTTAGTTCAGGAATTGTTTCAGCCTTAACCTCTAAATTTTCCGTTACAATCTTTATTTCAGCAGTTTCATTTTGTGGTTCAATGCTTACCTCAGTTGTTTTCTCAACTTCATTCTCTACTACAATTTCAACTTTTGGTTTCTTATGAAAAATCGGCTCATGAACTACTTCTGGTTCTGGTTCTGGTTCGACCTTTTTCTTTTTGAAAATTGGCGAAGCATCTTTTTGAGGTTCATCAAACTTGGCAGCGTTTTTCTTTCTAAGCGCCTTTTCCTCCTCGTCATGAGTAAATCCTGCTCTTAGTCCTGAACTGCTATCTACTTTTTTTATAGTTGATCTACCATATTTGTCAGCGGAAATATCCACGTCATGATTAATAAAACTTTGTCTTACAACAAGGGGTTTTGAGCGTGGCTTAAGCTCAGCCTTATTAGCCTCACCTGGCTTTACACCAGCCTTTTTGTATAACTTTTCTAACTGCTCGTCATCAATTGAGCTATTTGCTCCCTTCACTACAACCCCGATTTCCTCGAGCATAGTAACGACTTTCGCCGATGTAGTGTGAAGTTCTTCTGCAATGTTGTGAATTTGATGTTTACTCAATATCTGCACCCCCGCGTTTTTGGTCCAACTCGTCAATCATTTCTTTGAGTTTCTTTGCAAAACTCTCGTTCAAAATTGCGACTGACGTACAATCTTTTTTGCCACAATACTTACCCAGCATTGCTTTTGTAGCTATTTCTACGATGGAAGTCTCATAATACTTCCCCGCATCTCTAAAACCTTTTTTAGTGTTTTCCGAGGCGTCGCTCGCGACCAACACCAATGCGGCTCTGCCAGTTTTTATTGCCTTGTCACTTGAAAAACTCCCGCTTGCGGTTTTCCCGGCCTTAACTGCCAATCCCATAAACGAACAGATCTTTTCTTCAGTCATTTACTTCCTCCATTTGCGTTCGCAATTTCTCAAATATCTCTGTTGGCATTGCGCCCCCGAATTCTCTTTCAAGTCGCTTAGTCTTAATTGCCTTTTCGAGACATTCTTTTTTCTTGCAAACATAAGCACCTCTACCCTGCATCTTACCTACCATATCTACTGAAATCTCGTTACTGCTATTCTTTACAACACGCACGAGTTCACTTTTAGGCTTCATTTCATTGCACCCAAGACAACGCCTTAAAGGAATCTTTTTAATCTTCGGTTGTGCCTTCGTCTTCGTCTTCAAAATCATCATCCTCATAAATTTCGTCGCCTTCTGGCAAGAAATGCTGATCAAGTTCTTCAATAAACTGTGTTTCACTCTTAATGTCAATTTTCCATCCAGTCAACTTTGCTGCAAGCCTTGCATTTTGCCCATCTTTACCTATTGCAAGCGAAAGCATGTGGTCAGGTACTATAACTCTTGCAATCTTTTCGTCTTCCATAGCATCAACCCTAATAACTTTGGACGGGCTAAGACTCGAAGCGATAAATTCTTCAATGCTGATACTCCATTTTACAATATCAACTTTTTCACCATTTAATTCGTTTACGACATTTTGAACTCTTGTCCCTCTAGTGCCGACACATGTTCCAATTGCATCAATATCCTCATCCCTAGAAAACACAGCTATTTTAGTACGCGATCCCGCTTCTCTAGCAATATTTTTTATTTCAACAATTCCATTTTTTATTTCCGGGGCCTCAAGTTCAAACAGTCTACGAACTAACCCTGGATGTGATCTCGATACTTTAATAATCGTATTTTTAGGTGTTTTTTTAACTTCAGTAATATAAAACTTCATGCGTTTCCCAAACGTATACTGCTCACCGCGAACGGTTTCATTGTCTGGCATTACCGCTTCTGCCTTATCAATATCTACAAAAATGTCAGTCCTCTGCTTAGAATCTGACTCCCCAGATTCTCTATCTTTATAAAACTTGCGTTCAGCGCGCTGAATAACGCCAGTCATAATATCATTTTCTCTTACCTTGAATTCCTCGTATAGGTTAGCCTTCTCAGCCTCTTTAATTCTCTGAACCATAAGGTTCTTAACTTGTACTATTGCAGTCCTACCAAATCCCTTTGGCGTGTTTGGAAAATCAATAGTATCACCTTCTTCAGCTTCAGGCCATTTCATCTTTGCTTCTGCCAATGACATTTGTGTCTCAGGATCAGTAACTTCCTCAACAATTGTTACTTCCTTCATAACATCAATTTCGCCAGTTTCTTCGTTTATTTCTATAGTAACTACATGATTTTGTCCGTACTGCTTTCTATATGCTCCCGCCAAAGCCATTTTCAATGACTCTACAAGATAATCCTTAGAAATACCTTTTTCTTTGGCCAACATCTCCAATGCCGTAATTAAATCTGCTCCCATTTCATTCCCTACCTCCATAATATTATCCATTACGCACAAAGAGTGGGAATTCCCACTCTCCAAGTAAATCGAACACAAAAAGTTCAAATTGATTATAGCAAAGTAAAAAAGTTAATGCAACTTTTTTTGGCGGGTGTCAAATAGGGGACGTTCAAATTAGCATTAAGGTCGGAGGTTGCAGCTCACATAAACAAAGTCATTTGGTTCGAAAGTGGCAATTCTGTAAGCGCACCATTGCTCACTAGGTTTTCATACATTCCTTTTGAGACACCGGCGATGTTTTTGAGTTCGTCCTGAGATTCGAAAATGTGACCGGTTCGATTCAATACAATATTCTCAGCAGCAACAAGCCCAAGGCCAGGAATTGAGTTTAATGGTGGGCGGAGTTTGCCGCCTTCGAGTAGGAAGACTTTTGCATCCGACTTGTAAAAGTCGACGGGCAAGAATTCGAAACCGCGTGCGTTCATTTCGATTACAACTTCAAGAATAGTCTCGACGCTCTTTTCACGGGCACTCATCATTTTGCCCTTCACGCGCACATCGCTTAGGACATTTTTTGTGTAATCTTTCCCTTTGCACATTAATGAAGCGTCAAATTCGTCTGCGCGAACAGTAAAATAAGTCGCGTAGAACTCAAGCGGATAATAAACCTTAAACCACGCAATACGAAAGGCCATGATTACATAAGCCGTGGCGTGTGCGCGAGGGAACATATATCCGATTTTTTTGCATGACTCTATATACCAAGCTGGCACGCCGTGTTCTTCCAAAACCTCCTCATCACTTTCTGTAAGGCCTTTTCCTTTTCGAACGGCCTCCATGATGTCGAATGAGCGTTTTGGCGGCACGCCGCAATGGGTTAAAAAAGCGAGAATATCGTCGCGGCAGCAAATTGCCTCTTTAAGGGTGCAAGTGTGCGAGTCTATGTAGTCTTTGGCATTGCCCTGCCAAACATTTTCCCCGTGCGAAAGGCCTGAAATTCTAATCAATTCAGAGAAATATTTGGGCCGCGTGTCGAGGAGCATGTTTCGTACGAAGTTAGTTCCAAACTCAGGCACCGCAAAAGTGCCAACTTCGGAGGAAATATCCTTAGGTTCGACGCCTAGTGCTTCGGTTGAACTGAAAAGTGACATGGTGCGTTTTTCGCCGAGCTCGATTTCGAGCGGGTTCACTCCCGTTAACGTCTGAAGCATTCGTATTGCAGTTGGGTCGGCATGCGCTAAAATGTCGAGTTTCAAAATGCTTCCGTGCAGAAACTCGTAGTCAAAGTGAGTTGTTACTTTCTCGATGTCAGTCGTGTCGGCAGGTCTTTGTATTGGGGTGAAATCAAAAACTTCGTTTTCACGAGGGATAATCATGATTCCGCCAGGATGCTGAGATGTGGTTTTCTTTATGCCTTCAATCCCTTGAGCTAGGCGGTTAATTTCGGCTGAGTTTGATGGCATTCCAGTGGCTTCTATGTATTTTCTTGCGAATGCTGCTGCAGTTTTGTCAGCAAGACCAGATATCGTGCCAGCACGAAACACCTTGTCAGCCCCGAAGAGCTCCTCGGTATATTTGTGAGCTGTTGCCTGATATTCGCCGGAAAAATTAAGGTCAATATCCGGCTCTTTGTCTCCGTTGAAGCCAAGAAATGTTTCAAACTGAATGTCAAAACCATCCCTAATCAGCCTTTTTCCGCACTTAGGGCAGTCTTTTTCAGGCAAATCGAGTCCGCACTCGATGTGATCTTCGATTACAAACTCAGAATAAAGACACTCGCAGCGATAGTGCGGCGGCGCCGAATTCACTTCGGTAATTCCACTTAAAAATGCCACGAAAGACGAGCCGACCGAACCTCTCGAGCCTACCAAATAGCCATCTTCGAGGGATTTCAAAACCAGCTTTTGAGCAATCATGTACATAACTGAAAAATTGTGAGTAATAATAGAATGTAATTCTTTTTCCATTCTATCCTTTATTATTTGGGGAAGCGGATCCCCATACAAAGCTCGCGCCCTGTCTTCAGAAAGTTGACGGATGTCGTGCTCAGCGCCCTCAATTTTTGGCGAAAAAAGCCCGTCGGGAATAGGTTTTACATCCCCGCACATTTCCGCAATCTTATTTGTATTTTCTACAACAACTTCAAGTGCTTTTTTCTCGCCAAGATATTCGAATTCTGCCAACATCTCGTTTGTAGTCCGAAAGTACAAAGGAGCTTGCAAATTTGCGTCCGAATAGTCCATCCCCGTTTGCAAGACGCTTCTATAAATAGCGTCGTGCGGATCCATAAAATGCACGTCACAAGTTGCAACTACAGGCTTCCCAGTGTTTTCGCCTAGCGAAACAATTTTCTCGTTGATTTTTTGAATCGCATCAAAACTTTCGACGATTCCCTCACGCACCATGAATCCGTTGTTTCCGAGAGGCTGAATTTCCAGATAGTCGTAGAACTTTGCAGTCTCCACAAGGCTGTCCTCGGAGCAACCCTCAAGAATATTGGTAAAAATCTCTCCTGCCTCACACGCGCTCCCGATTATTATCCCGTCGCGGTGCTTTTCAATCAGCTCCCGAGTAAAGCGTGGTTTTTTATAAAAATAATTAAGATGAGCTTCTGAAACTAGTTTGTAAAGATTTTTAATTCCTGCGTCAGATGTGCAAAGCAAAATAATATGAAAATCCCGTTTCTTCTCCAGATTAGGATTATCGTCAATCAAATACCCTTCAACACCATATATGATTTTAAAAGGTGTGTCTCTCTTCAAATTAATTTTCTTCACGGTTTTGTACGCCATTGGGAAGGACTGCACGACACCGTGGTCAGTAATCGCCATAGCATTATGTCCCCAACTTGCGGCCCGAATCACAAGGTTTTCAACATCAGTAACTGCGTCCATCGCGCTCATTTTCGTATGCAAATGGAGCTCGACACGCTTATTATCTGCAAGGTCGTCCTTCAAACTCCGCTCCGCAAGCGCCAAGTCTTTCGCCATAAACACCTGCTCTTTTTGAAAAGTATCATATATCAAATCGCCACGAAACCTCACGTAGCAGCCTTTTTTGAGTTTTTCAAGAACAGTCGGAAATTGCTTTTTCTTAAGAAACAGTTTAACTGAAAAAGTAAAAGAATTATCAGTGACATTCATCGTAATTAGATCGTGCTGATTTTTCAAAACCCTTCCCTCTACCGCAATTACCGTGCCCTCGCAGGTTACTCGCCCAGACTCAGTGTTGATATCTTTCATTGGAACCGAGTTCTCAAGAATTTCCTTGCCGTAAAGCAGGTTGGAGTTGACCACTTGGTCCTTCTCAGAGCGCACATTGGTTTTTTTTGTTTGCATCTCGCAAAACATCTTATTCAAAATCGCGTTGTATTTATCCGCTTCATCATCACTTTCGATTTCTTCGCACGGCTCTTCCGAAATATCAAAGCGCCATTTCCCTCCAAACGCTTCCTCGGCGTAACTTTCCATCAAATCTTTACCTAGCCGGTTGACCAGGAACTCGCCTCGCTTCTTTAATGTTACATATGCAAAACCGTCCTTAACTTCAAGCGTAGCGTCTTCAAGAAGCGCCTTAATTGAAGGGCTTCTCTTCGAAACTTCATCAAAGAATTCGCGTTGGCGACTAGCCAACATCTCGTCAGGACTCACTTCGGCAGCAAAAGTAGCCACTGGGACCACTGAGTATGTCTCAACTATAGGGTTTCCGGCCTTAACAATAGCCGCTTTAACTTTATTGGCAAACACGTCCAATTCGCATTTTGGCACGTAAGTTTCTGCGCTGCAGTTCACAATCAAACTGCTGTTTATCTTATCAATTTTAACTCCTTCGAGCTTTATCGTAGCGTTCGCCATCTTTTACACCTTTTCTTAAAGTTTCTCAATTTCCTTCAGTAATTCAGCCACAACTTCACTCTGTGGAATTCTTCTGACTATTTCGCCATGGCGAAACAAAATCGCGCAATTATCCCCGCCCGCGATGCCTATGTCGGCCTCCCTTGCCTCTCCAGGGCCGTTTACCCCGCAGCCCATAACCGCAACTTTGATGTCTTTGTCGCAGTTTTTCAACGCCAGTTCCACCTGTTCGGCAATTCCAATTAAATCAATCTGACAGCGTCCACACGTTGGACAGGATATGAACTCAACGCCTTTATTTCTAATCCCTAACGCCTTTAGTATCTCTTGAGCCGTCGTTACTTCGTTTTCAGGTTCGCTAGTCAGCGATACCCTTATTGTATCCCCAATTCCCTCGGCTAACAAAGTGCCAATTCCAATTGCCGACTTTAGTGTTCCGCTCTTGAGCGTACCAGCCTCCGTCACCCCGACATGCAGAGGATACTCACATTTTGAAGCCAGAATTCGATACGCATCGATGGTGGTCATGACATTAGATGCCTTAAGCGAAATAACTGTGTCTGTGAAATTCAAGTCCTCCAAAATTCTCACATGCCCCAACGCACTTTCAACCATAGCCTCAGCCGAAGGCTCGCCGTATTTCGCCAAAATTTCTTTTTCGACAGATCCTGAGTTGACCCCAACTCTAATCGGTATTCCCCGCTCTTTTGCTGCCGTCACAACCTCGCGTACCCTATCCTTATCCCCGATGTTTCCCGGATTAATTCGAACCTTGTCAATGCCGTTTTTGATGCATTCCAAGGCCAATCTATAATCAAAGTGAATATCCGCTACCAGCGGAACATCTTTTACAATCATTTTTATTGTTTCAATAGCGTTGGCCGCCTCCATATCCTGGACGGCGAGTCTTACAATATCGCATCCGAGTGATGAAAGCGACTTAATTTGCTCTACTGTGAGGATAATGTTTCGAGTATCGACATTAGTCATTGACTGAATAGAAACGGGCGCGTTACCACCAATCAGCACACCGCCAACACTAACTTGTGAGCAAACTCTGCGTATGATTGTGCTACTCATAATTATCACCCTTTAGAAAAATTTAATAACATCCATAACTGTGACAAATACCATGAAACTGAGCAAGATGGCTAGCCCCACAAGCGAAATTGCCGCCTCTCTTTCTGGCTTGAGTTTCTTCTTGGTGAAAATTTCAAAAATCAAAATCAAGATTTTACTTCCGTCCAACGCAGGAAACGGAAGCAAATTGAATACTCCAAGACAAAGACTAATAAACGAAGCTGTAAGCATTAAAGCCTTCAAATTATCCCAAAAACTTGGCGAATATGTAGCAACGTCACCCATAATTTTTACCATTCCAACTGGACCCGAAAGTTCTTTAACAGAGACATTACCAGAAACCAACCAACCTATAGTAATAAAATTGCTCCTCATAGTCGAGACACAGTAACCCACAGAAGTACCCAGGACATCAAACGGATTCCCGCTTGATGTATCAAATCTAATGCCTAGACTCATATCAATTTCTTTTTTTGGAGTGACTTTAATTGTAATATCTTTCTTGTCGCGTTTTATTGTAAGTGTGAGTTCTTTTCCTGCGCTTGACTTAATGAGCTCACTTGTCTGAAAATTTGATTTCATGAGATTTCCATCTACTGCCGTTATTATATCGCCGATCTTAATTCCTGCAGCCTTAGCTGGCATCCCTTCACTCACCACTTCAATTGGTTCAGGATTTGCAGTGGACTTTGGTAATTGAATTCCCAATAAATAACGCTCATCGGGTGTGACTGGGATCCTCAATGGTTGCGCCACTCCTTGTCTTTGCACTGTGAAAACAATCGGTTTTGTCGATTTAATATAAGTGAACAGCCCATAATCAATTGTTGGATCAAAGACCGCAACATCATTAATCGCCAATATCTTATCCCCATTCATAATCCCTGCACTTTTTGCGGAAGAGGGATCATCTGATAGTTTAACAGAATTAATCACATATCCACTTATTCCAGAAATAATTATCACAACCAGAAGAGCAAAAAGTATATTCATAACAGGACCAGCAGCAATTACTGCCGCTCGCTTAAGCGGATGCTTATTACTAAAAGCTCCCTCGTCATCTGAAGTAACCTCTTCGCCTTCCATACGAACCATTCCGCCAATAGGAATCACTCTGAGTGAATACTCAGTTTCTTTTCTCTTCCATTTGAAAATCTTCGGTCCCATAAAAATCCAAAATTCGAGCACCTTAATTTTAAAGAATTTCGCAACTCCAAAATGCCCAAGCTCGTGTACCATTATCAATACTCCAAGCACCAAAATCGGCACCGCAATCTGTATAAATATCTTCAATACATCGTTCATTTTGCAACCTCCACTGCTGTCTTTCTTGCGTCAAAATCCGCGTAAAGTATCTCTTCGAGCGACGGTTTTTTAAACACCTCATGTCGACTCATCACTCTTTCAATTATATCCGAAATTTCCATAAATGAAATCTTTTTTTCGAGAAAAAGTCCAACTGCGACCTCATTTGCAGCATTAAGCGCCACAGGCATAGAACCACCGATTTTCAAGGCATCATATGCGAGTTTCAGACACCTAAACGCCCTCAAGTCGGGTTCAAAAAATTCAAGTTTACCCGCCTTTACTAGGTCTAAAGGTTCCAATCCACCTGACAATCGATTCGGATAAGTCAAAGCAAATTGTATCGGCAATTTCATGTCCGGAATACCCAATTGTGCCATCACTGACGAATCCTTATACTCCACAAGCGAGTGCACAATGCTTTGTGGATGAATTACAACTTCTATCTTTTCTGGCTTCACGCCAAACAACCACCGAGCCTCAATCACTTCAAGGCCTTTATTCATAAGTGTCGCGGAATCAATAGTAATTTTGCTACCCATCTTCCACTTTGGATGGTTAAGCGCGTCTTCTAAAGTAACCGACTCTAATGCCTCTGCAGACATTCCTCTAAACGGACCGCCCGAGCAGGTCAAAATTATTTTTTCAACTTCTTTGACTTTGTTGCCCATCAGGCACTGAAAAATAGCGGAGTGTTCACTATCCACAGGTAAAAGCGAAAGCCCACGCTTCTCAATTTCGCCCATGATAAGTGCGCCCGCAGTAACAAGCACTTCTTTGTTCGCGAGAGCGATATGCTTGTCAGCCTTAATTGCCTCAAGCGTAGGAATCAAACCCGCAATCCCAACAATTGCAGAAACCACACACTGCACTCCATCCGCAGTCGCCACTTCTTTTAGTCCATCAAGCCCCCAAAGCACTTTTGTCTTTGAAGTATCAATCATTCCTGCAAATTTCTCAGCATGCTTTTTGTCTGAAAGCGCGACGATTTTGGGAGCAAATTCGTTTACCTGCTCCCGCAAAACATCAAGGCTGGTGTTCGCGGATAGCGCAACAACCCTGATGCCAAACCGCCTACAAACCTCTAAGGTCTGCGTACCAATTGAGCCCGTCGAGCCCAAAATGCTTATATCTGTATACATGCGTCACCTCTACTTTAAAAACAGTGCTAGAAATCCGTAAATAAGCGGACTTATGAACAAAATGCTGTCAAATCTGTCAAGGACTCCTCCGTGGCCCGGGAGAAGCTTGCCAAAATCTTTCAGACCGGATTTGCGTTTAAATGCCGACATCGCCCAGTCGCCAAGTTGTGAAAAAATTCCGCAAAGCGAGCCTAATATGATGATATGATAAATATTTAAGCTGCCAAATGACCTTTGATTGATGTATCCAAAAACAACGAAAACTATCGCACACCCTATTACGCCGCCAACAGTGCCTTCAAGGGACTTTTTGGGCGACACTAGTGGAAGTATTTTTCGCTTTCCAAACGCAATTCCTGTAAGATATGCAAAAGTATCTGTAGCCCAAGCGCCAATAAATGCAATCCATATTAAGAATTGACCATCATGCAATGTTCGTATAAGCACAAAACTTGTAAACGAAAGCACTATGTATATCGTCCCAAGTACTGTTGAAGCGATATCACCACTCGAAGTTGTCTCAATTTTGAAAACTAATATCACGAACAGCACAACTGTCGAAGCAAAAAACGCCAGATAAATGCCTGCATTTGGAAGTGTGTAGTTATAAATTGTCTGTAGCGAAATAATTGGAACCGCAAGACACCATATGAAGCCAAAGGGTTTCAGTGGTTTGAACCCTTCCTTCTTAAATGAATTGAAAAGTTCATTTATCGCCATAACTGCTAGGATAGAGGCCGAAATCGCAAATATCAAAGGATCCGCGAAGGTGACGACGAGCAGAATAGCAACAGCTATTAGTCCAGACAAAATTCTTAATTGCACCTACTCATCTCCCTCCGAAACGCCTGTCTCTTTGCTGATAATCGATTATTGCTTTGTATAACTCTTTGTCGCTAAAATCTGGCCAAAGCACCTTTGTAAAATAGAATTCAGTATATGCACTCTGCCATAGCAAGAAATTGCTAAGCCTTTGCTCGCCGCTAGTCCGGATAAATAGATCAGGATCCGGGGTGCCTTTTGTGTACAACTCGCCTTCAAACGCCTTTACGTCAATGCTTTCCAAATCAAGCTCACCGCTAACGACCTTGCGCGTTAGCGCCTTTGAAGCCGCTAAAATTTCGTCCCGGCTTCCATAGTTTATCGCTATATTAACTTCGAGCGATTGGTTGTGTTGCGTAGCATCGTGAACGACCTTGATCTGGTCTTGTATCTCTTGCGAAAGCGCTTCTACGTTGCCGATAACACGAATCCTGATGTCTTTGCCTTCCATCTCGCGTTTGTAGTTAATCAGGAAATCAAGTAGCAAGCCCATCAACGTCTCGACTTCGTCCTTTGGCCGCGCCCAGTTCTCTGTTGAAAATGCATAAAAAGTTAGATTCTTCACACCCATGTCGCCACAAATTCGAACCATTTTTTTAAGTACCTTAGCACCCTCACCATGTCCAACATTTCTAGTCAAAAACCTCTGCTTCGCCCACCTGCCGTTTCCATCCATAACAAATGCTATGTGCGTAGGAAGCCTAGACATATCAATATCTTTGAGATTGTTTTTTCCACTAACGTTGCCGAAGAAAGCCAAGTCATTACCTCTTTATACTTCTAAAATTTCCTTATCTTTCAAGTCGACGATTTTGTCGATTTCTTCGCATTTTTTCTCAGTCAAATGGTTAACATCTTTCTCCAAATCCTTCAAATCGTCCTCAGTAATCTCGCTCTTCTTCTTCTGATTTTTGAACTCTTCCATTTCATCTCTGCGAAATGCTCTAACAGAAATTTTAGCCTCCTCGCCGTATTTCTTAACGGTCTTAGTAAGCTCTTTTCTTCTCTCCTCAGTTAGTGGCGGAAACGCAAGTCTGATACACTTTCCGTCATTAGAAGGATTGATTCCGATATCCGATTTTTGAATTGCCTTCTCTACTTCTTTTAAGAGCGTCGCATCCCAAGGTTGAATTACTATCATTCTCGCCTCAGGTATCTGAATAGATGCAACTTGCGCAAGCGGCGTCAAAGTTCCATAATACTCAACCTGCAATTTGTCCAAAACGTGCGGGTTAGCTCTGCCAGCCCTAATAGATGACAAATCCTCTTGCAAAGTGTGAATTCTCTTGTCCATTTTTTCTTGTAACTGTTTTAATGCCTCGTTTTCCATGTGTTAATTCCTCCTTCACATTTGAGGATATTATAACACAACTGGCATGATTCTACACTTGGAAATTTGTCTACCTGATAATAGTACCCGCCGAATTATCACCCGAAATCACTTTCAACATGTTTTCCGGATCCTCAATTCCAAAGACTATAATCGGGATTTTATTTTCTTTGCACAATGTCACAGCTGTGTTGTCCATGACCTGCAATTCATTACTAATTATATCCATATACTTCATTTCAGAAAATTTCTTAGCATTTGGGTTTTTCGCAGGGTCACTGTCATATACCCCGTCAATGTTTTTTGCCATCAAAATGACTTCCGCTTCAATTTCCGCGCCCCTAAGTGCCACGGCGGTGTCAGTAGAAAAGAAAGGATTTCCCGTTCCGCAAGCGAACACTACTATACGCCCTTTTTCCAAATGGCGCATCGCTCTTCGCCTCACATAAGGCTCAGCGATTCGACTCATTTCTAAAGCAGTCTGCACACGAACTGGAATTTCGCGAGTCTCAAGCGCATCCTGGATTGCCAAAGCATTTATAACTGTAGCTAACATGCCCATATGGTCTGCAGTCGTACGGTCCATCCCTTCTGATGTCTTACCTCTCCAGAAGTTTCCTCCGCCAACTACGAGAGCTATTTCTACGCCCAGGTCGTAAACGCTTTTAATGCTATCTGTAATTTTGTTGACGACGTCCTGATTAATGCCCGTCTGCGTCTCGCCAGCAAGCGCTTCCCCACTAATCTTCATGATTACCCTTTTGTACTTTGGATGATACATATTACCCCGCCTTTTCTAAAAGTATTTTTAAAAAATGGGACATATCCGTTAAGAATATGTCCCATAGTTGTAGTGATTATTTTATCTGTTTCATAACTTCGTCAGCAAAGTTTTCTTCTTTTTTCGTGATTCCTTCGCCCATTTCAAATCTTACGAACCTTCTAACGCTGATGTTTTCTCCGATTGTTGCAATCATTTCAGTTAGCAACTGAGAAACTGTCTTATCGTTGTCCTTAACGAAAGGCATCTCAAGCAAACAAACTTCTTTGAAATACTTCTCAATTCGACCCTCAACCATTTTGTCGACAATCTTTTCAGGTTTGCCTTCGTTTAGCGCCTGCGCTCGAAGAATTTCTTTTTCTTTGTTCAGTTCTTCCATAGGCACTTCTTCTTTATTAATATAAAGTGGGTTTGCAGCCGCAATCTGTAATGCGATATCATGTACAAAACTCTTGAAAGCCTCATTCTTTGCAGCAAAGTCAGTCTCGATGTTTACCTCTACCAATACTCCGATTCTTCCATTGCCGTGAATATATGAATCAACAATACCTTCAGCAGCAATTCTGCCTGACTTCTTAGCAGCCGCAGAAAGACCCTTTTCTCTCAAAAACTCAACCGCTTTTTCCATGTTTCCACTTGTTTCAACTAATGCTTTCTTGCAATCCATCATGCCTGCGCCTGTGGATTCGCGAAGATCTTTTACCATACTCGCTGTGATTTCCATTATATTTTCCTCCAAATCTTAATTCGAAATTAATTTTAATATTTATTCTGCAGTAGCTTCTTCAACAACTGGTGCTTCTTCAGCTACTTCTTTTACTACCTTTGCTTTTTTAGGAGCTTTTTCAACAACTGGTGCTTCTTCAACTACAGGCGCTTCTTCAACTACATCAGCAGTTGTTTCGAAAACAACCTCTGCCAATTCTTCAATGAGCGCTGGAGCATCAGCTACGTAAGCGTTTCCGTAGGAAACTTCTGGTTCTGGAGCAGCAACGAAATCTTCGCCCTGTCTGCTCTCGATAATAGCATCCGCGATTTTTGCAGCAATTAATTTAACTGCTCTGATTGCGTCATCATTACCAGGAATAACATAATCTACGTCATCAGGATCACAGTTTGTATCAACAATAGCCACAACCTTCATTCCTAGGCGCTTTGCTTCCAAAATTGCATTATTCTCTTTGCGCGGGTCAACAACAAACATAACTGTTGGAGCCTTTTTCATATCTTTAATTCCGCCCAAGTCAGTTTGAAGTTTATCCATTTCTTTTTTAAGTTTGATAACTTCCTTCTTAGGCAAAACATCGAACGTGCCATTTTTCTCTTGCTCTTCGAGCCTCTTTAGTCTGTCAATTCTAGTCTTAATAGTCTTAAAGTTAGTTAGCATTCCGCCCAACCAACGTGAGTTTACGTAGTATTGTCCACATCTCTCAGCTTCTTCTTTAATTGCTTCTTGAGCTTGCTTCTTTGTGCCGACAAAAATTACCTCTTCGCCGTTCATTGCTGCTTCCCTTACAAAGAAATACGCCTCTTCAACTTTCTTAACTGTCTTCTGTAGATCAATGATGTATATTCCGTTTCTTTCTGTGAAAATGTACTCCGCCATTTTAGGGTTCCATCTTCTTGTCTGGTGGCCAAAGTGTACTCCTGCCTCCAACAACTGCTTCATTGAAATTACTGATGCCATTACAATTCCTCCTCGTTTATTATCCGCCGCTAGGTTCATCTTGCCTGAAACACCATAAGTCATTAAGATTTTGACTTTTCGGCAACATTTCTGCAATCCCCTGCGTGTGTGATTAGCGGTAGTAGTTTACCATAAACAAGTGGCAAAGTGCAATAGGCGTTTTTTGAATTCTGGCAAATCATTTTGCCCCAATATTGTGCAAGCAACTTAGAGATTTAACAAACCTTGGTTTCCGCCTTTAATTTTGTATAAAAAACCACGATTTCCAGATCAAAATCACTTGAAAAAGGTGTATATTTAACAAAATGGTGGCCACGCCTCCACCGTTGTATAAGAAATGGGCTATTTCCTATACAAAACCCAGCCCCAAACTGTTGATTTGTTAAATTCCGTGTTTTTTGACACGTTTTCGGGGTGATATTCCCCAATTTTTATACAAAATACGCCTTCGCTTTTGTTAAACCATGTGCTCAGTTCTGTGCGCCGAACCTTGCGTCGACCGTTTCACGACTCCTGGCCACCCGCTTTGCACCCCTGCCTAATACCGCGGCGCGTCATCTCATCCTCAATATAGTCCCGAAGTTTCCACCAACTCATTCCCCAGTTACAAAACAGCGCCCTTCCCTCTGGCGCCCGCCCAAGCAGCCTCTGCACAGTTATTCCTGAATCCAGATGCGCCAAAAACTCAATCTCCCGCTCCACAAACTCGTCCTTCGATATCATCTCAAACTCACCTGCTTCGAACATCTCTGCCAACCGCGTTCCCTCAATCACAAACAGCGAGTGCAATTTCACCTGTTCCACATTAAGCTCCGACAGCAACCGCGCCCCCGCCACCACATCTTCCCGTGTATCAAACGGAAGCCCCAGAATCATATGCGCGCACACCCCAATCCCAAAGGCATGACTCCGCGTTACCGCGGAAACAAAGTCTGCGACACTGTGGGCGCGCCTTAAAATAATGAGCGCGTCTTCATTCACTGTTTGGAGCCCAAGTTCTAACACTATGTCCACCGATAGCTCCCGTTGCAACTTGGCAAGAAGCGCGAGGCACTCATCACTTACGCAGTCGGGCCGCGTCGCAATATAGACTGCTACGACCCCATCCCTATCCGCTCCGCCACCCGCATCCGCTCCGCCACCGCCCGTCGGCGCCTTAGCAGCCTCGCGCACCATTTGTTCGAGCCCGGCGAGCGGCCTATACGTACCACTCCAATTTTGAAAATAAGCAATAAACTTTTTGGCACCGTATTTTCGCCGCACCAAGCTCGCCGTGCTCTCAATTTGCTCCGCAATGCTTGTATCCGGGTGTTGGGCCTCAAATCCCGCGCTCTCTTCGCCACAAAACACGCACCCCTCAGTTCCCAAGGTGCCATCTTTGTTTGGGCAGGTGCCTCTTATGTTTAGCGGGAGCTTGTATGTCTTGCCCCCATATTTTTTTAATAAATAATCTGAAAAACGATTATAAGGCGCTTCCATCGATTACCGCCTTATAAACCTCGCGAAGCGGTACGCCCGACTCAATCGCCAAACGCCTGCAATCTTCGTACTCGGGCGCTGTTTTTGTGCAGTTGGTTCCGGTTCTCTGCTGCACATTTTTTATGGTAGTTTTTTTAACACACGCGTCCCCAAATTCAGTCGACACCGCAACCGAAGTCCGCTCCAAAATAACGCGCTCACAGTTATGTATGCGCACCCCAATAGAACCTGTTTCCGAAAGGATAATCTGCGCCAAGCTCTCTTCCTCGCCCTCTTTGCAAATAACTCCCAGCAATGTCGCTAGGCGATTTTTCTTCATATAAATCGGAGTCTGATAAACATCCAAAGCGCCAGCGTCCAAGAGCCGCTCCACTGTGTAGCCCATGATTTCAGGGGTTGTGTTGTCGATGTTGCTCTCGATTACTACGACTTTTTCTCTGAAAGCACGCGTCCCAACTTCCCCGACAACTGCGCGAAGGGCGTTGAACTTACCAGTTTCGCGTTTGCCAAGGCCGTAGCCAATTGACTCGACTTCCATGCTTGGCATTTTACCAAAACTTTGCGCAATAGACTTAACTATCGCCATGCCAGTTGGCGTAATGAGTTCGGTGTTAACATCTTCGATTACTAGTGGAATTCCAGAGTCTTTCAACATCGCCATAACTGCAGGCACTGGCACTGGCATTACTCCGTGTGCACACTCGATTGTACCCTGTCCATCATGAAGTGCGGAAGCATAAACCCCATCAACCGCAAGCATTTCCAAGCATATCGCAGCTCCAACAATATCGACAATAGAATCAATTGCGCCAACCTCGTGGAAATGCACTTCCTCCAAAGTTTTTCCATGTACACTTGCTTCCGCTAACGCAACCTCGCGGAATATTTTCAAACTGATCGTTTTTACATAGGCGCTCAAAGAACTATCATTAATTATCTTCTCAATATCATGCAAATTCCTATGCACATGTTCGCCAGCATGTACATGAGCGTCATCGTGCTCATGCTCATGCTCGTGCTCGTGCTCGTGGCCATTCTCGTGCTCGTGCTCATGCTCATGCTCGTGCTCGTGCTCGTGCGAATGCCCGCCAAGCACAACGTCAAAATCCGTGCCCAAAATACCGCACTTTAGTTTCTTTTTTACCTCGATCGAATACCCAGCAACTCCAAGCTTTGCGAGTTCACCTCGGAACTTAACCTCGTCCAACCCCAAGTCCAGCAAAGCCGCAACTGTCATATCTCCACTAATTCCCGAAAAACAATCTAAATATAATACCCGCATTTCATTCACTCCTTCGTTGAAAGTCGATTAATCGTTGCTGCAAGATAACCCGCACCAAATCCGTTGTCGATATTCACTACCCCAACACCGCTCGCACAACTATTAAGCATCGCCAAAAGCGCTGCTATTCCTCCAAAACTAGCACCGTATCCGATACTCGTAGGCACTGCCACCACTGGCTTGTCAACTAGCCCGCCTACCACACTCGCAAGCGCACCTTCCATGCCTGCAACCACAATTACAACGTTCGCCTTCATGAGTTCATCTGTATTCGCCAAAAGCCTGTGAATCCCTGCCACGCCCACATCGTAAACCCGATGCACTTCATTACCAAGAATCTCTGCAGTCAGAGCCGCTTCCTCCGCGACTGGCATGTCCGATGTTCCCGCCGACACGACTGCGATGTAGTTTCCGCTTGCGCGAGAAGACGCGCCCTGCGCGCCCTGCGGGCTCTCTACGCCTTGGTCGCCCGTCACGTAAACGATTCGCGCTAGTTCGTTGTATTGAGCATTTGGCGTCAGAATTTTGACCGCCTCAAAGACCTCGGAAGAGGCCCGAGTTGCCATAACGTTCGCATTGCGCGCTAATAGTCTTTTAAAAATCTCCGCGACCTGCGTCGTAGTCTTGCCCTGTGAGAATATTACCTCGGGGTAGCCGTTGCGAATCTCTCGATGATGGTCGAGTTTTGCATATCCCAAATCCTCAAACGGCAGTTTTTTTAGTTCAAAAAGCGCCTCATCAACCGTCTTTTCGCCGGCCTTCACGCCTTCAAGCATTGCTTTTATCTGTTTTTCATTCATTGTCTCGCACCCCACTTTCAAGTAAATCTTGCAATTGTTCGTATTTTTCTGTGCCAAATCGCTTATCACCTATGCTAATAGCCGCCGCATAAAGGCCCAATACTCGATATAAGTCACTTAACCAAGGTGTGCGTTCTTTGATTATCTCCAAATGCGACCTCACAGTAGTTAAATCGCCGCGCGAAATCGGACCTGTTAGTGCGGGTGCTGGCCCTAGATTCATTGCGTTTTCAATACTCATATATATCAGTGGTAAGCAGTGCGCAATTCCTTCTTGTGGAGATACCCCTATTTCCCTGAACGCCTCACCCGCAACATCTATTAAAACCGTTGAGTAGTTTGATAAAATACATGCCGCAATATGATAAAGGGGCTTATCTTTAGGATTTGGTAGGGAAAACAAATTAGTATCCATCATGTCAGTTAATTCAACAGCAATTTTCAAAGCACTATCATCACCATCAAAGCAAAAACTTATTCCCATAATATCTTCGATATCCATTGTTTTATTTGGAAATGTCATCAATGGATGTAATGATCCCATGTCTGCTCCAAGTTCTTTTAATGGTGCTAGTATTTCAGAAGACTTTGCTCCACTGCAGTGAAAAAACGCCTTTCCAGCAAGAGGTTTACCTGCGCGGCGTTTAAACAAACTTACGATTCTATTTGTAAGCACTTCAATTAAATCGTCGTTTACTGTAATAAATATTACACCTGCTTGCTCAACAGTTATTTTTAAATTGTTTGGGAAAATTCCACCAACTTCTTTAGCAAGAAAAGCTGCAGACTTAGCAGTACGGCTGTATACTCCCGATATTTCCTGCCCAGAATCTTTCAATGCTCGCGCCAATGTACACCCTAGTTTTCCCGCTCCAACAATTCCAATTTGCATACCGCCACCTCCTAATCTATGATTTCGCTGCCATCAGCCTTTTTACCGGCTAGATAGGCGTTAATAAACGTATCCAGGTCACCATTCATTACTGCTTCGACATCCCCAACTTTTACTCCTGTCCGATGATCATTTACCATCGTATATGGACAAAAGACGTAAGAACGTATTTGGCTTCCCCACGCGATATCTAGTTGCACGCCCTTTAGATCTTCAATCTTATCCTTGTGTTCCTGTTCCTTAAGAACCATTAGTTTAGCATATAGCATTTTCATGGCATAGTCTTTGTTTTGGTGCTGTGAACGCTGAGTCTGACAAGTCACTACCACATTCGTCGGAATGTGTGTTATGCGAATCGCAGAAGATGTCTTATTGATGTGCTGTCCACCCGCTCCACTTGCCCTGTAAGTGTCTATTCTCAAATCATCTGGGCTGATTTTTATTTCAAAGTTTTCGTCCATTTCAGGCATCACATCCAGCGACGCAAACGAAGTGTGACGACGCCCCGATGAGTCGAAAGGCGATATTCTCACCAGACGGTGAACACCCTTTTCTGCCTTTAGATAACCATATGCATTCGTGCCAGAAACTTCAAACGTAACGCTTTTTATTCCTGCTTCTTCACCATCTAGGAAATCAAGGGTATTTAGAGCAAAGCCTTTGTCCTCACACCATCGAGTATACATTCGAAACAGCATCTCTACCCAATCCTGTGCCTCAGTCCCGCCTGCGCCAGCGTGCAAAGTGAGAATCGCATTATTTGCGTCATACTCTCCCGTCAAAAGTGTCTCAAGTTTGAGCTTGTCGAAATTTGCGGTAAGCTGCGAATAGCCCGCCTTTATCTCATCAATTACCGACTCATCCTCTTCTTCCATGCCTAATTCCACAAGTGTCGAAAGATCATCGCAAAGCAGTGTAAGTCGCTCAAAACGTTCTATTTTCTGTTTTAACTCCTTAGTCTTTTGCAAGACTTTTTGCGAGTTTTCTAAATCGCTCCAAAACGCTGGGTCACCTGCAAGTGACTCGAGTTCCTCAATTTCAAGCTTGGTTCTCGGGATATTTAAACCATCGCCAAGCTCGGAAATTTGCTCCGAAAGCGCCGCGAGGTCGATTTTGTATTGTTCAAGTTCTATCAATTCTTAACCCCTTCTCAATGAATCTGTAAAATTCTTTATTCGCTTGCATGCTTCAATAATGTTTTCGTAAGAAGTTGCATAAGTCGCCCTAGCAAAGCCGCGCCCTGATTCTCCAAACGCTTCACCAGGAATCATTAGCACCTTATGCTCAATCAACAATCTATCGCAAAATTCTTCTGAAGTGAGGCCCGTTCCCGAAACATTCGCGAAAACATAGAATGCACCTAGTGGCTCAAAACACGTCAGTCCCGCCTTCCTAAACCCGTCAATCATCAATCTTCTGCGACGATTATATTCTCTAGTCATTTTTTTAACTTCAAGCTGACCGTTGTTCATAGCCTCGATAGCTGCTTTCTGCGAAATTGTAGGTGAACACATCAAAGCATACTGATGAATTTTTTTCATAGCATCCGTCAAAATCGGATTTGCACAAACATACCCAATTCTCCAACCAGTCATCGCAAACGCCTTGCTAAAGCCACTCACCATTATTGTCTTGTCCCGCATCTCTGGAAAAGAAGTAATCGATGCGTGTTTTCCACTATACGTGAGTTCTGCGTAAATCTCGTCTGAAATCACAATAACATCTTTGTCCTTTAGGAAGTTTGCGATTGGTGCAAGCTCTTCCCGAGTCATAATAGCGCCAGTCGGGTTGTTAGGGAAGCCCAGTATTATGAGCTTTGTGTTTGGCGTAAACGCCGCCTCAAGCTCTTCGACCGTAAGTTTAAAAGAGTTTTTTTCCTGAAGTGGAATGGGCACTGGCGTCGCCCCAGTCATTAGCGTGCAGCCTGTGTAAGCCACAAAACTAGGTTCTGGAATAATTACCTCGTCTCCTTTTCCCACAATTGCTCTAAGTGCAATGTCAATCGCCTCGCTCCCGCCAACGGTAACTAGGATCTCATTCTCAGCGTCGTACTTCATCTCGAAACGACGATTGAGATAATCGGATATAGCCCTTCTAAGTTCGATAAACCCGGCATTCGAAGAATAGGATGTCTGACCCTTTTCAAGCGAAAAAATTCCCGCCTCGCAAATGTTCCAAGGAGTCACAAAATCGGGCTCCCCAACACCAAGTGAAATGACATCTTGCATTTCATTAATCATATCAAAATATTTTCTTATCCCCGACGGCGGCATTTCCCTTATGCTTGGGAGAATGAAGTCTTCGATTTTTTTCATAAAAATAATCCTTCCTTAACTTCTTTTGCTGTCTTTTCAAACACAATCCCTTTGTCCTTGTATTTTTTTAACACAAAGTGAGTACCCGTGCTAACTACGCTTTCTAGTGGCGCGAGTTTTTCAGCAACAAAAAGCGCAACCTCTTTCATGGTCTTGCCTTCAACGATGACGGTTAAATCAAAACCTCCTGACATCAGATAGCAATCATGCACTTCTTCAAAACGGTAAATTCTTTCAGCGACTCTGTCGAAACCCTCGCCTCTTTGTGGAGTAACTTTTACTTCTATCAAAGCAGTTACGACCTCTTTGTCTGTAAGATCCCAATTTATTGTTGTGTTGTAACCTAGAATTATTCCATCTTCTTCAAACTTTGCAATAGTAGCTTTAAGCTCAGTTTCGCTCATTTCTAACATAACTGCCATTTGTTCAGTAGTAATTCTGCTATTCTTCTCAAGCAATTCCAATATTTCATTCATTTCCAATCGCTCCTTTTAAAAAATTAGCCTCTTCAAATAGTAAGAAGAGGCTTGATTTGCGCATCAAATTTCTGCATTTCAAAACCCGGGTTCACATGAACAGTCACATTTCTCCCGCGGCTTGGTTGATTTCACGTTCGTACTTTTTCAATACCGAAACAAAACTCGATTTCATTTCAAGCATCTCGCGCTTCACTTCATCAAGCTTTTCGCGCTCTTTTGAAACCTGGATTTCAAGACTCATCTTGTCTTTTTCAGCAGCAATTAACGCCGCTTCAATTTGTCTTTCAGCCTTAATATTCGCCTCATAAATCATATTGTCGGCTTTCTCCGATGCGAGAACTAGAGCCATCGTTACCTGATCCTTTTCTCTTTTCAGCGTTCTTTCAAGTTCTTGCAGTTCGATAGTTTTTTCTGAAACAGAGTTCACTTTCTCTTGCAACTGCATTATTTCCGAATCTTTTTCCGAAATCACTTCAGCAAATGCACTTCTTTCATTCTCAAGTGCAGTAGTTTTAACTTTTAATTCAGAAATTTGTTCATTTAGATTATCAATTTGCAAATTCAGACTATTAATCTCTGATTCAGAAATCGAAACTTTTTCATTTGCGATTTGAAGTTCAACAGGATCAATGCTTGACACATTTGTCGTCATCTCTGCCTTAAGTGAAAGGATTTGTGCTTGCAAATCATCGATTTCATTTTCTTTCTCAGCAACCAACAATTCAACTTCTTTTTTGATTTGCTCAAGCTCGGTGTCACCAACACTAGAATCGAACGACTGAGATATATCTTGAATTTGTGGTTTTTCAACAGTTGGTTGTATTGCATTTGAACTTTCAAGCTGAGCTTTAAGCATTTCAATTTCAGCGTTTTTCTCCGCTTCAAATGCTTGCAATTGAACTCTCATCTGCTCAATTTCGCTCTCAAATTCCGCTTCTTTTCTTGTCTCAAGCGACGCCAATTCAGCCTTGACACTAGCTATCTCGGCATTCTTATCAACTTCAAGACTAACTAACTCCTGCTTTAGCCTTTCAATTTCTGCATCCTTCTCTAAAAACGCAGCCTCTGAATAAGTACTCATCTGCTCTCTAATTTCAGCAAGCTCTTTATCCTTTTTTTCAAGGCGCGTATTGCACTGGCTTATAACGATTTCCACATATGTGTCAACATCAGATTTTTTATACCCCATCATTGACGATCCAAAACGTTTTTCTTCAGACATTTTCAACCCTCCAAATCACAGTTCATTTTTCACAATTATATATTAAAAGTCAGGTTCAAGCAAATGTTTTTGGGAAAAAAGGATACATTTAAATTGCGTTGTCTTTAAACTTGCTTTTATTGTAGTTGTGTACTAAGTATCTGCGGCATCCATGTTTTTTCAAAATTATACCACAAAGGCACTCACCAAGAAAGATGAGTGCCCCGAATTAATGGGATTTTAAGTTTCGCGAATCGCGAACATACGATCTTAAGCCTTGCCTGCGCAACCCAAAACATTGATTAGCTTGTCTTTAACCAATTCTTTAATCGCCGCGCGCGCTGGTGAAAGGTACTGGCGTGGGTCGAAGTGGCCTGGGTTCTCAGCGAAGTACTTTCTTATTGATCCAGTCATTGCGAGTCTTAGGTCAGAGTCGATGTTGATTTTGCAAACCGCCATTGAAGCCGCTTGGCGCAACATTTCCTCTGGAATTCCGATAGCATCTGGCATATTGCCGCCGAAGTCATTTATCATTTTTACATACTCAGGAATAACGCTTGACGCACCGTGAAGCACGATTGGGAAGCCCTTGAGTCTAGCTTCGATTTCTTCGAGAATATCGAATCTGAGTTGTGGCACTGTGCCTGGTTTGAACTTAAACGCTCCGTGGCTTGTGCCAATAGCGATTGCAAGCGAATCAACACCAGTCTTAGATACAAACTCTTCAACCTCCGAAGGTCTAGTGTATGAAGCGTCTTCTGCCGAAACATTTACCGCATCCTCGACGCCAGCAAGTCTTCCGAGCTCGCCTTCAACAACAACTCCGCGCGCGTGAGCGTACTCAACAACCTGCTTTGTCAACGCGATGTTGTCTTCAAAACTATGGTGCGAGCCGTCGATCATAACGCTCGTGAACCCGCCGTCGATGCACGACTTGCAAAGTTCGAAAGTGTCGCCGTGGTCAAGGTGCAAGCAAATCGGCAAATTTGTCTCGATAATTGCTGCTTCAACAAGTTTCATTAAATATGTATGGTTCGCATATTTTCTAGCTCCTGAAGAAACTTGCAGAATCAACGGCGCGTTAACTTCCTTAGCCGCCTCAGTGATTCCCTGGATAATCTCCATATTGTTAACATTGAACGCTCCAATCGCGTACTTACCTTCGTATGCCTTCTTAAACATTTCAACCGATGAAACTAATGGCATAAAATCAACCCCTTAAAATTATTTAACGTTTTCGTTACCTATGTATTTTAACAGATACTCCGCCAAAATCAAGAGCAAATTGCCGCCCTCAGAATTCCATCTATTTATTTTGCCTCGCTTTTAGAATATAATCTATTTGTTCTGAAAATTGTTTAGAGGCGGGGATTATATGTCATTATCAAAGCAGGAAGTTGAAGTTCTAAAAAAGTTAGCATCTCAGTACATGGAGATTGCGTCGCTTACAGTTCATAAAGAAAAGCGCGACCTCTGGAAAGCCCTCAACCGTGGCAAAATGAAGCGCCCGATGGTGTGCATCGACCAGTTGCCTTACAACGAGCTGAACGCTAACGGAGATTTTTCGTATCAAATCAGCGATCCCTATTGGAGAAATGTTGAACACAATTTAAGAAACACCATCTTCACATGGAACAACTTTCCCGTAGATATGGTGGTCGAACCATATATTACTATTCCAAAAGTCATCAGCAACTCTGGGTATGGCATTAGGACTGAGATTCACACTCTTAGGTTGGACGAGGATACCACCGCCGCCTCTGTTCACTATGACAACGTGCTTAAAGACTTCGAAGATATCGAAAAAATTAAAGACATGGAAATCACCCTTGACGAAACTGCAACTAACTTACATTTCGAAGAGGCAAAAGAAATATTCAAAGGAATTGCCCCAATTATCCAAGGTCATGGAATTGGCTTTAGTTTAAGTGGCTGGGATCGCCTCAATGAATTCATGGGTCTTCAAAACCTCCTTATAGATTTGTACGACCGGCCTGATTTTATGCACGCGTGCATCGACCGAGTTACTGATGCGACTATCGCAGGTATTGTTGGAGCGAATAAGCTACAAGTACACGACGACATCGTCAATCTCTGCCATTGTTCGCATATCTACACGGACGAACTGCTTCCCGACTTCGGTCAAGGCAAGGGACCGCTCTCGCAAAACAGTTGGGCTTTCGGCCTTGCGCAACCTTTTACAGCTGTGTCGCCGCAATTCTTTAATGAATTTGAAATGCCATATATCTCGCGCATGGCGAAACACTTCGGCATGATTTATTATGGGTGCTGCGATCGAATGGATGACCGTCTTGAATTTGCAAAAAAGATTCCAAACGTCAAAAAACTTTCTTGTAGTCCTTGGAGCGATAGAAAGAACTTTGCCGAAAACATAGGTCCAGACATAGTAATGTCAAACAAGCCTACGCCCGCATTTTTAGCTGGCGACAGTGTTGACTGGGATGAAGTCATGAAAGACTTGCAATTAACCGCCGATCTTGCAAAATCAAACGGCGCCAATCTCGAATTCATTCTAAAAGACATTTCAACAGTAAATAGCCGTCCCGAGCGAATAAATCAGTGGGCAGAACTCGCAATGAGAATCGTCGAGGATTTTTAGGGGAAACAATTTGACACCTTGAAAACTACGTTTTCATATGCTATATTTATTCAGGTTAAATACGTTTGTTAAAGAGATATCTAAATGCAAAAAGTAAGAAATATAATTTTTAGGAGGATTTTGAAATGGCAATTTTAACAGGAGCAGCAATTTTCGGACAATCGGGCGGACCGACTTCCGTTATCAACGCAAGTGCAGCAGGTGTTTTCACCGAGGCGCTTAAGCAAAGTTGCATTACAAAGGTTTATGGAATGGCGCACGGGATTCGCGGGGCGCTAGACGAGAAGTTTTACGACATGAGCAAAGAGGATGCTGAGACGTTTGAGCTAATGAAGACTACGCCGTCTTCTGCTTTGGGTTCTGTTCGTTATAAGTTAGCAAAGGCTGAAGATGACGAGACCGATTACTTGAGACTTCTCGAAGTTTTCAAAAAGTACGATATTCGCTACTTCTTCTACAATGGTGGTAACGATTCCATGGACACTTGTAATAAAATTTCAAAGTTTATGCAAAAGTCGGGCTACGAAATCCGCGTAATGGGCGTTCCAAAGACAATCGATAATGACCTGTTCGGAACAGACCACTGTCCAGGCTACGGTAGCGCTGCAAAATATATCGCTACGTCAATTTCAGAAGTTTATCACGACGCTCGTGTTTATGACACAGGTATGGTTACAATACTAGAAATCATGGGCAGAAACGCTGGTTGGCTAACTGCTGCCGCACAGCTTGCAACTTTCAATGGATCAGGTCCTGACCTCATTTACCTTCCAGAAAAACCTTTTGACATGGAAGACTTTTTAGATAAAGTTGAAGCAATATACAAGAAGAATAAAAACTGCATCGTGGCGGTCTCTGAAGGAATTCGCGACAAGGATGGAAAGTACATTTCTGAATACGGTTCTGACTTGGCAAAGACGAAAGATTCTTTTGGTCACGCTCAATTAGGCGGACTTGCATCTACTCTTGCTGGCCTTTGTAAGGCTCGCACTGGAGCAAAAGTTCGCGGCATTGAGTTTTCACTTCTCCAAAGAGCTGCTGCTCACTTAGGTTCAAAAGCAGACGTTGAAGAATCATTCATGGCAGGCCAGGAAGCAGTAAAAGCTGCTGTCGCAGGAACAACTGACCATATGGTGGCATTTGAGAGAGATATGTCTAGCGGTAAATACGTTTGTAAGACTAAACTGCTTAACCTTTCCGAAGTTGCTAACACAGAAAAAACCGTTCCACTTTCGTGGATTAAGGAAGACGACTCAGGTCTAACACAAGACTTTATCGATTATGCATTGCCACTGATACAGGGTGAATCCACACCTCCTATGGTTAATGGATTGCCTAGGTTTGCTTCATTAAAGAAGGTTTTGGCTTAATTAGTACTTGAACTTTTCAAACAAAAATTATTAAATTATATCTAACACCCAAAGGAAAGAATTCTTTGGGTGTTATTGTTTTCCGGCATAAAAAAACTGGAATGCGATTTCTCACATCCCAGATCCCTTCGATCAAATTATTCCCCACAAACATTAATGTTTATTCCGACTGAGCTGCCCCACATTTATTGCAAAACGGATCTGTGTCGTTCAATTCGGCCTTGCACTCTGTGCACATTTTTTTATTTCTGAGTTCGAGTATTTTTTTGCGAAGTTCTTCAACGCCAACATATGATTCCTTCACCTTTTCGCAAAGCTCAACCATATCAGGATCCTCAACCTTTTCAGCTTCGTATGACGCGAAAACTAGCTTTCCCATCTTAGCAAAAAGCCCGTTTATCTTATCCTCAGCGGAACGTACATCCAAATTCAATTTTGCTACTTCAAGCATCTCTCCCGTGGACTGAACAGCGGAACTTGCAGTTTCTTTTACTTTGTTAAAGAATGACATAAAAACCCCTCCTTGTTTTGTGTTATGTGGTAATTATATTCTTAAATTGATGGAAGTTCAATAGAAATTACTCATTTGAACCCGTCCCCAACTTGACCCCCGCCCTCATGCTTCTATCGCGAGCTTCTATAGCGATTCTCTATCGCGCGCCCACTAGCTCCATTGCGATGCGTTCCCATTTAAAAATGTTCTCAGGATTGTGACCGACGGAACTAATATCCTTAAGCACAATATCTACGGCGCAGTTGTTTCGCTGGCAAGCGGATATGATTTTTGTTAGTTCGTCGCGCACGGCCGCCTCGTCAAGTTTAGAGACTGCTACTGAAGAAGGATTGGGCTTTGAGGAAAGGACATATTTGCGCCCAATTTTCTCAGCCGCATTATCAACATCAGCCCAAGGGGTAATCGAAATTTTGCGCAAGTTAGGAATTTTCTCGAGAATATCGATTTTGCGGTCTAGCGGCTCACAACAGCCATAATACACAAGGCCAAATGGCTCCATAAGACTTTTTACGTATTCGATGTCGAACTCGTCGTGCATATCCGGAGATACGGAAGCAAAAATCTGTGCCACAGCACGTCCCCAAATGTCACCAAGTTTGACGTTTTCGCCTAAAGGCTTTGAAGTAGGGAGTTTTTCAGATAATGCAGGTGTACAGTGTACAGTGTTTACGCCTGCCTCGAAAAGATTTAGTTCTTCATATTGTCGGAATTTGTCTCTATTAATTTCTGTCATAATTCGTACCATTTCATGTGTAAATTCTGGGCGTTCGATTAGGTCGTACAGCAAGTTTGTTACTCCTCGAAGAACGGAGATATCATCCCAAACTCCCGTTCCTATATGCGTACCTACAATCTTAACTAGTACAGCATCCCCAATTAGATCACTCACTTGCTCATATTCTTGAAGTGTAGATTTCTCATCATATGAGATAATTTCTTTGTGAAACTTCTCTAAAGCTGAGTCATCCAAAAACTGATCTTCAAAAGCATGCGATACAATAGAATTTCCAGAATCCGACGCCAAAGTCTCTTCCTTGCGGTTAAACCCATTACCCGTGGTCAAAATCCGTTTAAAAACAGGAAAGTGTGGTGAAACAATCATGTCAGCTTGCAAGTGTTTCCACTTATATATTATAGACCTGAAGAACCACTCGATATTTTGCGCAACTGGTGAAGTTGATCGAGTCGTCAATTCATCATTTATATTCAACTCACTCCAAGGTAGTTCATCAATAAGAACAACGGGTCGAATCATTTTTAAGTCGTTAATCCCACGGTAGAGTTTTTCACGCTCTACATTTATGGGATTTGCAGCTATTTCAGCGTATTGCTTGGCCAATTCAAGAATTATCTGTCTGTCATTTTGCATAATATCTCACCTCGAAAATCATTATAAATTAAACTACCCTATTAGTCTATAATGAAATTAAGGATTATAATACTTTCAACTTATATTGCTATTCGAATTGCTCTTGAGTACTTTTTCCACAAATATTGATGTGATTGTAGGATCGAACTGAGTTCCTGAACAGCGAATAAGTTCTTGAATTGCATCTTCTTTGCTTATCGCCTTCTTATAGCTTCTGTTGCTGGTCATGGCGTCATAAGTGTCCGCTACTGAAATAATTCGAGCTTGCAAAGAAATTTGCTCGCCTTTGAGACGTTTGGGATATCCGGTGCCATCAAATCGTTCGTGATGCGACAAAATGTCTTCAGCAATTAGCGAGAATTCGTTCACAGAACTCAGTATTCTATAGCCAATTTCAGGATGCTTAATTATCTCGCTCCATTCTTCGTTGTTTAAAATTCCGGCCTTATTTAGTATGTTTTCATCAATTCCAATTTTGCCAATATCGTGCATTAAGCCCGCGATTCTAATTTGACTAATATCATCATGCGAGAAGTTCATGTGTTTTGCTATGGCCTCAGAGTATTCGCTTACTCGTTTCGAATGAGACATCTCACGCTTACTTTTTTCGTAAAGAGTGCTCATAATCAAATCTATTGTTTTGCTTCGCATACTCGAACTTTCAGAAAGCTTATGACGATACATTTCATCTTCGGCTCGCTTGAAAACATCCGTCATTTCATCGAATTGCGAACTTTTTACCGCAAACCCCAAAGAAACTGACAAAGCGATGCTATTTACTTTTTCCTTAGCAATCGCTTCATTGATTCGGAGAATTATTTTATCCGCATATATTACGTCAGTCTTTGGCAATAGCATTACAAATTCGTCACCACCGATTCTAGCGACGATATCATCTTTACGACACTCAGTTTTAAAGATTTCTGCCACTCTCTTGAGCATCTCATCCCCGACCTTATGGCCAAAAGCATCATTCGTTAATTTCAAACCATTCACATCTGCAAGTAGAAGGGTCAATGGAATGAATTTAGGTGCATCTAACCTCAGAACTTGTTCATCATAAAATCTCCTGTTGTAAGCGCCAGTTAAATGATCGTGGTAATTAATAAAATCTATTTCTTCCTTAGCTTTCAGCAAAGAAGTAATATCATCGATCATACATAAGTGACTTGGTGTCACTGACGAAATCTTTGTATTGACTACAGTCATGTTTACCCATACGATTTCTCCACATGGCTTAATAAAACGTTTATTAATATTGTAAGTTCGTAATTTCCCGTCCTTGAGCTTTTGTAATTGATATTTATCAACTTCAATGTCATCGGGGTGAGTAAATTTGTCACAACACATATCTTGAAGCTCACTTACACTTCTTCCGACAATTTCAGCATATCTGGAATTTACATTTAAAAGATTTCCTGTAGCAGTATCCGAAAGTGAAATTCCTAATGGTGATTGCTCAAAAATCGCCTTGTATTTTTCTTCGCTTTTCTTTCTCTCCGTCATCTCTTTTTCAATATCGAACGTTCTCTGAGCTACAAGAATTTCTAAACGATCCTGTTCGTCGATTTGAGCAAGTTTTGCTGCCTTAATTTTTGCCATCGCAAGAATTTGAGTAAGCAACTCAATTTCATCTATAGGCTTTTTTAAAAACGACTCAGCACCCATTTCAATTGCCTTTAATCTCACAGACTTATCTGTAGATAATGCTGTAAGAAAGATGACAGGTATTACCTGCAGTTCCCGGTCCATTTTTAATTCTTCACAGACTTCAAAACCGTCCATTTCGGGCATCAATACATCCAAAAGTATAACATCCGGATTCTCAATTTTGGCTCGTTTAATGCCATCCATTCCATTGAGTTCCGTGAAGACTTCTGCCGTAGGAAGTACTTCCCTAATTACTGCCCTTATCGTAACTAGATTATCCAACTTATCATCAATCGCTAAAATTTTCAAACTCTTTTGATGCATGATATTACCTCCAAATGTTATTCAACAAGTTTTTTTATTTCATTTAGCAACTCTTTTTTCTGTATAGCTCCCTTTTGAATCATCTGACAATCGTGATTGTTTTTAAGGAAACTCAATTCATCTTTTGTAATGTGTTTTGCCGACAGTATTAGCACAGGCAACGCCGCAAACTTTTTTAAACCTCGTATAGATTTCAATACTTGGAATCCGTCTACGTCTGGCATCATTAAATCTAATATCATTCCATCCGGTTTAAATTCACTCAGTCTTTCTAAAGCTTCCTTCCCGTTTCTAGCAATCTCCACAAAATAACCTTCTTCATTCAAAATATCCTTGATTTGAATGATTTGCGGTTCGCTGTCCTCGACTAGCAAAATGTTTCTTTTCACAATATTATCATTGCTTTTGCTCACTGTTTCGCTTTTAGCGGAAACAATCTCTCCAACAACTGGGTTTCCAGTAGTTTTCATGTCCGAACTCATTACAGGTAGTACAAGCTTAAATGTAGACCCTTTGCCAAGCTCACTTTCCACAAAAATATCTCCTCCTATAAGCAAAGCATATTTTTTTGCAATTGCCAAACCAAGTCCAGTACCTCCATTTTTGCGCGAATTTGTTTCGTCAGCTTGTCTAAATTCATCGAAAATAAAATCAATATGTTTTGCTGATACACCTATCCCTGTGTCCTTGACAAAAATCGAGATTTCCTCATTGCTTAACTTTGAACTAATCACAACTTCTCCTACATCTGTAAATTTCACTGCATTTCCAATGATGTTCTGCAAAATATGTCTGCATTTGTCCAAATCACTAGTAATAATTGAAGTGTCCGAATCCATTTCAGATATGACTTTTATACCTTTATTGTTTGCTTGAGGCATAATCATTTCTACAACTTCATCGACTAGTTGTTTAATATTAAAATGACTGATATTCAAATCAACTTTGCCCGCTTCAATTCTCGACAAATCAAGTAGGTCATTAACCATACTAAGTAGTTGCTTTCCATTTCTCTCGATAACGTCTAGGTAACTAAATTCTTCTGCCGGCACTTTACCCTTAAGTCGCCGTGACAAAACTGATGCCAAAGCGATTACAGAATTCAAAGGAGTCCTTAACTCATGACTCATATTTGATAAGAAAGTACTCTTTAATTGACTTGCTTCAGCCAACTGTTTGCTTTGAATTTCAAGCTCTGCATTTTGCTCTGATAACTCTAGCGATTGCATTTCTAACTCTTTAGCTTGTTGCTGAAGTTCTATGTTTACTCCTTCAATTTTCTTGGAATAATCCTGAATTTGCTCAGAAGCCATTATGCTACTAACTCTTGCTGAAAGCTCTTTAATTACGTTTTCAATTAATTGAATCGCGCTTTTTGAAAACGGTTTAATGTTAGCAATTGAAATTATTAATACTGTCTCATTGTTTTCCACAATTGGAATTGTGAGAATTTCTTTGAACATCATGTCTCCAATTACAGTCTTATAAGTGTACTTCGAATCACTTGGAAGATCTTTCAACAGATGTACTTCGCCTTTTGAAATTGCCATCGCAAACTCACCTTCGTTAGTCGATTTTAAAAATGGTTTCAAACTCTTTTCTTTGAACCCAAGTGACTCGAAAGGCTCAAATACTGTCTTTGCAGTATTAAGAATATAAATTGCTCCTGCCTGAGAATCGGTATGAACTAATAATTTCTGTAGAAGTGCCTGAGAAAAATGCTTTAAATCATCATACATGAACATCACTTCAGAAACGTTTTGTATTCGCTCTTTTCTTTCAATTTCCGCCTCTACTGTTTCTGCAAGAGCATTAAAAGAACTTGATAATTTTCCAAATTCATTATCAGATTCATATTTGCTTCTGACTGATAAATGACCTTGTTGAAAATCGTCTATTATTTCAATGTGTTCTGTAAGTGGATCAATTATCTTCCTGTTTAAGTACATTGCTATTAATAACATTAGTACCATAATAACTCCAATAATCATCGTTAAGGTTAAAAGGTTAATATTTCTGCTTTCCTCTGCCTTCGTATAAAAAGAAATCGCCTTTTTTGAAGCAAAATCTGAAATTATATCAATACTTGCGAGAACTTTCTGAGCTTGCTTTCCGCCTTCTCCATTCGACAAAGTTGCCAAAGATGCTTCCGAATTATTGTTGTTACTATATAACTGAATTATATCATCCCTAATTGGTTTCCACTTTATAAAATCACTGTATGCATTATCTACATCATTAATAGGGCCAAGATAAGCTTCTCTTACAATGTTAAAATGCAATTTTGCATCTTCTTCAAACAAAGAAATAGCCTGTTTTCTTTTGAATAGATTATCCTTATTTTTATCTACTACCATTTCCTTAAGTTCCAACCTCATACTTAGAACGTCAATGTATATATGGTCAACAGAATCTCTAACAATGTAAGGATGGTTATATAAATTATATGTACTTTGCCAAATCGAACTATTGATATAATAACTAGCAACCCCAAGTATCAAAACAAAAGCAAAAATAATTGCCAGTGAAATTTTCATTAATCTTGAAATCCTCATATGCTTAAACATCACTTCATCTCCCTGTCTTTTTGTGAAAAATCGAATGTTCACCAGTGTGTTTTTTTAATCCAAACTCTCCGCGAACTAAATTTTGTTCTGCATTTCCTAAAATAAGATATCCACTGTCAGAAAGCGAGTTTGCCAATTTATTAATAATGAATTTCTGAATATCTTGTTTGTAATAAATCAACAGGTTACAACATATTACAAGATCGAAATCCCCAAAAACGCTTTCATATGGTGATACAGATGACTGATCAAGCACATCATAAGTGTAGAACTTTACATTGTCTCTTATTTTCTCACTAATAAGATGATTTTCTCCTTGTTCAGTAAAATACTTGTTAATATGCTTTAGTTTTAGATTTTGAATTTCTGAAGTCAAATACTCTCCATTTCTACCATATTCCAGAGCGGTTTCGGAATTATCAGTTGCAATAATCCTGTATCTGAATTCTTCGCCGTTAAAAGACATATAATCCTCTAACAACATTGCTATAGAATACGGCTCTTGTCCTGTTGAACACCCGGCCGACCAAACTCGAATTTCTCTTTGGTTTTTATTTTCCTCTATCAATTTAGGTAAGATTTTTCTCTCAAGTTGAGCAAAGACACTGGAGTCTCTGAAAAAATCAGAAAAATTATTTTGCAAAGATTCCCTCAATAAAATTGCTTCTTCTTTATTGCCACTAACTAAATTGCTAAAATATACATTTATTTCTTGAGTTGTGGAATGAATTCTATTATGAAGTGTTTTTTCTACAAATGATTCCGCAAACATAGAAACATCTAAATCATAGGTGTGTTTCAATATTTTGATTATTTCTAAAGTCTCTATCCGTTTTTCATCCATTAGAAACCCCCCCATGGCGAAATCCACACTAATAAACTCATTCTATACTATTAACACAATTTATTCAATAATTTCAAAGTGAAAATTTCATCCGCTGATTTTTTCTCAACTTGACATCAACCCCTTAAAATCCTATACTTTAGGGTGCACGAACAAATACTAGGAGGCGCATTATGTCCAAAGAACTACTATTAAAATACGGTTGCAACCCACATCAAAAACCCTCGAAAATATTTATGAAAAACGGTGACAATCTTCCAATTACAGTTTTAAACGGTAACCCAGGATATATTAATTTTCTTGATGCCTTAAATGCTTGGCAACTTGTTTCCGAACTTAGTGCTGCAACTAAGTTGCCGGCAGCCGCAAGTTTTAAACACGTAAGTCCCGCAGGAGCAGCCGTCGGCGTTAAGCTTAGCGCGGAATTAAAAAAAGCATATTACGTTGATGGAATTGCAGGTATCGATGAATCTCCGCTTGCTTGCGCTTACGCTAGAGCACGTGGCGCAGACAGAATGTCTTCATTTGGTGACTTTATCGCGCTTAGCGAAACTTGCGACCTTACTACTGCGCAAATCATTTTCCCAGAGATTTCTGACGGCGTAATTGCGCCTGCTTTTTCTGACGAAGCGCTTGAACTGTTGAAAAGCAAACGCAAGGGCGGCTACAACATTCTACAGATAGATTCAAACTATAAACCCGCTCCAATTGAACATAAGGATGTTTTCGGAATCACATTTGAGCAAGGTAGAAATGATAAAAAAATAGATGAGTCTTTACTCGAAAACGTCGTTACCGAAGGCAAAACTCTTCCTGCTAACGCAAAACGCGATATGCTTATCGCTCTGATTGCCCTTAAATATACGCAATCAAATTCAGTGTGCTACGCGACTGACGGTCAAGTAATCGGCGTTGGCGCAGGCCAACAATCTCGTATTCACTGTACGCGCCTTGCGGGTACAAAGGCCGACATTTGGTGGCTCCGTCAACACCCAAGTGTGCTTGGGCTTAAATTCAAGCCTGATGTAAGCCGTCCTGAGCGCGACAATACAATCGAGCAGTTTTTGCGAGACGATGTCGATGATTTAGAAATTGCAAACTGGCCAAACGTCCTAGTTGAAGTGCCAACTCAACTTACAAAAGCTGAGAAACGCGAGTGGTTAGAAAAACTCACTGATGTAGTTCTCGGCTCTGACGCGTTTTTCCCATTTAGAGACAACATTGACCGCGCCGCACAAAGCGGAGTAAAATATATTACAGAGCCTGGTGGTTCTATCCGTGATGATATTGTAATTGAGGCCTGCAACGAACATGGAATCACAATGGCCTTTTCCGGGCTAAGATTGTTTCACCACTAAGGTTAAATATTAAGATTGGACGTGTGTAATGAACAAGCTTTTCGAGAAAATCGGCCAAAAGGATAAAGAATTTTTCTTTTTTCTTAATGTAAAATATCAACGAAAAATGTTTAACAAATTTATGCGAGGAATCACTCATCTGGGATCAGTCCCCTTTGCCGTTGCATTCATAGCTCTTTATTCACTTGTAAACTTCAAAGACGGCTTTTACCTTGCAGTAAATCTTCTTCTTGCTGAAGCTGTTGTCCACACGATAAAAAGAATAGTCCACCGGCCTCGCCCTTATAGACGTTACGGATGGACTAATTCTATAGTTCCTCCAAAGTGCGAAAATTCATTGCCATCTGGACATTCAGCGGCTGCGCTGACGTTGGCATTGTGCCTGGGTCATTTGCATCCTATTTTGACCATCCCTTTAATTCTTATTGCGGCATTGGTTGGTATTTCACGTATGTATCTAGGGTGCCACTATCCTTCAGATGTTGTGCTGGGCTTTAGTATTTCAACCGTAATGTACGTTTTGATAGCTTTCTTCCCAATAATCTATCTCTTTCCCTATTCTGTTTTTATTAGCTATGTGCATTTTTAAGGTATTCTTCCAAACATATTTTTTGATCGTAAATCTTCTTGGCAATTTCTTTTCCAATATATCTAAAGTGCCAAGGTTCATAGATAATTTCGGTAATTTGAGTTTTTGCTTGCTGATATCTTAATATAAATCCGTATTTCCATGAGTTTTTTGCAAGCCATTTGCCCGCTGCAGTTAGAGCAAAGCCTTCATCTCTCGTTGCATACTTTGTCGAAACAATATCGATAGCAAAACCAGTTTGATGCTCACTTGCATTTGGCGGTGCTACAACTCTACTTGCCAATTTTTCAGCTTCCGCACGCGACTTATGCTTAGCTAAATATTCATTAACTTTAACATTAAAGCCTCGTTTTTGGGTGGCATATGACCTCCATGCATTTGCTGCGATTAGTTTGACGCCATCGGCTTTTGCCGCGCGGTTCATTTCAACAAGGGGATTAAATGCAACCTTGATAATTTGCAAATAAGATAATTGCAAAGGCATAACCCCTTTGAGGCTTACAAGATTTTTCGTCTTATAATTCATAGGCAACATAAAATGCTTGTTTATTAAGATATTTGTACCCGCAGCTTCAATTTCCTTCAAGGTATATGCTTTGATTCCAGCTACCTTGGCGGTAGGCGAAGAATTTGCCTCCACTGAAACAACAGGAATTTCTGTCGTAGCAGGAGTCACCTCAGGAGAGATGGCTTCAGTGGTTATTGTGTTAACTACCTCTTTATTTTGCGTTTTTTTCGAATCCTTGGTCTGTATTACCTTTGATTTGAAATTATTAGCCTCTGCTGAAGGCAATTCCATTGTGACTGTCTTAAACAGAAAAACCACCATTAGAATAATTAATGCCCCGAGTCCAGCAACTAGTATCTTATCTCTTTTAATATTTTTCATTTTCCCGCCTCGTTTCGACTTTAATTGTAGCAGAGAAAAAATGGAATATCAATAATTACTTCTAGCAGCATATTTTGTATGGAGCAGATGATGCGCTTTGTGACTGCCTGGCTCACCCAAAAACTCCTCATACATCTTCATTACGACTGGATTCTCGTGCGATTTCCTGATTTTCAACGACTCATCCTCTTCATATATCGCGCTAGCGCGAACACTTCTTAAGTCAGTCCAGTTTCTAACATCTGCTGGTTGAATTGGCTGGCCCCCACCATTTACGCATCCGCCAGGGCATGCCATAACTTCAATAAAGTGATATTGCTTCTCGCCGTCGCGAACAGATTCCATGAGCGACCTTGCGTTTGCTAAACCGCTTGCGATAGCGACGTTGATAGTCATTCCTGCAACGTCCAAAGATGCTTCCTTGATTCCCTGCGTTCCGCGAACAGCGGTCAAATTGATATCCGCCAGAGGCTTGCCCTCTAGTATCTCGTAAACAGTACGCACCGCGGCTTCCATTACTCCGCCCGTAGCTCCGAAAATAACGGCTGCGCCTGTTGCTTCGCCCATAGGATCGTCGAACTGAGCGTCATCAAGTTCGTTCATTTTAACGCCTGCCTGCTTCATCATGCGAGCCGCTTCGCGAGTTGTCAGCACTACGTCAACATCTCCTGCAAGTTCTTCCCGAGCCGCTTCAAATTTCTTAGCGGTACACGGCATGATTGAAACAACAAATATTTTCGATGGATCTACACCAATTTTTTCTGCAAAATATGTCTTTAGCATCGCTCCAAACATCTCATGAGGCGACTTGCAACTCGATAGATTGTCAAGCATGTCGGGGAAATTGTGTTCACAGAACTTAATCCAACCAGGGCTACAAGAAGTGATGAGCGGCAACTTTCCACCATTTTTGATTCTATTAAGAAGCTCAGTGCCCTCTTCCATAATTGTCAAATCGGCAGCTGTGTCAGTGTCAAACACCTTGTCAAAACCTAGCATTTTAAGGCCTGCAACCATTTTACCGGTCGAGCGAGTTCCAATTGGCATACCAAATTCCTCACCTATAGCAACCCTAACTGCAGGAGCTGTTTGAACAATCACATATTTTTCAGGATCATTAATTGCATCCCACACTTTTTCTATTTCATCCTTTTCAGTTAACGCCGCAACTGGACAAACTGCAATACACTGTCCGCAATTTACACATGGCGTATCACTTAGTGCCATCTCAAACGCTGGAGAAACCTGAGTCCTGATGCCTCTTTCGTTTGTATCAATGACCGCTACCGTCTGAACGTTTTTGCAAACTGCTACACAACGCCTGCAAAGCACGCATTTATTTGCATCGCGCACGATAGAAGCACCTAAATTGTCGATTTCTTTTTTTATTTCAGCCTTACGTGGCATAAACTTAATTTCTTCAATTCCCATATCAATTGAGAGCGTTTGTAATTCGCAGTTGTTGTTGCGCTTACAAGTCAGACAACTTCTGTCGTGGTTTGACAAAATCAAATCCAAAGTAATTTTTCTCGCCTCGCGCACTTTTGATGAATTCGTTAAAATCTCAAGCCCTTCAGATACCGGAAACACGCATGCTGCCTGAAGCGCTCGCGCACCCTTGACCTCAACTACACAGATTCTGCACGCTCCAATTTCATTGATTTCTTTTAGATAACACAATGTCGGGATGTTGACTTTTGCAAGTCTCGCCGCCTCAAGCACCGTCAAATTATCCTCTACTTGCATTGCCTTACCGTCAATTATTATATTTACCAAAGCCATTTAAATAGCCTCCTTAGCAACAATTTTATCTTTCTTCGAAATCGCCCCGAACTTGCAGCGACTTATGCACGCACCACACTTGATGCACTTTGAGTTGTCAATGACATGAATTTCTTTGACCTTTCCGCTGATTGCGCCAACAGGACATGCCTTCAAGCACAATGTACACGCTTTGCAAGTTTTGGCGTCAACTTCAAAATCAATCATTGCTTTGCAAACTTTAGCCTCACAACGCTTTTCCTTTACGTGCGCCTCATATTCGTGTCTGAAATATCTAAGTGTGCTTAAAATCGGGTTTGGTGCTGTCTGTCCAAGTCCACAGAGTGAAGATGCCTGAATTCCTTTTGCCAATTCTTCAAGTTTATCAATATCACTCATCTCGCCTTCTCCAGATGCGATTTTCTCGAGAATTTCATGCATCCTTTTGGTTCCAATACGGCAAGGAGGACATTTTCCGCACGACTCTTCAACAGTAAACTCCAGAAAGAAACGCGCAATATCAACCATGCAATTATCTTCGTCCATAACGATTAATCCGCCTGAGCCCATCATAGAACCAATGTTTATCAAGTTATCATAATCAAGTGGCACATCAAGTAGCGACGCTGGAATACAACCGCCTGAAGGTCCACCAGTCTGCGCAGCCTTAAATGCCTTGCCATTTGGCACTCCTCCGCCAATTTCGTAAACTACTTCTCTTAAGGTCGTACCCATTGCAATTTCAACAAGTCCTGTATTTTCAATTTTTCCGCCCACCGCGAACACTTTAGTACCTGCACTTTTTTCGTTTCCAATACCACTGAACCACTCAGGACCTTTTAGCAATATTTGCGGAACATTAGCAAACGTCTCTACGTTATTTAATATCGTCGGCTTCATCCAAAGACCCTTCACTGCTGGGAAAGGAGGCCTTGGTCTTGGCTCGCCTCTGAAACCTTCAATCGATGTCATTAGCGCCGTTTCTTCACCACACACAAAAGCTCCCGCTCCAAGTCTGATTTCTAGGTCAAAGTTAAAGTCTGTTCCAAAAATATTTTTCCCAAGCATACCCTTTTCTTTGGCTTGCTTAATTGATTTATCAAGTCTGTTTACGGCAGTAGGATACTCTGCACGAATGTAAACAAATCCCTGGTCAGAACCAATCGCATAACCAGCGATAACCATCGCTTCAATTAAAGAATGTGGATCCCCCTCAAGCACTGAACGGTCCATAAATGCTCCAGGATCTCCTTCGTCCGCATTACAGCAAACATATTTTTGATCATTTACTGAATTTCTTGCAAACTGCCATTTAAGTCCAGTTGGGAAGCCAGCTCCGCCGCGACCGCGCAACTTCGATGCCTTCACAGTTTCAATTACTTCTTGTGGCGTCATTTCTTTGAGCGCCTTTTCAAGCGCCTTGTATCCGTCTTTTGCAATGTATTCTTCAATATCTTCCGGATTGATAATTCCGCAGTTTTTCATAGCTATACGCACTTGTTTTCCAAAAAAGCTCTTTGATTCTGCCGCATCCATGGTGTATTTTTCGAGCACTTTCTGGTTCAAAACGTGCTCATCAAGTACTTCAAGGGCTTTTTCTGCGCTCATGTTCACGTAAGTGAATTTTGTGCCATCAGGATTCACTATTTCAATAACTGGCTCAAGTCTACAAACACCGATGCACCCAGTCATTACTGCCTCGGCATTCTCGATATTGCTCTCAGAAATCTTCTTTTCGAGCGCCGCAAGCACTGGTCGCGCGCCCGCTGCGATTCCGCACGTTGCCATTCCTACATTTATTCTATATTTATTCTCTACGGTCTTCATCTGCAATCCTCCAAAAGTTTACTGATATTTTTTCAAAATCTTCGGCACATCTTCAAGCACTACCCTGCCGTGAACATCCTCGTTTATTGTAAGCACTGGTGCCAACCCACATGCCCCGATGCAACGACAAGCTGCGATGGAGAATTTTCCATCAGCTGTGCATTCGCCAACGTCTATCCCTAGCAGTTCTTTAAACTTGTCCAAAATATCGCCTGCGCCCTTGACATAACATGCTGTTCCGAGGCAAACACTCACAACATTTTCACCCTTAGGTTCAAGCGAAAATTCCGAATAGAATGTCGCCACCCCGTAAATCTCCGATAGCGAAATTTTTAGTTCCTCAGAAATTGTCTTCTGAACCTCAAAAGGCAAATATCCGAATATCTCCTGCGCCTCGTGCAACACAGGGATAAGTGACCCCTTTGTATCCTTATACTTTTCAAAAACTGCTTTTAGTTCAGTGTACTTTTCGTCGCTCTCGCGAACGGTATCACAACAACAAGTTGCCATGTTTTTCTCCTCCTGCAAAGCATATTGTCAATAATTAAACGATATTGTTATAATATTAACAATATCTTCGTTGCGATTATACCATATGCTAAAAGAGGGCGCAATAGATTTAGGTATTTTTTTCACAAAGTTGTCTGCGGGGCGCCATGCCACCGCGCGGTGGGCGCGGTGCGGCGGAGCGGTGCGGTGGTGCGGTGCGGTGGTGCGGTGGCGCGGAGCGGAGCGCGGCGCGGGGCGCGGCGGTGGCGCGCGGCGCGGGGCGCGCTGGGGTACAAAATCAAGGCCTTTACTCAGTAAAACAAACTAAAGGTCCGCTTTTTGTACCCCAAAACGACAAAAAGCGCTCCTTTTCGTCAAAAATACATTGTCTTTATGTAAAATGCACTTACCTTTTTGCTTTTTTACTACTATTTCTCAGAAAAAATTTGATAAGGGTACAAAAAACGAGCCCTTACTAGACTTAAGGGTACAAAAAAGCTCCCCTTACTTTGCAATCACTTTTTCCGCATCCTCCCGCGGCAAACTCCCGTGGCTCGCAATAAAAAAACGCCCCTTGCAAATACATGCAACGGGCGTTTTAAGTGTCTACAATTATTATTTTTATGTCGTTGGAACCATAGTCGGTTCTGCTGTAGGTACAGGTGTAGGCTCTGGTGTTGGCGCAGGTGTTGGAGCTGCTGTAGGTGCTGGGGTTGGAGTTGGAGGTGGTGTAACTACGACACCTACTACAACTTTTCTAGCTGCACTCTTTATTATCTTCCCTTTAACAACGATATAAGCGTACACTACTGCTTCTTTTTTAAGTTTCTTAGTAATAACTTTGATCGAGAAAACACCTTTTGCATTAGCTTGCCCTGAAGCAACTATTTTGCCAAGAACTAAAATTCTTACATGAGCCTTAGGTGATGTTGTACCAGCAAAAATTGTAAAGGCTCCAAATTTTTTAGGAGGCTTAACTACAGGTATATTAACTTTTGGCGCTGGAGTTGGTGTTGGTGCCATTGTTGCTTTTGGTGGCTTCGGCGTAACCTTTGGACCAACCGCACCAGCACTAATCGTCGATGTAACAGTTATCATTCCAATTACCATAGATATTGCTACAATTGTAGCCAATAATTTTTTCATTTTAATCTCCCCTTTAATTTTTTTCTTATCGCCACTTTTAGCATAAGATTAACTTTAGTGTAAACCTGTACAAGAATTATGCCAAATAATGCGTCAAATTTACTAATAATTTATAATATATTTCCAGTAAATGTAACTTAATCCCACATATATGCAATTTAAGTCAGTTATTTCTTAAGCACTTCTTCAACAAAAATTTTCACCAACTCAGGGTCGAATTGTTGACCTGCCCAAAATTTTAACTCAGCAATCGCCTCATCCTGAGTCAAGTTTGACATATATGCTCTTTCACTAGTCATTGCATCATATGAGTCAACTATGGAGATCATTCTGGATTGCAAAGGAATTTTATTGCCAATTAGTCCTTTCGGATAACCGCCCCCGTTCCATCGCTCGTGATGTGCTAGTACGAAATCCGCAATTTCCGAAAATTCATTTACTGAACTAAGAATTCTAAATCCTATTTCAGGATGACGTTTAATTTCATCCCACTCTTTCCCTGTGAGAGTAGAGGGTTTGTTTAGAAGGGTTTCATCAACTCCGATTTTCCCTATATCGTGCATGAGACCTGCTGTTCGTAAGTGGTTCACATCATCCATATGAAAATTCATTGCTTGCGCAAACTTTTCACAGTACTTGCTAACACGTTTAGAATGAAGTTGCTCTCGAGGGCTCTTCTCATACAACGTGTTCATTATTAATTCTATTGTCTTACTCCTCATACTCATGCTTTCTGAAAGTTTATGCCGGTACATTGCATCTTCGGCGTTCTTAAAGACCTCATCAATATCCTCTGAAACTTGCGTTTTCACTGAATAACCAAGCGATACCGAAAGTGTCACATTATTGACCTTTTCTTTTGATATTCCATCATTTATTCGATCTATTATGTTGTTTGAGTATATCGAATCAGCTTGAGGAAGCAAAATAATAAATTCATCTCCACCAATTCTGGCAACTACATCTTCCTTGCGGCAAACATTAGAAAGAATGCCTGCGATTTTCTCTAAAATTTTGTCGCCCTGTTTATGTCCAAATGCGTCATTAGTTAATTTCAATCCATTAACATCAATCATAATCAAAGACAATGGCATGTATTTTTCTTCATTAAGTTTAAATGCCTCATTGTCAAAAAACCGCCTGTTTTTCAAACCTGTCAATTGATCATGGTGACTCATGTGGATTATTTCCTGTTCAATTTTTTTGCGGTCCTCAATGTCTCGAGTAAGTCCAACTATTTCGACTTGCCCTTCTTTGTTTATTCTAAATCTTGCAGAAATTTCAGTGTTAATAATCCCGCCATCTTTTTTATTTAGTTGCATCTCAAAGACAAGAGTTTTAGGGTTTTTAACATCTAATAAAAACTCCTTTGTGCCTGAATCAATTATTTTCAAAGCGTCCTTGTATGACTTTGGAGTAAGAGTTTCCTGAAGTGACATTTCGATTGCTTCTTCTGGGCTGATTCCCCTAAGGTCAAAAACGGACGGGCTCATAAATGTGTATTTGTTGAGTGAAGTATTGTATACCCAAATAACATCCGTGACCGTTTCAGCTAACAGTCTGAATTTTTCTTCACTTTGAGCAATTTTTTCCTTAGCTATTTTCCTAGTAAAAAATAAATCAATTTGTTTCGAATATATGTCAACGAATTTCTCGTTTTGTAACTTTACACCCATTGGCATCATCAAAGAAATGTCACCATAGAGATTACCATCAGCAATGATCTTCGCGACATTTAGTTCCCCTATATTCAATACGGTTTCGATAGACTTTGAAACAAACTTGGGCAATACACCTTCTGTAGCTTCAGTTAACGAATCAAATTTCGCAACAGATTTCCCTTTGAAAGAATCATTTTGAGATGGATAGTTTTCCCAAACTTTGCCAACAGGGTTCATACCCAACAATTTAGTTATCTTTGTCATAGACTCGTTAATTCCAGCAACTGCAACTGTCTTAAATTGTCCTGAAGCCGAATCAAGAAATGTGATAGCACCGTACTTTGCATTTGAAATATACAAAATATTCTCAAGAATTTTCTGAAATGTCACTTGATCTTCACTATCTATTAATAATTCTTCAGCAAACTCGACCATTTTCGAAAGTAATATTTCTTGCTCAATTCTTGCGGTAACATCTCTAGAAACACATAGTATCGAAGTTGATTCCCCACTTTTCTCATCCACAACCGCTTGGTTTGAAGTTTCAAGCCAAATATAATCGCCGTTTTTTCTTTTTATTTGATATGTGTTAACAGTAACTCCTGTTTCAGCAAGAATTGTATCGTGAGTTTTTCTAATTAGATTTATGCTATCTGGATGGAAAAGATCGTATGGATTAACACCCACCAACTCCTCTGGCTCGTATCCAAGTATTCCTTTACTCGAAGGCGATACATATACGTATTTCCCATCAGGAGTATGTAAAGAAATCATATCATTTACATTTTCCGTAATCATTTTGAAAAATTCATCTGAACCAAGTAATTCTCTATACATACTATTCCCCTTCATACAAATCGATAAATATTTTCATTTAGGTGCTCCCCAATTTCGTAAGTAAGTTGACACATCCCCGTCCATGCTATAAAATTGTAAAGTTAAATGAAAAGGGGTTCTGCTTAAATGTCAAAAGATGTATCAACTAATATAATACATAGTCAGGTCGCAAGACGCAAGACATTTGCGATTATTTCCCATCCGGATGCCGGAAAAACTACTATGACCGAGAAACTACTTCTATACGGGGGAGCTATCAGGCTAGCAGGCTCTGTTAAGTCGCGCAAAGCACAAAAACACGCTGTTTCCGACTGGATGGAAATCGAGAAGCAAAGGGGTATTTCTGTCACGTCTTCTGTACTTCAATTTGAATACAATGATTACAGCATAAACATCCTCGATACACCTGGACATCAAGACTTCAGCGAGGATACATATCGCACGCTCGTGGCAGCTGACAGCGCTGTCATGTTGATTGACGGCGCTAAAGGCGTTGAGACCCAGACAGTCAAATTGTTTCATGTTTGCAGCATGCGGAAAATTCCGATTTTCACTTTCGTGAACAAAATGGACCGTGCAAGCAAGGATCCTTTCGAACTGATGGAGGAACTCGAAAACGTGTTGGGCATAAGATCTTTCCCGATGAACTGGCCGATAGGAATAGACGGTGATTTCAAAGGAGTTTACAACCGAATACTTGGACAAATCGAGCTTTTCGAGGGTGGAAATCACGGACAAACGCTCGTGACTTCAAAAACAGGCGGCGTTGATGATCCAATTTTCAAAGAACTGCTCGGAGACCACTATTACAATAGACTTTGCTCGGAAATTGAGTTGCTTGATATGGCTGGCGATGAATTTGACAAGGAAAAAGTCATGCGAGGCGAATTAACTCCTCTATTCTTTGGAAGTGCAATGACTAACTTTGGCGTCGAACCCTTCCTCAACGAGTTTTTGAAAATGGCTCCATCTCCTAAAGTTCGCGATTCATCCGATGGAGAAGTCGATCCTGAGAGCAAGTTGTTTTCTGGCTTTGTGTTTAAAATTCAAGCAAATATGAATCCAACTCACCGCGACCGCATGGCGTTTGTGAGAGTTTGTTCTGGTAAGTTCGAAAAAGGAATGTCAGTCTGGCACGTGCAGGCTGGAAAAGAAATCAGACTTTCACTTCCCCAACAGTTAATGGCGCAGGAGCGCAACATTATCGAAGAAGCTTACGCCGGGGATATCATCGGGCTTTTCGACCCCGGAATTTTCAATCTGGGTGACACCCTTAGTGAAAAGAATAAAAACTTAAAATTCGAGGGAATCCCGCTCTTCCCGGCTGAATTTTTCGCTCGCGTCGCGGCGACTGACACAATGAAGCGAAAGCAATTTATGAAGGGCATTACTCAGCTCTCTGAAGAGGGCGCAATTCAGGTGTTTCGCCAGACAAGTTATGCCTCAGACACGTTGATAATTGGCGCAGTTGGCGTGCTTCAGTTTGAAGTGCTTGAGTACAGACTCAAAGGCGAGTATGGAGTGGATATTCGTTTGGCGCAAATCGCGTCAAAACACGCGCGCTGGATTACCAATCCTGAGGAGTTCCCTGAACTAAAGAAACTCAGTCTCACGAGTTCTACAATAATCGCGGAAGACAAAATTGGGCGTCCGGTTTTGATATTTGAAAATGAATGGTCAATTTCTTGGGCGTTGGATAAAAATAAAAACCTTCAACTAGTTGATATTTTGTAAGGGGTTGCCCCACTCAATCTTTTACCATGAATTCAATACTCCAGGCGTATTCGCAAAAAGCCAATTTTTCGAGTAAAATGTAATTGAAATATTAATATTTATTTTAGAGCTTAACGATTCAATAAGTCATATTCATCTAAACTGGCTGTTGCGTAATTTAACAATTCGCATTTTCCATCAAATATTTTGTATAAATTTCGCTCTCAAAATGCCCAAAACCAACAGCAAAAGGTGCCTTTATAACAAATAATCGGCGATTCCTTCGAATTTGTATAAGAAACAGGCAGTTTCATATACAAAACTCTGCCTATCAATTGCTTTTTGTTAAATTCGACAAAATTCGCTAAGAAAATCGATGAATTTTGACGTTTTTTTATACAAAAATATGTCGCTAACACTTGCATTTGTTAAAACTACGAATTAATTCCCTAAACCAGCATTATTTCAAATAATTTATATCGTTTTTGTGCTCAGAAGTGGATTCGTATGGATTTTTATCGTTTTGCATGTTGAAAATCGTACCTTTAGTCCAAAATGTGGATTAAAATGTCGAACATAATCTGCACACTCCTCACTTTCAGGTATTTCCACTATTTGCCGGTATGTTCAATCTCAAACTCCGTATACTCTCCCGGCAATAGTTCGTCTGGAAGTCTATACGGCCCCACTTCCAAGCGATGAAGTGAAAGCACCTCACGTCCGACCGAAAAAAACATCTTCTTCACCTGATGGAACTTTCCTTCGTAAATAATTACATCCACATCATCCGACTCGGCCGCGCCAGCGGCTGGTTCGACGGCGCCAGCGGCTGGTTCGACGGCGCCAGCGGCTGGTTCGACGGCGCCAGCGGCTGGTTCGGCCGCGCCGCCGACCGTCTTCGCATTCAATATAAGCTCTGCTGGCAAGCATTTATATTCAAAATCGATAGTTGCACCTTTTTTGAATATCTCAATTTCTTTCAAACCAACTGGTGCGTCAAGTTTGGCATGATACCGCTTCGGAATATGCTTTTTTGGAGATAGCAAGTTATGCGCGAAATCTCCGTCATTTGTTAGAATCAAAAGTCCAGTCGTGTCAATGTCTAGGCGACCCACTGGAAAGGGCTCAAATACCTGATACGTTGGCGCGAGCAAGTCGATTACTGTCTCGTGGCGTTTATCCTCAGTGGCGGAGATAACTCCGGCCGGCTTGTTCATCATTAGATATATAAATTTGCGATAATTTATTGGCGCGCCAGAAATCAATATTTGGTTGATTGCAGGATCAACGTGCATTCCGACGTCTTTTACAACCTGACCGTCCACATGCACGGCTTTGATTTTTATTAGTCTTCGAACTTCCGAACGCGTGCCGTAGCCAGAGTTTGAAAGCACTTTATCGAGTCGCTCCATATTAATCCTTTACGCCTGCGTAATAATTCATCAAGCAGCCCGCCAGGATAATGTCGCGCTCATCTTCAGTCAGGCCTGGAAGTTTTAATGTGAGGCTTTTTGAATCGCCTCGCGAATTTATCTGAGTTGCATCAAATTCAGTTTTTCCTTGGTTGAGAGCTGTTTTCAGGCCTGTAACCAGAATTTTATCGCCTATTGCGAGCGTCTTCGAATCTTCCTCAGACATGATAAACGGACACATTCCCCAGTTTACTAGGTTGCTGCGGTAGCGTTTTGTGGCGTATTCGAGTGCCAGGTTTGCGCTTCCGCCAAGTACGCGTTGGCAGGACGCCGCTTGCTCGCGCGCTGAACCGTCACCTGGTTTGTTTGCAAAAACAACGCTGCCAACACAAGTATTTCCTCTATGAAGTCCAGAAATTTTTGTCGCCGCCATCACACCATCTATCAAAGCAGTAAAATTCTTATCATTGCTTAAGCGTCCTGTTTCAAAGGCTTGCACTGCTTTTGCTTTGCCGACATACTCTGGATCTTTTCGTGACAATGTGAATTCGGCCAATTTCAAAGGATTCGAACGGTACGACGAAGTCTCTCCAGATGGAATTAGCTCATCCGTTGTGGTCACAGGGTCGGTAATTACGGTCACGACTTCAAGCAGGAGGTTTTCAGTCAAAGGAGTGATTTTAGGCCAGTCCACTATATTGGGACCAAACTTCAATTCAAGTTCGGTATGTGCTTGCCCGAAGCCTTGATATACACGATTTCTGTATGGCGAATCGTCAAAATTGTATTCGAATTCCTTCTCTGCGATTCCGAATTCGGTTGCCGAAGTGAGTCGCCCACCGTTTGCAGTAGTTGCAGCAATTGAACGCGCATCCATGAGTGCTACTGATGAAATTTGTCCGTTGCTCGGTTTTGACCCCTCACGGTTAACAAAGTTTCGTGTCGTGTGGCGAATGCTCAACGAATTATTAGCTGGGACATCGCCTGCTCCAAAACACGGTCCGCAGAAGGCGGTTCTCATGGTCACACCCGCCTCTAAGAGCGCGGCAGCGGTGCCGTTTCGCGCGAGCGCGAGGTTGATTGGCTGGCTTCCAGGATAGACCGATAGCCAGAAGTCGTTCGTGCCCATAGAGCCTTGCTTTAGGATTTCCGAAGCCATCATTATATTCTCGAATGTACCTCCAGCGCATCCAGCGATTACCCCTTGGTCGACGTAAAGTTTGCCGTCGCGAATTTTGTCGGTGAGTTTGAAATTTATCGAGTCGTTTCCGATAATTTTTTTGCCCTCTATCTCGGCCTCACGCAATATGTCAAAGGCGTTTTCGTTGACTTCGTCGATTGTAAACGTGTTGCTAGGATGAAATGGCAGCGCAATCATTGGCTTCACTTTGTCTAACTCCACCACCACTGCTCCGTCGTACTCTGCCAGTTCGGCTGGCGCCAAACGTTTGTATGCGTCCGCACGCTTGTGGGTCTTAAAATATTGTTCGACCTTCTCATCCGTCGCCCAGATAGAACTAAGACATGTGGTCTCAGTAGTCATAGCATCGATTCCGTTTCTAAAGTCAACACTCAAGTTTGCGACTCCAGGGCCTGCAAATTCCATGATTTTATTTTTAACAAAACCCGACTTAAATACCGCGCCAATAATTGCGAGCGCGACGTCTTGCGGGCCTACGCCCGGTTTTGTGTTTCCAAAAAGGTAAATGAGCACGACGTCGGGTCGTGAAATATCATAAGTCTTACTTAGGATTTGCTTTACTAACTCAGGGCCGCCCTCACCGATACCCATTGTGCCAAGCGCACCGTACCTTGTATGGCTGTCAGAGCCAAGCAGCATACGTCCGCAGCCTGACATCTCTTCACGCATATATGAGTGAATTACAGCTTGATGCGCGGGTACGAATATCCCGCCGTATTTTTTTGCAGCACTCAAACCAAACACATGGTCATCTTCATTGATTGTGCCGCCTACCGAGCAAAGACTGTTGTGACAATTCGTCAACACATACGGCACTGGAAATTTTTCTAGCCCGCTTGCCCTAGCAGTTTGAACTATTCCGACATAAGTGATATCATGCGACGCCAAGGCATCAAATGTTATTTTCAAACTTTTATCATCTCCGGCATTATGTGCTGATAAAATCTGCCACGCCATCGTGCCCTCTCGGCTACCCTGAAGACTCGACTTTTCTTTCTCAATAATTTCGCTACCATTTGCCAGATATACTGGCTTGTCAATAATTCTTACCATCATAATCCTCCGCATTTATTTCCAAATATTTATTAGTATTAATGAACCAAACAAAAACACGACTTGATTGAACTCGCAAATCGCACCGAGGGTGTCACCGGTTACCCCGCCAAGTCTGCGTTTGAAGAACAATATCGCAATCGAAGTGCTCAAGATTACAAGCACAAATAATATCAACCCTTTAAGACCACCCACCAAAAGAAAAATCACTAGTCCACTTGCAGCGCCTATGGCAGCGTCGACTATTGTAAGCTGCTCCACAAAATTTTTGCCAAGCCCTTCTGTTTCGCGCGCGTACCTCGACATTCCCGAAGCTACTACCGATCCGATTCTTCCTGCAACTGGCATAAGAAGCAAAGGTATTACAGCGTTTTGAGCAAAAAAGAATGGTAAATTCGCGATTGAAACCCAATAGAAAAGAATTACAAAAACCAGTCCTATCACACCATTCGTACCTATGTGACTGTCTCTCATGATTTCAAGCACTCGCTCGCGCGAACGGTTTGAAAACACACCATCGCAAGTATCTGCCATACCATCTAGATGCAGCCCTCCAGAAATTAAAACATAAGCTAACACCACAAGTAGTGAGGCCACGAAACGAATTTGTAAAAAACTCGCAAGCGCCCACACATAAAGCATTATGGTTCCAATAAACAAACCTATTAAAGGGGCATATCTTAGTCCTTTTGCTAGGTCATTTTCTTTGATTTTTTTTACATCTGGCAAAGGAAATGTGGTCAAAAAAGTAAATGCCAATCTCACTCTGCGAAATTCCGTTTTCAGCATTAGAGTTTTGTACCTTTCTTATTTAATTTTCATAGATATCCCGCTTACGCAAAAATATACTTCTTGTGCCCTATCGGCAACTCTTTGGTTCACTCGCCCCGCGATGTCGCGAAACAGCCTACCCAAAGGATATTCTGGGACTAGACCCATCCCAACCTCGTTAGTGACAAATATCGCATCAACGCCTGCCTCTTCGAGCGAATTCATCAGACTATTCACTTCAATTAACACTTTTGTCTCAACGTCTTGTGCCAAATCACAGTCTATCAAATAGTCTTGACTTGAAGGGTCTTCAAACTGCTCCATAATAATGTTTGTGCACATGATAGTAAGGCAGTCCACAAGCACTGCACCATAGTTTTTGCATAGGTCTACAAAAGAGTCTTTTTCGAACCCCTTATAACCTTCAAAAACTCCCCATTTGGCGGGTCTATCATTCTTATGATGTTCAATTCTCCCTGTCATTTCTGCATCTGTCGCTTTTGCCGTAGCTACGTAAAGCACCTCGCCACTTAAAACATCAGCAGTTTTCTCAGCTAACCTACTTTTCCCACTTCTGGCACCGCCAGTGATTAAAATTAATTTAGCCATTTTTACCTCCAAAAAATTCTTTGTAAAGAGCCCTAAGCGCGTTTTCGGCGTCAGCCGCCTTAACACCAAACATCAAACTGACTTCAGAAGAACCTTGATTGATCATCTCGATATTAACGTTTGCGTGAGCTAACGCTGCAGTTGCGCGCATAGCCACACCAACTGCATGTATCATTCCTTCTCCAACTACCATTACTAAGGCCTTATCATACTCAATATAACACTTGTCAACATCCAGTTCAGCCTTGATTCGGCCAAGTATTCTTTCCTCTTTGCCTGAGATTTGAGCCTCACGCATAATAATGCTCATATTGTCGATTCCCGAAGGAGTGTGATCATATGATATACCCTCTTCTTCAAGAATTTGTAGCAGTTTTCTTCCAAATCCCACTTCTCGATTCATCATATATTTGCTCACTGATATATTCACAAACCCTTTATCTATTGCGATTCCAACCACAGGATTCCCCGTCTTGTCACGGCTTTTCACAATAAGTGTTCCTGGGGCTTCTGGATTATTAGTGTTTTTTATGTTGACAACAATCCCGCGCTTATAAACCGGCTCAAGCGTCTCTTCGTGTAGGACAGAAAAGCCTGCATATGATAGTTCGCGCATCTCTTCGTAAGTAAATACGGGTATTGGCTGAGGATCCTTTATCAATTTCGGATTCGCCGCAAAGACAGAATCCACATCAGTGAAATTCTCATATACATCAGCCTTAACTGCCGCAGCGAGAATTGACCCAGAAATGTCTGAACCTCCACGAGGAAAAGTCGCTACCTCGCCCTTTAAAGTATATCCAAAAAACCCTGGGAAAATAAGAATACCAGTTCGTTCGTTTAATTTTTCTAATAAATCATATGATTGTGGCAGAACTCGAGCATTTCCAAAATCATCACTCAAAAACATTCCTGCATCTTTCGGATTAACATAACTAGCCTCATACCCGATTTTTTTTAGATATGACGCTGTAATCTTAGCTGCATTATCTTCGCCAGCCGCTTTCATACAATCCATAAACTTCCCCGCATGCGCAATACTTAATTGCGTGCGATTCAAAATATCATTATAAATCTCGGACTTACTTTCCTCGCCTAGACCTAAATCCTCAATTATCTCGTTAAACCTTTTCAGAACTGCCTCTAACTCCATCTCAGACTTCTCTTCATTAAGAATTTTCTCCGCAAGCCTAATTAGAAGATCTGTGACCTTAACATCTTCACAATCTCTTTTTCCAGGAGCTGAGACTACAATAATTCGTCTGTCAGAATCAGCAACTACTATCTCACAAACCTTTTTTATTTGTTCTGCATTTGCCAGTGATGTGCCACCAAATTTAGCAACTTTCATTTCAAATCCTCCAATTAATACAATCTAATTTTCGATATTACTTTAGAAATATCTTTGCTATCCGCAAACGAATCTATTTGCTCAATTAATTTCCCTTCTTTTGAACTTAGTGTCGTGAAGGCAAGTTCATCTTCATATCCATTTAATGAAACTACCGAAATCTCACCAATTTCTTTTTCTACATATTCGAGAGCAGCTAACTTATTTGACACTTCAAGTCGTACAAACCATTTTGAATCAAAATCCTTAATATCAAGGATATTCTCACCTTTCGGCATTTTCCAAACCATCATTTTTGTGCATTCTTGATGTTTCACAATATCAATAATATCTGCAACAACTGCACTTGCCGTAGGTAGTTTCCCAGCACCTCTACCATAAAACATTGCATCCCCAACAGCATTTCCTCTAACCATGATTCCATTGAAAACGTCCTCGACGTTTGCAAGTGAATGAGTCTTCGGAAGCATTACAGGTGAGACACGAGCATAAACACCATTATCATATCTTCTAGACATAGCAAGTAGTTTTATTGTTCTGCCCAAAACATCGGCATATTTCATATCCGCCAAAGATATATCCGAAATTCCAATTGTACTAATTTTTCTGTAATCAACCATTTCGCCAAATGAAATTGATGAGAGAATTGCGATTTTTCGACATGAATCATGACCCTCGACATCCGCAGTTGGATTTGCCTCTGCATATCCATTGAGTTGTGCTTCTTTAAGCGCCTCTGAAAAATCCTTGCCCTCAAGTCTCATTTTCGAAAGAACATAATTTGTTGTACCATTAAGTATGCCTAATATACCTGTGATTTTATTTGCCGCAAGACATTGCAAAATTGGGCGAATAATAGGTATACCACCTCCAACACTAGCTTCAAACATATATGCGACATGATTATCTTGTGCAAGTTGCAAAAGTTCTGGTCCATGTGTCGCCACTAATTCCTTGTTTGATGTGACAACACTTTTGCCGCAAGAAAGCGCGCGTTTTGTAAATTCAAATGCAATTCCTGCACCACCAATAGTCTCGACTACAATCGAAATTTCAGGGTTTTCAAAAATATCATTCGGCTCTTTTGTCATGCATTTAGCGTCTGGCGAATCTTCAAAATCCCTTACATCAAGGATTTTGTCAACCACAATATCTACGCCAGCATTTTCTGAAATATTACTTGAATTATTTCTAATTACTTCTGCGACTCCGCTCCCGACAATTCCATAACCTATTATTGCAATCTTAATCATTTCACAACCTCCATATATTCTTACTTTTATTCGCGTGCTAAGATTTCCTGTTTTCTTACGCCTTCGATTTCGCTAATAGCATTCATCATTTTTTCCATGTCAATCTCCATTTCATTTGTTTCAATAGAAATTGTTATATCGGCAAGACCGTTAATAGGGATATTTTGATTAATAGTAATAATGTTTGCGTGAGCATCAGCGATACACCCAATTATTCTTGATAATATACCGGAAAAATTTTCGACAACAAAAAAAAGTGTCAAAACCTTCTCACGACTCATTTCATAAAACGGGAAAATATGATCCTTATACTTATAGTAAGCACTTCGACTCAAGCCTTCAAGTAAAGCTGCTTCATTAATCGATTTATATTTCCCTGAAAGCAAAAGTCTTTTTACGGCAACGACTTTTCCAAAAACTTCAGGAAGAACTTCAGAATCAACTAAGAAATACTCGTTATTTTTGTCCATTCCTTCCTCCTTGCAAATGTCCGTCAATCACGCACATTTGTACTCGCTAGGAGAATGATACCACAAAAATTAAGCACACTCAAGTAAAAATATATTACATTTTACTTTTTTTAATTCTCTTATCGTATGAATTCGACTCATAGTATGCTGCATAATATCTATAATAATTGTAGTTCCTATAATAGTTATATCTACCTGTCTTTTCGGTATCAACATTATTTAAAATACCTCCGAGAATATTCGCGCCCGCACTTTTTAAATTTTTAATTGTAAGGTCAACGATTTCAAAAGTTATGCTTCTATGTAAGAAAACCATCAAAACTCCGTCTGCATACTTTGAAAGTACTGACGCATCAGTAATAAAAGAAGCAGGTGGTGAATCTATCAAAACAAAATCAAATTTCTCACCAAGTTCATTTAAAGCATTTTCCATCAACTTTGTTTCGATTAATTCCGCTGGATTTGGTGGGACTGGTCCACAAGGAATCATGTAAATACCTAGTTCTTCATCATATTGAATTGCCTCATCAAGTGTGTTTGTTTTAGCCAAAACATTTGTAATTCCAGGGAAATTTTGTTTTTTCAAATATGTGTGAATTTTAGGTTTTCTCATGTCACAGTCTAAAATTATTACTTTATGCCCGACTTGTGCTAGTGCTATTGCCAAATTTATTGTGACCGTAGATTTTCCTTCGCCAGGTGCACTACTAGTTATTAAAATTTTCTTAATGTTTTTATCAGCGCAAACAAATTGAAGATTTGTTCTAAGGGCCTTATATGCTTCCTCTAACTGGAAAGGTGCGTCAATTAATCTTAAAAAATTTCTTTTCCCGCGTTTTTGTTTTTTAATAAAAAATCTTTGAAAATAACTTTTAAGCATTTTTTTCGCCCCCCTCTGTCTTTTCTTCATCAAATACTTCTTGATTTTGAATATCAATTTCCGGTAATAATCCGAGTATATTGATACCAAACATCTGCTTAATCTGCTCTTCAGACTTTATAGTATCATCCAAGTATTCTTTTAGGATTTCAAGAATTATTACTAAAGCAGCTCCAAAAAGAAATGCGACCATAGTATTTAGTGGCAAACTTGGAGAAATGGGTGATCCCTTAATTGCTTTGTTAATTGTAACAAGTCTAGCACCCCTAAAACTTTTACTAATATACTCACTTGCAACTTCAGAAAGTTTATTAATAATAATCTGGGCTTCTGTTGGATCGTTATGTTGAATCGAAACTTTCAATATCTGAGTATTTTTAACCCCGGTAGCTGTGATTTTATTTTTTAATTCCTCCTGCGAAAAACTGTCGCTAAGATGTAGTTCATCAAACACTTTCTTTATTACATCATCACTTTTGATAATAATGCTGTAAGTCTCAACTAATTGTTGGGAAAGCAAAATATCCGAATATGTAACTTTTGTCAAGTCTGATTTTTCGCTAATCTCAAGAGCCAAATTCGCTTCAGCTTGATAAACCTTTGTAACAAATACACTTGTAACAGTATATGAAATCAATCCAAATAGTAATGCAACTAAAATTATTTTTAACAAATTATTTGCAATAATTGCAAAAATATCTCGTACATCGAACATTGCATTTTTGATATTTTTATTGTTTTCTTCCAAAAAGATTCAGCTCCTTTAAATTAACTTGCGGTTCATATAATAACACGATTCTCCAAAATTTTAAAGCCATTTTCGATCCACTCTGTTGTTTTATGCGCCTTTTTCGTATACTTGGCAAAATATTTCTCTGAAAATATCTTGCCAATTGCAGACATATCTCTTTTCTTGTTGTCATGTGCATCCGATCCTATAACAAGATTAAAGCTATCACGCAAAATAAAATCCATTACTTTGCTATGTAATCTTTTCGAAGAAAAATCCAAGTTTTCAGCATTAATTTGGAATACTACTCCTCGTTCTGCCCATTTAAATACCTCTTCCTTTTCTCTAAGTATCCAAGAATATCTTTCAAGATGAGCAATTACTGGAATAAATCCTCTAAGTTGTAGTTCATACAAGCTCTTATCTGCCCACATAGGGTATGTCAATTGAGACATTTCAAGTAATATATATCGACTTCCCGCTAAACAAAAAACATCAAATTTTGACACGGATGATTGTTCATCAAATCCATCAATTAACTTAATAAGTTCGGGAACGAACTCAACTTCTAGGCCCTTATGAACTCTAATTTTCAAGTCGTTTTTAATAATTTCAGAGTTAAGCATAGAAAAACTTGCATCTCTAACTTTTAAATACTCTTCCAAATTATGATCAGTTGGCGAAAAATGAGGCGTGCAAATAATATCTGTAAATCCTGCTTTTTCAGCTTTTAAAGCAATGGCTATTGAGGTTTCTGTTTCAGAAGGTCCATCATCTATATTAGGTAATATATGCGAATGAACATCAACCATATTAGTCCTCATCAACTTCATTTGTCGTAGGATAAATATATGTCGGAATAATTTCCCTAAGTAACATGACGCAATTATCTCCGTTATCGCGAGAATCAAATAATTCGACCAATTTTTTGCTTAGGAAATCCGAATCGTATTTTTGTGGTTTGCAAACAAATATACTAGAGTGAATAGTAGATAAGGCACCTTCTTCAGGCATCATCAACTCTTCAAATAGTTTCTCTCCGGGTCTGAGTCCGACATATTCAATCATAATATCTTTGTATGGTTCTTTGCCATAAAGTCGAATCAAATCTTCAGCAAGGTCCTTTATCTTGACAGGCTCACCCATATCTAACACGTAAATTTCTCCACCATTCGCAAGTGCACCCGCCTGAATAACCAATTTTGCGGCTTCAGGTATTGTCATAAAATATCTTGTCATTTCTTCGTGAGTAACCGTAACAGGTCCGCCTTCAAATATTTGATTTGTAAACAACGGTATAACGCTCCCATTACTTCCAAGTACATTTCCAAATCTAACCGATGCAAAAACAGTATTAGAATTAGTTGCGCGATTTTGCAAAATCATTTCACAAAGACGTTTTGTAGCGCCCATAACATTTGTTGGATTTACCGCCTTATCGCTTGAAATCAGTATGAATTTGTTTACCCCAAATTTTTCAGCAACCTCCATGGTATTAATAGTTCCAAAGACATTGTTTTTAACTGCTTCTCCAGGATCATTTTCCATAATCGGAACATGTTTGTGTGCTGCAGCATGAAAAACCACTCCTGGCTTGTATTTTTCAAAAATTAATTCAAGTCTTTTTTTGTCTCTAACAGAACCTATCGCTATAGTTAATTTGATTTTGTTTGAAAATTTTCTTTGAAACTCCATTTGAAGTTCATAAGTATTATTTTCATAAATATCATAAACAATAATTTGTTTTGGAGCGAATCTGGCTATTTGGCGACACAGTTCAGAGCCAATTGAACCTCCACCACCAGTAACAAGTACCGTCTCATCTGTCAAATATGACGAAATGCTTTCAATATCTAAATCTACTTCTTTTCGCCCAAGTAAATCTTCAATATTGAAATTTCTAGCGTCATAAATTGTTCCCTCTTGGCCATATTCAAACTCATCTAGTCGGGGCATGATTTTTACTTTTACACCAGTTTTACTGCAGATGTCAAACATTTCAGTCATGTTTTCCCTGTTTGCAGAAGGAATGGCTATTAAAATTTCTGCTACGCTAAGATCTTTTACATACTTTGCTATTACATTTCTATTCCCAAGCACCTTAACACCATGTATTCGTGCGCCAATTTTCATGGCATTATCATCAATAATTCCTACTACATGATATTTTGAATCAGTAGTCCTTTGAAGATTTGCTACAACTGTAGCGCCAGAAATCCCAGCGCCTACAACAAGCAATTTAATTTTTGATACATTTACTTTTGAGAAAAAACGAAATATTTTGTTAGCTATTCGCAAGCTAATTCTCGAGGCAACTGTAAGAAAAAAGAGCATGGAAAAAGCAAATAACAGATACGCCCTGCTTCTTAAAAATTCAGTTCCAGGCGGACTAATTGCAAAAACCAAAACAACCGATAATAGTATTGTCAACGCGAGTGCCTTGCCTATTTGAATTAGTTCATGGATGCCAGCAAATCTTAAAATTGTATTATATATTCCGTTAAAGTAATTCGAAATTATATTTATAAAGCATACAATAATTACGATTGGCAGAAAAGAAAGATATGAGTCTATCATTTTTTCAAAGTTTAAATTATCAAGTATTAACAACGAAAATGTAAATGAAAAAAGAACTATTACGACATCAAGAACCATAAACAACGATTTTCTTAAAGACTGCATACCCATCCCCCAAAGTAAATTTAATTTGTTTTCAAAACCTAACGCGAGTAAATTTTTGCCCATTCAAGAATTTGTGCTTGCTCGCTTGCCGAAAACTTTGTTTTAAAAAGCAATTTTAATTCGCTTTTTTCTTCAGCAGTTAACCCCCCGTTCAACATTGACATACATCTACTTACCCCATCCGCCCCAAGCCCTTTTATTGCAAGCGCCAATATTTGTTTTTTTATATCTTCTGGTATCTTTACCTTCGCTAGATTTGAAAGTTTCGCTTTATTTTTTTCAATTTCTTTTATCTTGTTATCGCGCTCAACCTTGGCTTCTATCTTTGCCTTTTCTTTTTCGTTGGGCGGAAGTAATTTATTTTTTTCAATTCCCTTTATTTTATCATCATAATCCTTAACAATTTTATCATGATACTTTTTAAAGTCTTTTTCCCCCTGATCTATTAATGTTTGTGTTGAGAACTTTAGCATAAAGTCAACAGCATAATCTCCAATTACATTATACCCTATGATACCAATTATGGCGATGGCAATAATTACCGAGGAAATAACTATTAATCTTTTTTTAAAATTTCGTTTCTTTACCTTCATTCTATTCTCCTCATATAGTAAAATTCAAAGTTTGAAATGTGTTATCGAACGATTTTTTTGGCAAAAACACTTTTCCTAAATGCAAAAACTTTACTCGCGCAGGTTTTTTCTTGTCTCCGAAAGTTAAATATTTTGTTTCAACTGTCAATCCTTTATTGCTAATATTTTTTGAAGAATAGACAAACTTTAGTTCGCCTTTTGTATTTGAGGAATTTACCGTAAATGAGGCTCCGGTTTTCGAGCTAATATTTGCAGAAATGTATTCTATTTGATAATACTTGCAATTAACAATCAGTCTGCTGTAATTAACTTTCCTTAAAGATATAGCATTTTCTTTAGAGGCATAGAAAGCGAGAGTTTTATTATTTGTAATACCATCACAAGAAATAACACACCAGGTTATATTGGGGTTGAAAGCTTTCGAAACATTAAGTTTGTATTTTGAAAACAGCTTTTTAAAATGCTGTGCTGTCTGTTTTGAAACAATTACTGCCGATGCTAATTGAGATGCCTTACTTTTATCAAGACTAATATTGTTGCTTTTGCTATACTTCTTTACATTCACGAGTACTTTTGAGGAGAATTTAGTGAGTAATTTTGCTATCCCCCCTAATCTATTAATAGCACCAATCTTTGAATTCTTATCCGAAGAATTTATAGTCTTGAATTGAATTAAACAGGAATTTACAGACCCTACTACACCATCAAACTTTGGAATTAGAGATCCCACATATAAAATCGAGTTCGGCAAAGGTCTAAGATGTTCCAAAATCAAATTAATTTTGGATATCAACAGTCTATCGTTTGCAACATTAACTTTTTTCAAAATTCTATTGTAAGCATAAAAAACGCTTGAAGAATAATTAAAACTATCGGTTGCATATCTATCCGACTTCGAATACCACTTATTCACTTCTAAAATAAAAAGATTTGACTGATTCAAAACGAAAGTTACATCCCCACTTGAAACCGAGGTTTTTTTGGTAACATTAATAATTTTTTGAACAATAACATTAAACTGGGGTGTAGGAAGCGGCGTTTGAGCTGGTCCGGTAGTTGGCGATGCAGTTGGATTTGGCGATACAATTATACTTGTAGATAAAATATTGAAACTTTTTAGTATTGGCAAATACTTATTGATTTGTGAAACAGAAAGTTTGTTCAACTCTTTAGCGAGGTTTTTCGCAGAATCAATATAAGATACATTTCCAGCCGACTCAATAGTAAATAGGCTTTTTGCATCTTCTAAAAACTCTACATTCTTCTCATAAATAGTAAAATTATCTTTATACAATAATACAGGCATATTGAAGTAATTAAATAAAACGAATGCTAACGCAACATTACGTCCAACAAATTTCTGATTTGTCGGATATAAAAGCATATTATCACCTTTGTCTAAAGCCCTAATAGCAGTTTCATCAAGAGTATTTGCTATTGAAAAGAATTCTCTAATTGAAGGTCTAAAAACAAGGTTCTCTTTCACAAACTTCTCCAGAATTTCTTTTGTCATTCCTGAATTTGAAAGTTTGAACCATATTGACTTGCCATTATTAATTACTGAATCCATATCATAAATGAGGTATGTAGAGAACTTTTCAATTCCTGTATCAGATTCTAAATCACCCGTCCAAAGACCAATACTTGAGAAAAACATACCTATAGCAACCGCCTGATCATTTTTACTTAAATCCTTTAAATAATCGTAATATGTAGGTTCTGAAGCAGCAATTGCAATATTCGTGCTATTGGAAATCGGAAAAATCGAGCAAAAGAAAACTATCAATAAAAGCACACATGTTTTTTTAATAATCGCTGTTTTATACATCTCAAACTACCTTTCAGTTGACAAGCGGCAAAGAGGATTGCCCCCCTTGCCGCTCTGTTTCGTATTCAAAAATAATTAGTATTACTTGCCAATGGTGAAGTCAGTTATCAAGACTTTCTTTATTACGACCTTATTACCTGTAGTAGTCTTGATGTAATAGTAACCTGCTTTCACATATTTGCCCTTTGCATCTTTTCCATTCCAATAAATCTTCAAGTTAGGATTTGGCTTCTGGAATTTTTTATTATAAAGCACTCTTACAAGTTTCCAGTGTCTATCGTACACAGCAACCTTAACGTTAGTGTATTTATTAAACGAAACCTTAATACCCAATGATTTTTTGTTTGACGGGTCATAAACCTTAGGAGCAACCACTACTAAGCTTTGCTTAGATTGAATCACGACTTTAAAAGATTTAACTGTAGAAGTTTTACCATTATAATTCTTGATGATTTGGAATGAATAAGGATTAGTTGAAGCAGGCAAATATTTTCCTGCAACTGCGCCATTCCAATCCCATGTAAACTTTCCGGCAATAGTTGTTACACGAACAGAAACAGTCTTCCAAGTATTACCCACTTTATACTGTAATGTATAAGTCGCTTTGTCGTTGGCTAACCCATCAAATGAAATTGTATTTGTGCCTCCAGGATAAAAATACACAGTATTATTTTTTACTGGGTTTACAATATCGAGTTTGATAAGTTGCTTTAAGGTTGACCAAGTAGCAGAACCAGAAGCCTTATTGTTTGAATAATCAACTAGTGTATTGTCAATTATCGCAACTTTATATGTTGCATCGCAGTAAATTCTAGATGGTGTAAATGTAAATGTTTTCTTGTCCGCACTTTGTGTGACAGTAAAACTCACATTAGTTGAGCCCGTAGTAATTTTGAAGCACTGTGTAAAATCTGTATATCCATCTGCCAATTTTACTGGCTCGTTAAACGTAATAGTAATAGCGGTATTTATAGGTACATTTGTGCTTCCGTTTTTCGGATAAAAAGTTGGTACTGGAGGCAAATTATCGCCATTCATAATGTCAAAATAGATTAAATAATCTCTAAGTGTCTTCTTATCCGTAGATGAAGTCAAATCATTGTAGAATGACACAACCCATGCCATAGTCTCATCATTTATCTCTTGAAAATTTAACCCCGCCTCAGGATAATCCGAAAGCATAAGCATTGCGAAGAATTGATCTAAAGTAATTAGAGTAGAGTTTGTCTGTGTCTGAAGTCCTGTCATATCATTGAGGATTGGCATTTCTAATTTACTATAAGAATTAAGCCACGGAATAAATCGCTTCATAACAGTATTTAATTGCGAACTCATAATTCCATCAGTTACCGCCTGATCCAATCGCGTAATTACCGCTGCCTCAGTTAAAGTCGTAAAAGGCGAAAACAAGGCATTAACAGCAGTAATATTAGCAGGATTCTGGATTTTTTGAATAAACAACAAATAGTTTGCTGGTGAAAGCCCAAATCCATTTGGTAAGTTCTCTTCTCCAGCGCTTCTTGCAGCAATATCGTTATAATACGATATTGCTCCTGTTAATACAGCCGGTTGTAGCAAAGCATATTTCAATGAATCAGTAACTTCCTGCTTTTGAACAACGCTCAGCGAATTATACTTGGCATACATATCAGGTTTTGGAGAAACATGCGTATTAACCATTAACTTCATTCCTTTTAAATCAGCAATAATTGCTGCCTTCAAAGTAGGTGCCTGCGCATTGATCACTGTAATATAGCTGGATAATAAAGCTGGTACGTTCAACAAAGTCATATCAACTTGATTTTCAAAAAGCAATCGTACTTGAGAAATAATGACATCAGAATTTTCAACTGTTATTACACCAGAAGTATCAAGATAGAAATGCGAATCCATTGTCGAAAGGGAGCCATAGAATTTCACAAGAAATTGATTTACAAAGGTCTCCATTCCTGCTGTAATAACTGAATTGGTCTTCAAACTAACAAGTGCTGACGCCATAGTAGCATCATCAAGTTGTGTGGTAACTGCAGTTTCAAATGCTGCTCTAAAAAAGTTCTGTCCGGGAGCAGTAGCAAGAACTGAAAAAGTGTTTTGCAGTTGAGGTTTAGTGACACCCATTTTCGTAAGTGCACCAGATACATCCAAATTGTTGACTAACAAATCAGCATAAGTATCGTATGCATTTGTACCGCCGTACTGATTGAACTGAGAAATGCTGGTCTCCAAAAAAGACCTTCTTTCAAGAGTGGAAAGACTGTTGAAATAATCGTAAAGAGTATTTGTTAGAGGCAATGGTGCCGCCACAACTTTTTGCAAATTCGAATCATTGTAAACACTCGGTAAAATGATTGTCATTGAAAAAACAATCGTAATAATTGTAAAAATCGAAATAATTTTTTTCATCTACTTAAACCCCCTACGCTATTATGGTTCACTAATACTATTCGTAAAGATATTATATATCACTATAAAAAATTCTTCAAGTCAAATTCCATTTTTTTCTTGTTTCTAGGTTGTTTATCAGAACTGCTTTCATTTGAACTTTTTCACATACACCGTTATAAGTTTCAGTTTTCTCCGCAAGATTCAATAATCCCTCAGGAATCCTGACTCCAGTTTGTCTAGATAAATATCCTAACATCTCAAATTCATTCATTCCTGCGATTTTCTCTTTCCCAAAGATACTCATGCAAACACTTGAATTGAACTTAAAAGGGCTTGCCGTTGAAACTATCATTGCTTTTGTTGACACATCTCCAGTTGTCAGTAAATATTTATTATATACCTCAAATCCAACTGCTGTGTGTGTATCAACCAAGTATTTATTTTCATTATAAAGCCTTTTTATTTGCTCAAATGTCTCTTGCTCTGTTGCCCAACCTCCAAAAAACTCTTCACTTATTCTCGCGAAAACGTTTTCGGGAACATTATATTCGCCATTTTTCGCTAACTCTTCCATTAGATTTGAAACAACTTCTGAGTCCCTGTCAGAAAGCAAGTACAATAATCTTTCTAGATTGCTTGAAATGAGAATATCCATCGATGGAGACGATGTTGTATGGAACTCGCGATTCCGAGAGTATTTACCGGTATTTATAAAATCAGAAAGAACGTTGTTTTCATTTGAAGCACAAATCATTTTTTTTATTGGCAAACCCATTTTTTTTGCATAATATGCAGCTAGTATATTTCCAAAGTTACCGGTAGGAACCACAACATTTATTTCTTCTCCCAAAATAATCGTTCCGTTTGAAATCATATCTAAGTAGCCCGAAAAATAATAGACAATTTGCGGAACCAAACGCCCCCAATTAATAGAATTTGCTGAAGAAAGTTTAAATCCACTGGCAAGCATTTTTTCCGATAATTCCTTATCTCCAAAAATATCTTTTACTCCATTTTGAGCATCATCAAAATTACCTGTAATTGCGCATACTTCTACATTTAAACCTTCTTGGGTGATCATTTGCTTTCTTTGAACTTCACTTACTCCATCGACAGGATAAAATACAATAATCCTTGTGCCTGGAACATCCTTAAATCCCTCAAGTGCAGCTTTTCCCGTGTCGCCTGATGTTGCAACTAAAATCACCATTTCGTTTTCTTCACCAGTCATTTTTACCGATTTCACAAGTAATCGAGGTAAAATTTGCAACGCCATGTCCTTAAAAGCCGAAGTTGGACCATGCCATAATTCAAGCACACTCATTGTCGAATTCAACTTTACTAATGGCGCAATTTTTTCATTGTCGAATTTCGGAAAACTATAAGCCCCATCCACACATTCTTCTAGATCAACCGAACTAAAATCTGTTAAAAACTTCGAAAGAATAAATTTTGCTCGCGAATTGTATGACATTTCAAGCATATTACCGATATCCTCAATTGAAATATTCACATCATTCGATGGCACAAAAAGGCCGCCATCTTCTGCAATCCCTTGCTTTATTGCTTTTGCAGAGCTAATGCCTTTCTCAAATCCTCTTGTACTTTCAAAATACATATTTGCACACCTCAGTATCAAATTTATCCCCCAAAAACAGCGAACCGCAAGCAACGATTACTTCTTCTTTTCGAGCTTTTTCCATAACTATTTTAATTGCATCATTAATATTATCACTTTCGTAAACATTTTCAAAGACGATTCTGACAAATTCAGCGAGCTGCTTCCCTTGAAACGCTCTTCTGTTTTCGAGAGAAACCGTGTGTATTTCACCAGCGACTTCGGCCATTATTGATGTCATTTTCTTAACTTCCTTATCTTTTAACGCCCCGAAAACAAAGATAATCTTTTGATTAGAAAAAAAGAGTTTCAAATTGGAAACGAGCACTTTCATTCCCTCCACATTGTGAGCTCCATCAAGAATAACCCAAGGCTGTCTGCAAATAATTTGGAAACGCCCTGCCCAAGTCGTTTTTGAAAGTCCAATTCGAATTGATTCATAATCTATATCTAATAAGTTGAGCACCTTTACAGCTAAAAAAGCGTTTTCGATTTGATGCTCTCCGACTAGAGAAACAACATATTCCTTACCTTCCAAGTAAAATCTCGAACCATTCAAGTTCATTTCAATTACAGTCAAATCATTGATGTTCAAGAAAGTTAATTTCGAATTACGCGACACCGCTACTTTTTTTATTGCCTCTGAAACCACAAATTCCTGTGGTGCACAAATTACTGGGCACCCCGTTTTGATTATTCCCGCCTTGTGTTTGGCGATTTCCGCCAAGGTCTCTCCCAAAAACGACTGATGATCTATCGAAACCTTAGTGATTACCGAAACCACGCTTGTATTAATAAAATTTGTAGCGTCAAAAGCGCCACCCATACCTGCTTCAAGTACCACATACTGGCAGTTTCTGTTGCGAAAATGGCAAAAAGCAAGTGCAGTCAGCTTTTCGAATGCCGTGCATTCCCCAACTACCGAAAACATTTCTTCAGCTATATCACAAATTTCTTGGTCAGTTATTTTCTCTTCCCCTACCAAAACCACTTCATTAATATTGGATATCCATGGGGAGTTGAACTTCCCAACGATAAATCCTGCCTCAGTCAGAACACTAGATACAAATGCCGCTACCGAGCCTTTTCCGTTTGTGCCAGCTATATGAACGATTTTCATTCCAGCATGCGGATTTGAAAGCGACTGTATCAGACTAGAAATCCGCTCGATTCCAGGAATAATCTCGCCTTCACCGCTTGTCAAAAAAGCAATCGCATCATCGTATTTCATTTTAGGCTTCCTTGCCACAACAATTCTTGTGTTTTTTTCCGCTTCCACATGTACAAGGATCGTTCCGCCCAACTTTTGTACTTGTCGCAGCTGGTTTTACAGGTCTTTCGACTTCGCCTTCTTCATCTGCAAATCCTTCAGAAGTAATTTCCACGACTTTTTCGCGTTTGATTTCTTCTTCATCAATATCTACTTTCAGTTTCAATAGATAATTTACTGCATCATCTGAAATACTATTAATCATTGCTTCAAACATTTCAAAACCTTCGAATTTGTATTCAATTACTGGGTCTCTCTGACCATATGCTCGAAGGCCTATTCCGTTTTTCAACTGATCCATCTCATCAATGTGATCCATCCATTTTTCATCGACCACACGAAGTAAAATTACGCGTTCGAGCTCTCTTAATGTTTCAGTAGGAATAAGCGCCTCTTTTTCGTCGTATTTTTCCATACATAGCTGCATAAGGTCATCTTGTAAGAATTTTTTGTTAAGTTTGTCATATTCATCATCGGAATATTGCAAAGAATCCTTCTTAAGCAAAAGTGAATCCATTGTCTGATTTAAGTTCGGCCAATCCCACTCATCGGGATAATCGTGTTCACCAGTATTATTAAGAACTATCTTTTCGCAAAGACCCTCAATCATCTTTTCATAAATAGGCCTCAAACTCTCTCCGTCCAGCACCTTCCTGCGCTGTTTGTAAATTACATCCCTTTGCTTATTCATAACGTCGTCATATTGAATTACATGCTTCCTTATACCAAAATTTCGTGCCTCAACCTTCTTCTGAGCACCTTCAATTGCACCCGATAAAATATTCGCCTCAATCGGTTGATCATCAGGAAGTTTAAGCATATTAACGATATTAGTAACTCTCTCTGCACCAAAAAGTCTCATCAAATCATCTTCGAGCGAAAGATAAAATCTCGACATACCAGGGTCTCCCTGTCGCCCAGAACGCCCTCTCAACTGGTTGTCAATACGTCTTGACTCATGACGCTCAGTACCAATAATGTACAGCCCTCCTGCATCGACAACTTTTTCGCGATCTTCGAGCAACATTTCTTTGTTTTGCTTTGTAAGTTCTTCAAAACGCTCGCGCGCCTTTAAAATCTCTTCGTCATCAGTTTCGTTATGGCTGTTCGACTCAGAAATTAATTCGTCGTCCCAATCTTCGTTGCGCATTGCCTCTTTCGCCATAAACTCAGCGTTTCCGCCGAGGACGATATCCGTACCACGACCAGCCATATTCGTAGCTATTGTCACTGCCTTATATTTACCAGCCTGAGACACGATTTCTGCCTCTTTTTCATGGAATTTAGCATTTAGGACATTGTGTTTTACACCACGACGTTTTAGTAGCTCACTTAACTCTTCTGATTTCTCAATAGATATAGTACCAATCAATACGGGTTGTCCCTTTTCATAACACTCCGCTACTTCCTCAACCACCGCAAGGAACTTAGCTTTCTCTGTCTTATAAACTACATCCGCGCGATCTACTCTGACTGTTTCTCTATTAGTTGGAATAACTATAACGTCAAGCTTGTATATTTCACGAAATTCCATTTCCTCTGTCAAAGCCGTTCCGGTCATACCGGAGAGTTTTTTATACATTCTAAAATAATTTTGGAATGTAATTGTCGCCAAAGTCTTGCTTTCACGCTCAACCTTAACTCCTTCTTTTGCCTCGATCGCTTGGTGAAGGCCTTCACTATATCGACGGCCAAACATCATTCTTCCTGTAAACTCGTCAACAATTATTACTTCGCCCTCTTTAACAACATAGTCAACTTCATTTTTCATTATTCCGTGGGCTCTAATTGCTTGATTTAAATGATGCTGATAAGTCATGTTTTCAGGTTCAGAAAGGTCCTTAACCCCAAAATATTGCTCTGCACGCTTGACTCCAAGATCTGTCAAAGTTGAAGTCTTTGCTTTTTCATCTACTACATATTCTGCATCGCCGGTCTCTTCATGTTTTTTGTCGTCTGATTCACGGATAACCATCTTCTTCATGCGTTTAACTAACAAATCCGTCCTTTTATAAAGGTCGGTTGACTTGTCGCCATGACCTGAAATAATAAGCGGGGTCCTCGCTTCGTCAATCAAAATACTATCCACTTCATCCACAATTGCAAAATTCAAATCTCGTTGAACCATTTCTTCTTTATATGTCACCATATTGTCCCGCAAATAGTCGAAGCCGTACTCGTTGTTTGTGCCATATGTTATGTCACAATCATATGCTTCGCGCCGTTCTTCGTTATCTTTTCCATGCACAATAAGACCAACGGTCAAGCCAAGGAACTGATAAATCTTCCCCATCCACTCGCTGTCTCTTCGCGCCAAATAATCATTTACTGTTACTACGTGAACACCCTTGCCGCTCAGCGCATTCAAATATACTGGCAGTGTAGCGACCAACGTCTTTCCTTCTCCTGTCTTCATTTCAGAAATTCGTCCTTGGTGAAGAATTATTCCACCAATCATTTGAACGTCGAAATGCCTCATTCCAAGCACTCGCATCGAAGCCTCACGAACTAACGCGAAGGCTTCGGGAAGCAATTCATCCAGTGTTTCGCCATCGGCGAAACGCTTTTTGAACTCCATTGTCTTATCTTTCATCTCATGGTCAGACAGAGCCTTCATTGCTGGCTCTAACTCATTGATTTCTTCAATGGCACCTTTTATACGTTTTAATTCTCGGTTGCTATGTGTACCGAAAATCTTATCCATTATCTTACCCATTAATTTTGCCTCCCTTTTTGCTGTCAAGTCTGTCAAGCACAAGTGTATAGCCATCGGAGCCATACTGTAAACAACGATTTACTCTGCTTATTGTCGCTGAACTCGCTTTTGTAGCGACTTCAATTTCATTGTATTTTTTACCCTCTCGTAACATTTGGGCAACTTCAAGTCTTTGTGCAATCGCCTTAATTTCTGCAACAGTACAAATATCTTCAAAGAATTTATAACAATCTTCAATACTTTCAAGTGTCAATATTGCATTGAAAAGCCTGTCGGTGTGTTCGTCAAATAATTTGCTATTCAAATTCATGCCACCCTTCTCAGTAAGAGTACCAACTTTTAGTCTTCTAGTCAACAAAAAATCCCCCGATAATCGGGGGATGTAAGTGGTGAGCCTGAAGGGATTCGAACCCCCGACCAACGCCTTAGAAGGGCGTTGCTCTATCCAACTGAGCTACAGACCCAAAAGTGGAGCGGGTGATGGGAATCGAACCCACGCGATCA
>Ga0194063_10000032_pt1 | contig 102737 bp, 94 predicted proteins | sample SepL3720m_MetaG_FD_155459 | JGI IMG/M metagenome (GOLD analysis project Ga0194063, IMG submission 155459) | Anoxic zone freshwater microbial communities from boreal shield lake in IISD Experimental Lakes Area, Ontario, Canada - Sep2016-L373-20m | ecosystem: Environmental > Aquatic > Freshwater... | reverse complement strand
GGTGAGACACCGAGTCCTACCCCAACCTCTATGCCGACTCCTTTGCCTTCGGAGCGACCCACACCGGTTGTCCCAATAATTGCACCAGCGACACCTTCTGCAGTTCCGCCGACTACAATTACGCCAACGCCTACTTTAGCACCGACTCCAACTCCTACGCTTGCAGTAACGCCAACTCCGACGTTAGCACCAACACCGACTCCAACTCCTACGCTTGCAGTAACGCCAACCCCGACGTTAGCACCAACCCCGACTCCGACTCCGACATTAGCACCAACCCCAACTTTGGTGCCAGTTACAGGCATTAAACTTAATATTTCAGCTATAGCTTTGAATGTCCCGCAAACAACTCAACTTAAGGCAATATTTTTGCCTTCCAATGCGACTAATAAGTCAATTACTTGGAAATCAAGCAACATCAAAATCGCGACTGTTTCTATTTATGGAAAAGTATATGCAAAAGCACCCGGAGTTTGCATTATTACTGCCACTGGAGATGGAGCAAAAACAGCAGCCTGTAAAATTACAGTTACTCAGCCAGTCGCCTCAGTAAAGCTCAACAGAACGTTCCTATCACTATCAAAAGCCAAAACTTTCAAATTCATCCCTACTATCAACCCATCCAACTCCAGCAACAAGAAAGTGACTTGGAAATCGAGTAATAGTGCTATTGCCACGGTTAGTTCGACTGGAACGGTTAAGGGCATCAAGAAGGGGACGGCATATATAACTGTTACTACGGCTGATGGGATGAAGAGTGCGAAGTGTAAAGTATTAATTAAGTAAGTTGAAGGTGTTTCGAGTAAACATATTGGAAATTGATCCCAGCAAAGAAAAGAGGGGCTTTGAATGAAATTCGTTTTAATTTCGGATACACATATTGGAGCTAATCCGATGGAATATGAACAGCAAAAAGGATATCCAGAAAGACTGCCCCAAATTGTGGAGGCACTTGATCAATGGATTTTAGAGCAAAAGGATATTGATTTTGTCTTGCACAGTGGAGATATGGTTGATCTTTCGACGGAGGAAAACATAAGAACTGCGCATAAAATGTTCAAACTTTCCGTGCCTGTTTATCTGTGTCTTGGCAACCATGATCTCAATACAATTGATGCCGTGAACCTTTGGCTCACACACGCACCTGATTTCTTCCCTAATGGAAAACCTGAATTCAGCATTCAAAAAGGAAAATGTGTAATGCATGTTGTTCCCACGCAGTGGGAAGAGACGCCTTATTTCTGGGGTTCAATACAGGCCCCGCATTTTTTGAAGGAACAGTTTAGCGGAATGCGAATGCGAAATAAGGAAACCGAAACTCATTTTATATGTACCCATTGTGCGGTCATGGGAGTACCGATGGCTCAAACAGGGTTTAATTATGAATATCATAATCAAGATGAGGCGTTTGAAAAAGAAGTGTTTGGAATCATCAACGAAAATCCAGCCATTCGATGCGTGCTTTCAGGACACAATCATATAAATTCAAGCGTGCTAAAGAACAACGTGCGTTTTGTTACTACCAGCAGTTTTTCGGAGATTCCTTTTGAAGCAAAAGTGTTTAGTGTTACGGATACGGCAATTGAAATGGAAACGATTACAATGCTCTCGTTGGCGAAGCTAAATGGAGAATATGATTTCAATAAAACTTATGTGCAGGGGCGTGAGATTGACCGAAAGTTTTAGAAATCAAGTAAAAAGATATGGATTTAGTTTGTTTAGTTATCAAAGAAACAAGGAGCACCCCATCTTTTTAAATAACTCAATTTTATCTTGCAAGAGTGTCTCAGCAACATCAAAATGTTGCGCAAGGCATTCTAAGCATAAAAATTCACCAGCGCTTCTTAGCACAAGTTTGCGATATAGAGCAATCTCATCAGACGTTAGAGTCTTTTTGCATTGCAAACACAGTTCATCCAATGTCTTTTACCAATTTAACTTTGAAAACCTTACAATCGTGGGAATCAATTGACACGGTTAATTTATCTTTGAACCTTCCATACAACTTTTGTTCCCACAACTCAGTAAACTCCAAGTGATATCCAGCGTGAGTTGTAAGACCAATCTCGCAAAACATCAAGTTAATATCAAGGGAATGATCCCCAAGGTTGAACATTCCTACTGCATATTCGCCGTTTTTTAGAGCCCGTACATAAATCTTTTTAAATTTTGGATTGGTCCATTCCGTCACTTGATAAGGCTGGCGACCCTCTTCATCCTGATTCAAGGCGATGATGTCCTTGTTTGACAATATTTTTAGCGCAGCTTCAGACAAACAACGCACATCTGCACCAATCATGAGCGGAGAGTTTAATAGGGCCCACAACGAAAAATGCGATTTATACTCCACATCTGAACAACCACCAATTCCGACGTTGCCTTTTCCATACATTCCAACTACAAGCATATCCATGTCGTTAAAACAACCTGGCGCGCCATAAGCTTCCTTGTCGTTTTGCAACTGCAAAATGTCAATAATTGAAGTCCAGTTATCCTCAATATCTCCTGTTGAACGCCACATATGAGCCCCACTAGTCCGCATCCATTTTTCGGATTCTTCTGCGCCCCAGTTGCATGCGCTGAACAAAATCTCTCGTCCGCTCGCGCGCAATGCCATTGCCATTCGTTTGTAAAGATTTGGACCGAAGCTACTCGCTGGCTTGAAACAATAGTCATATTTCAAAAAGTCGACGCCCCATTCTGCAAACGTCTGAGCATCGATAAATTCATAGTCAAAACTTCCAGGATATGATGCGCAAGTCATGATACCCGCACAAGAATACATCCCAAATTTCAAACCCTTGCTGTGTACATAATCTGCTAAAGCCTTCATTCCGTGCGGAAACTTTTCCGGATCTGCAACCATGCGACCGCTCTGGTCTCTATCTCGTAAAGCCCAGATATCGTCAATGACGATATATTCATACCCACATGCTGCAAGTCCCGTTATTACAAGTTGATCCGCGGTTTCACGAATGAGTGCGTCAGAAATATTCGCACCAAACGTGTTCCATGAGTTCCATCCCATCGGGGGTGTTTTTGATAACATCTTCTTTCTCCTTCTCTAATTAGTCATAGTCTAAGTCTTTGTCTTGATTTCAATCCACAGAAAGTGTAACTTCCATCCGATAATTCTGTGCCTGTAACCCGTTGCAGTTGGTGGACACTCTCTTCCCACCGTTTTCTGCAACAACTCTACCATACTCATATTGAAAGATGTTGATATGTGGATGCAGTATAATAAAATTATCAATTTGAAAATTGCGGCAAAGAAATTAAACGGTATTATCATTCGACCAAATGAAGTGTTTAGTTTTTGGAAATTGATAGGGAAGCCGACAAAGCGAAAAGGCTATGTGGATGGAATGGTGCTTCATAACGGCGCATTTTCAGCTGGGACTGGTGGAGGATTATGCCAAATGTCAAATTTGATTTTTTGGATGACGATACATACTCCTTTGACAGTAATAGAAAGGCATCGACACGGGTACGACGTTTTTCCCGACTCTAACAGAATGCAACCTTTTGGCAGATGTACGCTCCGTTTTTAACAGAACGCAATTAATAAAACTAGCATTTGACTAAGAGGCGTTAGTCGGGAACACAAATCTCAGGCGAACCCATTACAACAAAACTTTCAACTGTCAACTTTATAGGGTATAGTTTAAAAAATTAACATACAAATACGCCGAAAGATTAGAACTATTTTACTCTATGGTGATATAATAATATTCAAATTGAGAGGGGGAAATAGATTATGAAAAAAGGAATTAGTTTATTACTTGTAGTTTCACTAGTTTTATCAATTGCAATGATTGGGAATACTTCAGTGTTGGCTCAGCAAAGCGGAGACTTTACTTATATAATCACTGACTCTGCGGCAACAATTACGAAATATACCGGCGCTGGAGGAACTGTAACCATTCCGAGTTCTATTGAAGGGTTTTCTGTCTCCACAATTTCTTGGGGCGCGTTCGACGGATGTACTGGATTGATTGGTGTGAATATCCCTAATAGTGTTACAACTATAGGGTTAGGAGCGTTTTCAAATTGTACAGGACTTACCAAAGTGACACTTCCATATAGCGTTAACACTATTGTAGGAAACGCATTTTCGGGTTGTGACAAGTTGACTCAGATAAATGTTGCTGTAAACAATAGTACTTATTCAAGCGAAGATGGTGTTTTGTTTGACAAAGGAAAAACAAAAATTATTATTTTCCCCGCAGGAAAAACTGGAGATTATTTAATACCAAAGAGTGTTAAAAGTATAGATAATTCTGCATTTCAAACCAATAAGGTGCTCACAAGCTTAAGTTTTTCATATGGTGTTTCGAGCATTGGGATGAATGCTTTTAATGGTTGTATCGGACTAGGTTATCTGATTATTCCAGGCAGTGTGACCAGTATTGGTGAAAGTGCCTTTTTGGGTTGTACTAGTTTGGGTTCTGTAATATTTGATGGAAATGCTCCTATTATGGGAGATGGAGCGTTTTATAAATGCGCTTCAGGGTTTGTAGTTTATTACAGAAGCACAATGAAAGGCTTTTCTAATCCATGGTACGGTTATAGGGCATTGATGATGCCTGGTCCCACTACTATTAACAAAGTTACGAATACCGATAAGTCTATCTCAGGAAAAGGCACGACGGGTGGAGTGGCTACAGTTATAATTGGAACAAAGATTTACACTACGAAGGTTGTCAAAGGAACGTGGAAGGTTACTCTAAAGAACACGTTCGTAGCAGGCACATATGTTTCGGCTTCAGTTATTTTAAATAGTTATTTAAGTTATGCTGCACCTACAAACGTTATCCCCGCCGCTCCAACGGTCAACACTATAAAAGTAAACAGCATTTATGTTAAGGGAACCGCCACAAAAGCCTCAACTGTTTTTGCGAAGATCGGGACAAAGATTTACTCTTCAAAGGCTAGCACAAAGTCAGGAACTTTCTCTATTAAAATCCCTAAAATCAAAAAAGGAACATCTGTCGCCGTTTATTGCAAGTCAGGCGGACAGACTAGTGATAAAAAGACCGTCAAGGCAGTGTGAGTGTAGTTAGAAGAAAACTGTAGGTTGCAAAAAGGGTAAGTGAGGAGGCGATTATATGAAATTTTTTAGATTTGTTTTACCTGTAGTGGTTGTTTTTTCGCTCTTGCTTTCTGGCTGTAATTCAGGTGTTACCACAAATAATTCAGGTGTATTACCAACAGATAAACCAATTCCTATTAAAGATTCCTCGTCAATAGGGGCTTTGGCGCAAAATAAAATTTATACCTTCAAAGAATTCAAACGGTTGTACCTTAGTTATTTGAAGGAAAGTAAGATTCCTTTTAATTATTTATCGGAAAATGATGGGTATGTGATTTCTAAAGAAGAAAAACCTGCATTTTATAAAGTTACCGACATAACCCCTCTTAATGTCAAGGAAGAAATTGGATGCAAAATATTCAAAGTTAATAGTAATTGTGAATCATATCTGTTTTACAAATCAAAATTCTATCGGATAGGAAACGGTTATGGGGGATTTGGGATAGTAAGTATGACCACCTGTGACTTTGATCAAAACGGAGAAAAAGATTTGATATACACCTTCTCTTTTGGATCAGGAATTCATCGAACAGAAGTTGGCGTGTTCAATTTAACAACTAATACTGAAGAGGTCATTAAAAATGATGCTAGATTATTCGTATCGTTAAAAGAATTTATTATTGAAAAATCTTCGGATATAAGCTTTGAAATTTATAATGCAAACATACTGGAATATCATAATCTAGAGTATACTAATTTAAAACTTGATAAGGGTGAACATATTGCTGACATTCAATTATCAAAAGGTAAAATAGAAATAGAGTCTAAGTTTAATGCCAAGTAATAACAATAAATATTCACTAGATGTAAGGGAACAATGGAAGATGTTAATCGGAGGTATTTTTTATGAGAAAAGTATTTGGTTTTTTTGTAGTAGTTCTATTATTTGTACTGATTTTTGCAGGATGTTCTAATTCATCAATTAGCCCAAATCAAGCAACTTCCACTTTAGCTCCAACAAATATTCCATTAAGCACAGATAACGGTAAAAAACAGGATCCTATTAATTCGAAAATAGAACCATCTGATGCGGCAAAAGCTGCAGCTAATGCGGATGATTCTGGAGCGCCTTACTTTGTTGTTTATAATTATGATGAAATCGATTATCTGGTTAGTGCATATCAAAACCAACAAGGTGCGGGGAATTATGTAGGCGGAGGCGAATCATACCTTGTAAATAAGTCTTCAGGAAAAGTTCTTACGAGCAGTAAAATCGATTTTAGCAAAGTAGATTTTAGTAGATACTTGAGTGTTTACAGTAAATTGTCAAAAGAAATTATAAATTAACACTTATTAAATAAAAAAACTGGAGATGATTATCATGAAATATTGCACCAATTGTGGAACGCAAATCCTTAACAATAAAACAACTTGTCCGATTTGTAATAGGCAGCTTATAGATAAGCCTAAAACAAGGATTAGGGACGTTTTTACAGCAATAGGGATTGTATTTATTTTAATATTTTTGTTTTACTATTTTCGCTTCCGTATATTTTAACGGAATTGTTTATACGTGAGTTATAAACCTTTACTCAAAAAGTAACAATCCGAAAGGAACAAAATCCATGCTTGAAGAAAGATGCATAAGCCTTGTGACTTGTGATTACAAGAACGGTCCTGTTGTGTATTGGATGCAGCGGGATCAGCGTGCTTCTGATAATTGGGCACTTATTAAGGCGCAGGATATGGCGATTGAGTTGCGTCAGCCGTTGATTGTGGTATTTTGTCTCGCAGAATCCTTTATTGGAGCAACTAAAAAGCATTTTGATTTTATGCTAAAAGGGTTAATTGATACAGCAAACAGCCTAAAGGAAAAATCGATTCCTTTTTCACTTTTAGTTGGAACGCCTGAAGACGTTCTACTGCAATTTTTGACAAAAATAGATGCGGGACTTCTTGTGACGGATTTGAATCCGCTTAAAATCACTCGGGAATGGAAGGAAAAAGTCGCGAAGAAATTGAAAATTTCCTTCATCGAGGTGGATGCCCACAACATTGTTCCTGTGTTTAAAGCTTCGGATAAGCAAGAGTTCGGGGCTTATACAATCCGACCTAAAATAAATAGACTTCTGGGAGATTATTTAGTTCCATTTAATGAAATACATAGACATCCTTTTCAAGTAGATGTCGAAAGCATTGGTTTTCTTGATAGTTTATCTTTTGAAAACAATAAATTGGTTTCAGATGTTGGCGGTATCGCCGCAGGAAGCGAAACAGCACAAGTTGTACTGGAGGATTTTATCCAAAACAAATTACATCAATATCATTTGAGAAACAATCCCAATATGGATGTGTGCTCGGGGTTGTCTGCCTTTCTTCACTTTGGGCAAATAAGCGCGCAAAGGGTGGCGCTTGATGTTATGGAAAGTGGAATTCCCTGCGAAGAGTTTCTTGAAGAACTCATAGTTAGAAGAGAACTTGCAGATAATTTTTGTTATTATAACAAGGACTATGACAATGTATTGGGCTTTCCGAACTGGTCAAGGGAGACCCATTTAATCCATAAAGAGGATACTAGGACTTGGATTTATAGCATTGAGCAGCTTGAAAATGCTAAAACCCACGATAATCTTTGGAATGCATCTCAGCGTCAAATGACTATCCAAGGCAAAATGCCGGGCTACTTAAGAATGTACTGGGCAAAGAAAATTTTAGAATGGACGAGTTCTGCAGAAGAGGCAATGCATGCTTCCATTTATCTAAACGATAAATATCAAATTGATGGTCGTGACCCAAACGGTTATGCAGGAATTGCTTGGTCATTAGGGGGTGTTCATGATAGAGCATGGGGGGAGCGTCCTGTATTTGGTAAAATTCGATATATGAATTATAATGGCTGTAGGAGAAAATTTGACATCGATGAATACATAAGATTTGTGGATAGTTTATAGGATGGGTTCAAAAAGAGAGGTGGCGTTTTGCAAATGGAAAACTCGATAGTATTTACCGAAAAAGTTTCGATTGGGATTAGTGCATGTTGCTTTGGATGTCCAGTAAGATATAACGGAAAAGGTAATGATGTGTTGAAATCTTTGGGGAGAGAGCGCGTAGATTTTAAATGGTGTCCAGTGTGCCCTGAAAGTGCTGCTGGTCTTGGAGTGCCTCGGAATCCAATTCATTTGTCTGGCGGAGATGGAAATAGTGTATGGAACGGCGAGACTCAAATAAAGAATCGCAATGGTCAGAACATTACTGAGGACATGAAGGCTGGAGCGATTGCCAGTATGGAAACCTTGAGACGTGCTGGCGCCGTTGCATATATTTACATGGAAGGTAGTCCTTCCTGCGGAGTGTATAGAACTTCTTTGAAAAAGCAAAAAAGAGGGAACCCACCCGGAATATTTGGGTCTTTACTTTTGGAAAATGGATTTTTTCTTATTCCGGCTGAGGATTTGAGCAGTCCATTAAAGTGGTGGGATTGGAGACGTAGGCTACTAGCGTTTGTGTGGCTAGAAGCTCAGGATTTATCTAGCAAAAGTGAAACTTTTGAAGTCTGGCATAATTTGAAGTTCATATGTCAGGAGTTGGACAATTCATGGGCAAGGGAAGTAGGGAAAAAGCTGGCAAATATTACTGATGAAATTGCGCTGGAATACTTTCAAATTTTGAAAAAAGAAATTTTAGAACTGCTAAGGAAACCTTCTACAACAGCTAAAATAAAGAATAGTCTATGGAAAAATTACTCGCATTTTCGTAAAAGCAGGGGGGAGACAATTGAAGGAATAAATTCTCCGGACTTTCAGAGAAATGTTACAACCATAGCCAAAGAACTGACACTTGTTGAGAGAAAAGCGGTGGAGAAGGGCTTTATATTTGGGACGTCTCCTGTAGTTTACACAGACAAAAAAAGATTGCAAAAAAAAGTTAATTTAGAAATTTAGGTTATTTCACGGTCTGATTTGTTAAGAAGAAAGTGTCTGTTTAGTTGCCTAGATTGGGAATATGAGTTAAAATGAGAGCATTCTTAAAATTGATGAAAGAAATATAAGAAACGGAAAGACAGGTAACGATATGGAGCATTTTGATTTGATTGTTATTGGCGCTGGCGTGGGTTGCTCTGTTGTAGACGGGGTTGTTGCGAGTGGACAAAAATGCGCGATTATTGAGGAACTGAAGTTTGGGGGAACGTGCCTGACTAAGGGATGTATTCCATCAAAGAAATTGACATATCCGGCGGACATGATCATGGATGCGAAACACGCAGCCAAGATTGGGCTGGAGTTTGAACTGAAAAGTTTTGACTGGAGCGTGATTGCGGGGCACATGTGGGGCGCTATAAATGAGAGCAGTGATATCGAATCGGCATACGAATCAAACCCGCAAGTGACTGTTTTCAAAGGCACTGCTGAATTTAGCGGGAAGCGAACAATTAAAGTTTCTGGAGTCGAAGTGACTGGGGATAAAATTGTCATAGCGGTTGGGGCACGGACCAACGTACCGAATGTGAAGGGATTGGATTCGGTCGGGTATGTGAGACCAGAGACGTTTTTTGCTGATAAGTTTCCGCAGAAACCCTATAAAAGCATGGTCGTGGTCGGCGGGGGCGCCATCGGGTGCGAATTTGCACACATTTTCAACGCATTTGGGAGCAAAGTCACCGTAGTGGAAGCGGCAAGTCGAATTTTGTCGACAGAGGAACCCGAGATCAGCGAGCATGTTGAAAAGGCGTTTAGGCGATTCGGGATTGATGTGTTTACGGATCATTTGACAGTTGAAGTTTTAAAGGAAGACGAAGAAAAAATCGTTGTAATCGAAGATCGAAAGACAGGAGCTAAGACAAGGATCTCATGTGAAGAGGTTTTTGTGGCTACGGGGTTGCGGTCAAATTCAGACAAATTGAAAATCGAACTAACGGACGTGGAGGTCAACGCGCAGGGATGGGTTATTACGAATGAGTTTTTAGAAACCAACGTTCCCGGAATCTGGGCGTTAGGCGATATCAACGGGAAGTTTCAACTTCGTCATAAAGCAGATAAAGAAGCCGAAATTTTAGTGAGAAATATGTTAGCGCAGGCAGGAGAGAAAGAGGCTGTTGATTATTCTAGAATTCCTTGGGCGATTTATACCTACCCGCAGGTTGCACACTTTGGAATGACCGAGGCGCAGGTGTCGAAATCTGTCGAAGGAAAAGGCGAGGGGTATTTTGTCGGGAAGATGTTTTATTCTTCTGTGGCAAAGGGCACCGCGATGGGAAATGAGGCGGGCGCTGAGGACGATGGATTCGTGAAGGTCGTTTGTGACGCACAGAAGAAACTTTTGGGAGCGCACATCGTTGGCGCAGACGCAGATTTGATGATTCAGGGACTGACCTATGCGAGAAGCCTGGACGACCTATTTGGCAAAATGGTAATCCACCCTTCGCTGAGTGAAGTGGCGAACTGGGTATTTTATGATTTAGAGAGGAAAGATTCGAAATGAAAAAGAAAATGAGAACTCTTGCAGGGATGATGGTTTTGAGCTTTACACTGGTGATGATGGGCTGTGCGCAGACGCCGGCGAAGACTGTTGTTACTCTTGAAAAAGGGCCAATTACGGTAGCGACAATGATCGACACGGAAGGACCGATTTTGGGGCAGATGGTGATACTCCTGTTGCAAAAAGCGGGCTTCAAAATTGTAGACAAGACGGAATTCGGGACACCCGATATTCTTCGAAAGGCTTTGGTGCAAGGTGATGTGGATTTGGTAATCGACTACACGGGTTCGGGGCAATACTACCACGAGACTAAGGATACTTCGGTTTGGTCAGATGCTGTTAAGGGTTATGAAATGACTAAGAAACTCGACAAGGATAAGTTCAATCTGATTTGGCTGACTCCAGCAAATGCAAACAACACTGAGGAACTTGCAGTGACGAAGAAATTCGCAGATGCAAACAGTCTTGTGACGATGGAAGATTTTGCAAAGTACGTCAAAGGCGGTGGCACGGTCAAGCTCATCACGTCTTCTTCCTTCGCGGAAAACGTTAAGGGCCTTCGGGGGCTTGAGGAGGCCTACGGATTTAAGCTTGCCGAAAACCAGCTCATCACCCTTGCGTCGGGAAACACGACGGAAATGATTAAGGCACTTGCAAACGGCAAGGATGGCGTGAACGTATCACTTGTATATGGCACCGACGGCGCTTTGGATCAGATGGACTTGGTTGTGCTTTCGGATCCGAAAAGCATACCGCCTGTTTACTTACCGACTCCAGTGTTGCGCGGCGAACTGCTCAAGAAATACCCTGAAATTGAGACGATCCTTGGCCCAGCATTTTCGGGATTGAGCATAGAAACGTTGCGGGAACTGAATGCTAAATCTGCTTTTGAAGGGCAGAAACCAAAAGCGATCGCACAGGAATATTTGAAAAAGGTTGGATTATTGAGTTGAAATTTGCTTTATCAAAGATTGGGTCAGTGATCATTTTGTTCTCACTATTTTTTCTGTCGTCAGTGGTTTACAGTCCCAATAGAATCGTAGTCGGAAAAGAATACAGTTTTTTGGAATACTTCAAAGCGAATTTAGGGATAGTTGTCTTTCTATTGCTGTGTCTCATTAGCATAGGAATTTTTGTTTTTGGATTGCTTTGTCTTGAAAAAGAAGCAGGGATTCATGCAAAAATCGTAGGCATTCTTTCGGTCGCGTTTTTAGTTATTTTCTTGCTTCAATATGGTTTCGCTTCGCAAAACATCATATTCTCTGAATTTACTTTTGGCCGTTTGTCATTTGGGGTCGGGTTTTGGATGATTCTTCTGGGACTCATCATGGCAAACTGGGGTAGATCGAGTTTTCAACGAGCCGTTCAAATTGTAATGATTTTGGTCGTTGTAGGATTTCTTATAAGCGGTCATCTCAATTCACTTTCAATTATGAAGGAGTTGTTCGCGCGCGCGGATACTTTTTCAGAGCAAGTGATTAGCCATTTCTGGCTGGCGTGTTCGGCGGTAGCTGCGGGGATTGTGCTTGGGTTTCCTATTGGAGTTTACATATTTGGAAGCAAAAAGCCTAAAAAGACAATTTTGTTTCTTTTGAATTTAGGCCAAACATTGCCGACACTGGCACTGTTGGGGCTCCTACTGATCCCTTTGGGGATTGGATTTGCGCCAGCTTTTGTTGTGTTAACTATTTATGCGCTGTTTCCGATTGTGCACAACACGATTTCGGGATTAAAACTCGTTAACCCTGAGGTTGTTACTGCGGCGACGGGGATGGGAATGAATCCAAGGCAGGTGTTCTTTCAGGTCCAGGTTCCTTTGGCAATGCCGGTTTTACTTGGTGGCATTAGAACCGCGTTATCGCAAGCAATCGGTAACACTATTTTGGCAGGACTTATCGGCGGGGGCGGAATGGGAAGCATCATTTTCCTTGGCCTGGCGCAATCATCGCCAGATTTGATTTTACTTGGCATAATTCCGATTGTCATCATGACGTTCCTGCTTGATTTTGCAATGGGTCATGTCCAATATTTTTACCAACGCTATTATTTGGGGGTAGTATCATGATTGAATTTAAAAACGTATCAAAAAAATATGGCGAGATTGATGCATTGCAAAATTTTTCTTTGAAAGTTTCCGACGGAGAGCTTCTGATTTTACTTGGGCCTTCGGGATGCGGGAAATCGACGGCCCTTAAATTGATTAATGCTTTGGTAAAGCCTACAGAAGGTGAAGTATTGATTGATGGGGAGAGCGTCGATTCGAAAAGTCCTGTGGAGCTGAGACGTGGGATCGGATATGCGATTCAAAATATGGGATTATTTCCACACTATAGTCTAGAAAAAAATATTTCTATTGTGCCTAAGTTATTAAAATGGTCAAAAACAGATATTGAAAAACGGGTGGATGAGCTGATGGACCTTGTCGGTCTTCAAAGAAACTTTAAGAAGAAATTGCCAGGCGAACTCTCGGGGGGAGAAGGCCAACGCGTCGGCGTTGCGAGAGCACTGGCTGCGGATCCTAAGATATTGCTCATGGATGAACCGTTCGGATCACTTGACCCTTTAAACAGAATTCGTCTGCAAAATGAATTTCTGAAAATTCAGAGATACTTGAAAAAGACGGTCATTTTTGTCACACACGATGTCGAAGAGTCGGTTCGTTTGGCTGACCGCATTGCGATTATGAGACATGGAGAATTGATTGTAAGCGGGACGCCCCTCGAACTAATGACGTCAAAATCTGCTGAAGAAAAGAACTACATCAGTGAATTTTTAGGAGCCGACTATTCCTTGAAGCTCTTGTCCAGATTAAAGGTGGAGAATTACCTTCGCACTTTGGGAGTCGAAAAACTTGATCAAGACTCTTCGGTAAAGCTCAATTCAAATCTATCGCAAGCGCTCGCAAAGATGATTTCTAAAGGCGTTGAACGCATCAATGTCTGCGAAAATGACACCGAAGACATCGTGGGAGAAATCAGGATTTTCGACATTCTTTCCGCATACAAAGGAGGCAGAGTTTGAAAAAATGGATTCTGCCCGCTAGTTTGATAATCTTGTTTTTGATTTCTGTCTTTTTCTTTCAGACAATTGCAGACGTTTTTCTGCAATTTCTTCCGCATAAGACGGTATTCCTCGAACGCACTCCATTGCCGGAGCTCGCGCTTCAACACATCATGCTTGTTGCCATTTCGAGTTTCCTTTCCATTGTAATCGCGCTTAGTATTGCCATCTTCGCCCGCTTGAAGGAAGCGGAGAAGTTCCAAGAATTCATCCTTAGCATGGCGACCTTTGGGCAGACCATTCCGACCGTGGCCGTGTTGGCATTACTCGTACCGTTTCTTGGGTACGGTATGAAACCAATTCTTTTTGCACTTTTTCTATACGGCGTGCTTCCCATTCTACGAAACACAGTCGAAGGCTTCCGTTCAATTCCGCCCGAAGTTTCAGAGGCAGCACGTGCTATGGGAATGAACCCATGGCAGGTATTATTGAATGTAGAAATTCCTTTGGCTTTGCCAGTTATCGTTGCGGGAATACGAACTTCCATTATTCTCAACATCAGCGTCGCAACCATTGGTGCAACCGTTGGGGTAACTGGTTTTGGTACTCTGATCATAAACGGAATCCGAGCGGATGATGTCTTGATGCTATTGAAGGGTGCAGTTCCAGTTTGTCTTCTGGCATTAGCAGTTGACAGCATATTTGCGAAGCTGAAAATGTCTGTAAAGACTTCGAAAACAGTGTTATAATTACTTTCCTGAGGGCAACACGCTGTCAGTTAAAAAATTTAGTTAAAATAAAAACACGAAAAGAGGCAAAAAATATGGGCAAAACTGAAGATATTCAAATATTAAGAAGATTAGCAGAGCAGGTTTCAGAGATTGCAAAAAAGCCGATTCAAGATGAAAAAAGGCAGCTTTGGTCTAATAATAACAGCTTGGTCAAGACGAGACCCTTGGTTTATTTACACGATGGAAGCTGGGATGCCATGGGGACCGAAGTTCTATATCCTATGCTTCAGTGTGAAAATGAAAAGTATAGAAATGCTGAATTTCAATTACGTTTCTCAGTTTTAAAGGACGACATTGGAGATGACGATATTATTGAACCTTGGTTAGCGGTAGCACCCGTTTATAAAAAGACGGGCTGGGGATTTGATACACATAATATAATGCCTAATCAATCAGGAGGCGCTCATAAACTTATTGCATGCATGGAAAATTATGAAGACTTTAAAAAGATGCAGATGCCAAGCCATGTAATTGATGAAGAAAAAACTAAAGAAAACGCTGAACTAATTGAAGATGCAATAGGGGATATAATTGAAATCGATAGAAGAAGGACGACTTACTACACGGGGTGGCAAGGCGATATTTCAACTGACTTAGCGCAATTAGTCGGCTTGCAAGAACTCATGTATTTAGTTTACGACGAGCCGGAGTGGCTTCATGAAATACTTGCGTTTATGCGCGATGGCATCTTGAAAGCGCAACAAGAAGCTGAAGATGCAGGTGACTGGGGAAGAACAAGTGGACAAAATCAAGCGATGACTTATGACAACAATGAACTTTTAACTCCAAAGGCAAACAGCGGACCGGTTAAAAGGAAAGACATTTGGGGCTTTTTTGCAGCTCAAGAATTTTCGGAAATTTCGCCAGAAATGCACGAGGAGTTTATGCTCAATTATCAAATGCCTATCATGGCTAATTTTGGTCTTCTTGCATATGGATGTTGTGAGGATTTGACAAAAAAAATCGATATGTTGCGTAAGGTACCAAATCTTCGAAGAATTGCTGTTACGCCATGGGCGGATGTAGGTAAGTGTGCAGAGCAAATTCAAAAGGATTTCGTCATGTCTTGGAGACCCAACCCTTCATCCACAATTTGTACCGACTGGAACCCTGAGCTTATTAAGAAAACAGTAAAAGAGGCCATGGAGGCTTCTAAAGGCTGTGTTGTCGATATAATGTTGAAAGATGTACAGACTATAAAAGGCGAGACTTGGCGTTTTAAAGAATGGGTCAATATTGTAAGAAGTGTCAGCGATAATTATTAGTCTCTAATGAAGTTCAGATAAAAAAGCGTCGACTTGCTTTTTGTTCTTTAGAACAATTGATTTATCTTTATAGTCAAGAATCATCTGCTTGTAATGGTCACGTCGGCTTTTTGTGCGGCCTTCATGCAATATCCACCAGATGAATTCGAAGTCGATTTTTTCAATGCACCCGTTTGAAATACTGTCGCGACTTTGGTTTTTGAACTCAAAATATCGCTTCAACGCCTGATACAAGCAGACTCTTCTAGGGAAATCCATATAAATTATTTTATCTGCTGCCAGCAAACGTTCAGTTTGAAAAAACTTAGTGTAGTTCCCGTCAATCACCCAGGAGTCCTGTTTCATAAACTCGGCAACCAGCTTTTTGGATTCTTCTAAATCGCGTTCCTTCCAGTCTGACTCAAATTGAATGGTATCAAGAAAAAGCAACGGAATTTTATAGATCAGAGCTAGTTGTTTTGCAAGTGTAGATTTTCCGCTGCCGCTGTGCCCAAGTATTGCAATTTTCATACGAATTGGCCCCCTTGAACAAGACTCTATCATAATAGAAATTCGTCGTCAAGTTGATTGCAGTAAGAGTTAGTGTATAATAGTTTTTGAAATTGAAGATTGATCGAGGAGCGAATTTAATGCAGAATAATGTGGACTTTTCAGATGTTTTTAACGTAACCAATGATGAATTGCGCTCAATTATTAGCAAGGCAGTTGAGGTCGATAATTTTAAGTCATTTGAAATCGTTGAGAAAAATGATTTAGAGGGATACAAAGGTTATTGTGGTGAAAAGCTTGTGATAAATGTTCGATACGAACTTTTGGATGGCAGCACGGGTGAAGTCAGAATATTTGTCAAGAAACTACACTGGGACACAATTCAAGAATCGATCCATTTTAAGACTTGTGAAAGGCTAAATTTACCGACGCCTAAGTTATATGGATGCGTCAAAACACCTGATGGTCAGGAAGTTTTGTTTATGGAATGTCTTAAGAACACATGTGTTGATAAAAATAATCGAGGAGAATTTTTGAAATGGCTGCAGCTTATGGCGCAAATTAATGCAAGTGATGTTCCAGTCTTATATCTGGAGAATGCTTGGAAGGATAATTCTTTAGACGACATAAAAGGATTACAGCTTGTCTTGGAAAAGATTTGGCGTTACGGATTAAATGGGGAAATAGGGGAGTCGATAGGTAGAATTTGTTCAGAACACTCACTTGATAGTTTAATGAGGTTTGTGCAGACAGTTGTGCAACGATGCGAGTGTTACCCTAAAAGCCTTATACATGGAGAGCCTGCATCTCAAAATTATGGATATGGTGATGATAAAATCAAATTGATGTTTTTTGATTTACATAAGTTTCGTGTTTCATATAGGTTTTCGGATATATGCTCCGAACTACTTATGTTGAAAGATTCCCCAAACACATGCATCTCATTCGAAGAAGCCGCCTCATTTTACATTGAAGAGTACTATAAAAAAAGCAGAATCAAGCTTGAACTCTCTGAATTTATCGAAGAATTAGAGTGGGTCGAAAGTGATTTTATTTTAAGAAAACTTTTTTGGTTCATTGATCGTTCTATTGATGGGAAAGTTGATTGGACAGATGATATAATTGAGGGGCAAAAAGCAAACAGAGAATGGCTATATGACGACTTGAATAGATTAATTAGTAGAATGCTCAAATGATTTGGGTTGCTTACATAAGGGAGAGATAATAACGTGTTTAAAAAAGAAAATATATATTGGATTGGCGGTTCGCCTTGCTCTGGGAAAAGTACAATAGCTGAATACCTTGTAAGAGACAATGGCTTTCAATATTATAAGTGTGACGACCATCTTGATGAATATATTGATCGAGGCGTCTTGCTAAATATCCCTGTTATGAAAAGGTTAAAGGCTTTTTCTACTGATGAAATGTGGCTTCGGGATGTTGATGAACAAGTGCAAATATCCATTGATTATTACATGGCAACATTTGATATGATTCTTGAAGATTTAGAGGATAAAAACTACGGGGACGAAAAAGTAGTTGTTGAGGGTGCTGCAATCATGCCAGTACATGCAAAAACCTTTGAGATTAATCCTAATCACTACGTTTGTATTGTGCCAAGTCGCGAATTTCAACTTGCGAAATACGCAGAACGTACCTGGCATATGATCGACTCATGGACAGTACTAATCCAGATCAATGCTATAAAAATTGGATGGAACGAGATTGTCGTTTTGCAGAGCGTATTAAGAGTGATGCTCAAGGCTTAGGGTTTAATACAATTGTGGTTGATGGAATTAATAGTATTGAGGGAAATTATCAATCGGTTCAAAATTATTTTGAGCTAAAATAATCTGATGTATTTTGTAGTAGAAGGATCAAATATGAAAATTTATTTAAAGAAAAATGAAATCTTAATTCGATCAATATCAGAACTTGATGCCCAAATAATAAACCAGTCATTTGCTTTACAGGGATGGAATAGACCTGTTGAATTATTGTCATGTTATTTTTTAGAACAAGAACGCGGTCAAAGAACAGTTGCAATTGCTGAAGTGAACGGGGAGTTTACTGGATATGTAACATTGCTACCTTTTGCTAAAGAAGGGCCTTATTCAAAAAATATGATTCCTGAAATAAAGGATTTAGTAGTATTACAAAAATTTCAGAATGTAGGAATTGGGAATTATTTAATGGATGTAGTTGAAAAGATTGCAAGCGAAGTGAGTGACGCTGTTTCACTTTCTGTTGGACTTCATAAAGGATACGGAAAGGCACAAAGAATGTATGTTTTGCGGGGGTATGTGCCTGATGGAAGCGGAGTTTGGTTTAACGGAAAGCAACTTGAGGAATATGTTGACTGTGTGAATGATGATACTTTAAACTGATATTTGATAAAAGAATTTGTTAAAAAAACTGACTAAGTCTATGGAGCGTGTTTCAGTGATAGGGGGTACAGATGAAATTTTCGAAATACTTTGAAGACTTTATAAATGAAGTGAAAAACAACTCACCACTATACGAAGAGCTTTCACTCAGAATTCAAAATGAAGAGTATATTTTGGCTTTATGTGAAAATGTTCGGCCGGGGCAGCCTGTTCCCAATATGCTTTTTGCTTCCGTCCAGTATCTTCTTTTGAGCGGTGCTCAACACAGCCTAAAAGAGTATTATCCTAGCGTTGTTTCAAACGCGAAAGAGCCTAATGAGGCGTTTCCTGAGTTTCTGGATTTTTGTAAATCATATGAAAAAGAAATTATAGAATTGTTAAAGTCACGACTAGTTCAAACGAACGAGGTAAGGCGTTGTACTTGCTTGTATCCCGTGTTTTGCGATATATTCGCAAAGGTGAAGCGGCCTTTGGCATTGGTTGAAATTGGTCCTAGCTTGGGACTCAACCTTTTGTGGGATCAATACGCGTATGATTTCGGAACCGGGGAAATCTACGGAAACAAAGAATCCAAGTTGGTGCTTGCAACAGAAATGCGAAGTGAAATGCCAGCGCTTCTTTCCGTTTCTCCGCCTGTTGCGGAACGGATAGGCATTGATTTGCATGTAGTTTTTCTAGAGCGCGACGAATTATGGATGCGCGCGTTGATTTGGCCAGAAAACGAAGAGCGGGTGAAGTTGTTTGAGCAAGCAGTTGAGATTCTGAGAACTCAAAAAATAAAATTCATTCAAGGTGACGGAACGCAGATTATTGATAAAGTAGTTGAAACAATTTCTGACGAAAGTGTAGTTTGTATTTTTCATACGTGGGTGGCGAATCAAATTCCAAAGGATTCGAAGTTGGCCCTGGAGAAAAAATTCGAAGAAATCGGACAGACTCAAGATGTCTTTCACATTTACAATAATATGTGGGATCATTACTTGCACATAGATAGTTGCATAGATCGTGAGTTGACGCGCAGGACGGTTGCTGAGACAAATCCCCATGGGAAGTGGATGGTTTGGGGGGATTTGAATTGATTCAATTTGGTATGCCGACGCTAATTGAACGCCCTGGTTTTAGAGCGAGTTTGGACCTTTGTAATGATTTAGGACTAAGTTTCGTCGAAATTAATATGAACCTTCCAGAATATCAAATTGCAGCATTAGATGTTTCAAACATGAAGAAAATGCTTGATGACAGCGGTCAGTTTGTGACCATTCATCTCGACGAAAATCTAAATATCTGCGACTTTAATCCATTGATTGCAAATGCAAATATGGAAACAATATTGAATACCATTACACTTGCAAAGCAATTGAACATCCCAATACTCAACATGCATATGGCTGAGGGTGTATATTTTACTCTGCCGGATAGAAAGGAGTTTCTTTTTGAAAAATACTCTTCTTTTTATCTTGATAAACTGTACGAATTTCGTTCTCTTTGTGAGGAAGCAATTGGTGAAAACGACATTACAATTTGTATTGAGAATTGCGGTCCATATAGAAGTTTTCAGAAAGAAGGAATTGAACTATTGCTGGAGAGTAGTTGTTTTGGGTTAACTTTTGATATCGGCCATGATTTTAGTTCAGATAACGCGAATGAACAATTTATCCTTGCGCATAGGGATAAACTCAAGCATATGCACGTACATGATGCGAATAGAAAGGGCAATCATTTAGCTCTGGGTACTGGGGAGATTGATATCGCTTCAAAGCTTGAAATTGCGAAACAGAATAATTGCAGATGTGTCTTGGAAATAAAGACTATTGAAGGTTTAAAACAATCGGTAGGGAGGTTACTTGAATATGAAATATACTGATTTAAATTCTAGTGTAATCGATAGCTGGGTAGAAAATGGTTGGGAGTGGAGTGTGCCAATCAGCCATGAAGAATTCGAACGGGCTAAGCAAGGGGACTGGCACGTAATTCTCACACCTACAAAAACAGTGCCGAAAGAGTGGTTCTGTGAGATGAAAGGAGCCGAGATTCTTGGGTTGGCTTCAGGAGGCGGTCAACAAATGCCTATTTTTGCTGCGTTGGGAGCGAGGTGCACGGTATTAGATTATTCAGAGAAACAAATTCAAGCGGAAATTTTTGTAGCACATCGTGAAAACTATGAAATTAACACTTTGAAAGCCGATATGACAAACCCTCTGCCGTTCGAAGACGAGTCGTTTGACTTGATTTTTCATCCAGTTTCAAATTGCTATGTCGAAAACGTTTTGCCTATTTGGCAGGAGTGCTTTCGGGTGTTGAAGAGTGGAGGGATTTTGCTTTCTGGACTGGATAATGGGATTAATTTTGTAGTGGATGATGATGAGATGCAAATTACTCAAAAATTACCCTTTAACCCTTTAAAAGATGAAGAATTGTACGAGGAATCGGTGCAAAATAATTCGGGAATCCAGTTTTCACATACCATCGAGGAGCAGGTTGGCGGGCAACTTCAGGCGGGATTTATTATCACAGATATTTTTCAGGATACAAATGGTAGTGGTCGACTTCATGAGTTGAATATACCAACTTTTTTTGCGACGCGCGCTGTGAAAAAGGAGGAGAAATAATGAACGTGAGACTTGATGCAATTGGACTGTTTGTAATTGATATAAAAAGAATGGTTGAGTTTTACCGCGATGTGATTGGTTTGGAAATTGACTGGGATGGAGGTCCACATGCTGAGTTTGCAAATGAAGGAATCAGGTTTATGATGTATGGAAGGGCAGATTTCGAGTCTTTAATAAAAAAAGTTATCAGCTATCCTAGCGGAATAAACGGTACATTTGAACTGGCGATTGATTTGCCTATGTTTTCAGATGTTGACCGCGAATTTGACAGAGTGGTAAAATTGGGAGCAACTCCAATCTACGAGCCCAAGGATGAGCCCTGGGGAATGAAGTTCAAGTTATATCGCTGATCCAGAAGGAAATTTGATTGAGATTGGTTCATGGGGCAAGGGGTTACAAAAATGAATTTAATTAAACCACAAGAATTAAAAAAAGGTGACACGGTTGCAACCGTCAGTTTGTCCTGGGGCGGTGCTGGAGACGAGTCGTTTTTATGGAGATATCAGTTTGGGAAGAGGCGGCTGCAGGAGGAATTTGGGCTCAACGTCATCGAAATGCCAAACACTTTAAAAGGTTCCGATTATCTTTATCATCATCCCGAGGCACGCGCTCTGGATCTTATGGATGCGTTCTCAAACCCTGAAATCAAAGGCATCTTTTCTTGCATCGGTGGGGATGACAGCATTCGACTTTTACCATATATCGATTTCGACATAATCAGAAATAATCCAAAGGTATTTCTAGGCTATTCCGATACTACCGTAACACACTTCATGTGTTTGAAAGCTGGATTGTCAAGCTTTTATGGTGCATCAATTCTTGCCGAGTTTGCTGAAAACATTCAGATCTTCGACTATACGAAACAACACATTAATCGTACTTTGTTCTCGTCCGAAACTTTGGGCGAGATATTCGCAGCACCTGAATGGACGGGTGAGAGGATTGAATGGAGTTTCGAAAATAGAGACAAGAAAAAGATGCTTCACAAAAACGAAGGATACGAGTTTTTGCAAGGTGCTGGGAAGGTACAAGGGCGTCTCGTTGGGGGCTGCATTGAAGTCATTGAAATGCTTAAAGGGACAGAGATTTGGGATAAGGAATGGTTTAATGACGCGATTCTCTTTTTTGAAACCTCAGAAGATATGCCCGATCCTTCTATGGTGAAGTATTGGCTGCGAAATTATGGTGCGCAGGGCATTCTGGATAAAATTAAAGGAATGGTTTGGGGTAAGCCATACCAAGAAAAATACTTTAACGAATACAAGTCTGTTATTCAAACGGCGCTTGCGGAGATTGGCCTAGAAAAAATGCCAGTGATTTATAACATGTCATTCGGACACAATGAGCCTATGATTTGTCTTCCTTTTGGTGCGTTGGCGGAAATTGACTGTGACAAAAAGACTTTTTCTATTCTTGAAAGCGGTGTAGTTGTTTGAAGGATATGAATGGTATGACTGCTATGAAAGAGATTGCTCTAAGTGAAAAGAATGCTATAATAAGTATTAGATAATTACTTATATGGGGGATTTGAAATGAAAAAGCATTTGGCAAGAATGGTGGTAGTCGCGTTTGTTTTTGTAGCACTTTTTAGCGGATTTACCAGAACGGTTGTGTTTGCGGCAGCAAATGTAATGGTTAATGGGTCTTTTGCTAACGGGCTAACAGGTTGGACAGATTCTGCTGGAGTGGGAACACTTTTAACTGAAGGCGTGGATGACAGCAATTCTCTTAGAATCAACACTTCTGCTGCAAACAAAAGGCTTATTATGCCAATAACCGTTGAGGCAAATACCGATTATGAGTTAACCTATTATTCAAGGGGTAGAGGAATTATTAATGTTGGAATTTCTATGTTTGATAAATATGGGAATTATAACAATAATGTCTGGGCAAGTGCTAGCAGAGCCTCTTACTGGGTTAAGAATAAAGTCTTTATCACTACTGGAAGCTATACATCGACTAACTTAGCATTGTATACGCAGAGTGGGACGACGATGGATATTGACCTCATTACAATGTATAAATTAAACGAAGCTCCTGCGGATCCGGTGTTTGTAGAAAATATCGGTCCTAATCTTATGCCAAACGGAGATTTCGAAATTCTCAATGCAAATGGTGTGCCTAGCGGATGGGGAAATGAGAAAGGCGCTGGTCTTGGCGTGAACGGTTCTTCTGGTTTGCGTCTGGTTGGGACTAACGGATATCCGCAAAAAAGTATTAATTTTTCTCTATATATTGGAAAGACAATCCACTGCTCATATAAAGCAAAAGCAGTTTCCTTCCTTCCAACTGCCAATATGACTTTTAGCGATTCTCAGACATTTAACGGTATCAGCGGTATAAGGTTGCGTAACGACCGATGGACGACTATATCTTCAGATTTTGTAGTACCAGCGGGAGCTGGCAATCTAGTTTTATATTTTAATGCGTCCGCGCCAAACGAAGTAATCGTTGATGATGTCGTGGTCGCTGAAGTACTGGACGCTCCGTATGTAATAGTGCCAAAGGTTGTGACAAAGACAATTCTCACTCCTTTCAATGGTGATGCAACGTCACTTCGCGGGGGTACTGTGATTGGTTCTAATGAAAGTGCAACAAACGGCTTTACAACTATTGCTACTGTGCCAAGTGATGCGACAGGGACTTCAGTCACCCTTGATACTTCTTCAAATACCACTGCTTACCAGTATGTGAAATTCTACGGTGCTGCTGGAAGTAGTGCGAAAATCGCTGAAATTGCATTTTATAATGAAGATATCAAACTAAATGGTACAGCTTTCGGATCAGTTTCGACAGTTGGGCATGATGCGGCAAATGCTTTTGATGGAAATGCTGCAACTTATTATGAAGGTCAGTTGCCTGACGACCAATATGTCGGGCTTGATTTGGGAGGTGCAATTGCCGCCGGAATACCGACAACTAATTTGACTCCTGGGCGTTACGAAACTCCAATTGATATTACATTATCCTCGGCAACTGTTGGAGCACAGATTTTTTATACCACGAACGGCACGTTACCGACAAAAACCAATGGCACGTTATACAGCGTTGCAATTCATTTGAATATGGGCGAAAGTGTTTTGCTGAAAGCAGTAGCAATAAAGACAGGTCTTGCATATAGTCAAATCATGGCGTCAGGCTTTGGCGCCGGCGCAGCAGCACCCGTTCCGCAAGGATTAAAGACTTACTCCCTTGGAAACAGTCTGACAGACACAATTATTCCATATTTGGGACCTTTAGCGCAGGAGGCAGGTTACAATCACACTTTTTTACGCTGGACAATTCCTGGCGCTGCACTACCTTGGCTTACGAGTCATCCGACAAGTGGCTTTGGCGATCCATGGATTGACGCCACTTCCGCACAGACAAGCACGACCTATGGCGCACCTTACACGGAAGTATATCATTATACAAATGGAATAGCTGATGTCTGGTTTAATCCAGCCACGGCATCGTATACGGTAGACAGAAACGCACCGATTGACATCATGACTGTGCAGCCGTTTGGAAATGGAGATACGATAGAGAATGGAATCAGCCTAGGGAAAACAATTTATGACAAAGCGAGAGAGAAGAATCCAAATATCCGTTATTTGATTTATGGTTCTTGGAACACCCTCTCGAACGACATACCTAGCAGCTTTGAGACAGGCCAGGCAAGCTATCAGACCATGAACGAGGGCATTAAAGCGGGAATGGATGCATGGTATCCGAACGACCCGATTGTTGATATTGTACCGACGAGTTTGGCTTTGCAAAGACTGAAGACCATGATTCAAGCAGGGCAATTCCCGGGTGGAGTCACAGATTTTGTGGCGTTTGCGGCGCAAAATCCGCCTTCAGATTGCTTGCATCTAAGTGAAAAAGCGGCATACCTTGTGTCTTTGACGACTTTTGCGACGATGTATAAACGAACTCCTGTGGGAGCAATCAATACCAGGCCAGCATCTTTGACGGCAGATCAGGCTTTAACGTTGCAGCAAATTGCCTGGGATGCGAATATAAATTACATCTATTCTGGTGTGTACGGCCAAGGAATCTCGACCCCGACGCCAACTGCAACTCCCGTAGCTACGCCAACCCCAACGGCGACTGCAACTCCTGTGGCTACACCAACACCAACGCCAACAGCAACTCCAGTTGTGACTGCTACACCTTCGGCTACACCTTCGGCTACACCTTCGGCTACACCTTCGGCTACACCTGTGGCTACGCCAACACCAACATTGACCCCAACGATTATCCCGACGGCTACTCCGACGCCGACGCTCAAGCCTACGGCAACGCCGACGCTCAAGCCTACGGCAACGCCGACGCTCAAGCCTACTCCGTCGCCAAAACCAGTTATACATGTGCTTAGTGTCAAGCTAAATAAAAAGATTTTGACAATATATAAGGGGAAATATTTTAAACTGGTTGCGACTATTTTGCCTGCAAACGCTACAAACAAGAAGGTTACCTGGAAATCTTCCAGTTCGAAAATTATTACGGTGAGTTCATCCGGCATAGTCAAAGGTGTTAAAAAGGGCGTCGCATATGTAACTGTGACGACGGTCGATGGTAAAAAGACTGCGAAGTGCAAGGTTATAGTTAAATGATTCAAATAATCGATAAGGATCTTTCCAACTTTTTTACAAAACAGTCGGCAAAACTGGGGAACAATGTGGTATTATATCAACAAGTAGATAAAATAAAATTTAAGACAGAGAGGGGTATTTGAAATGGCAAAAGAAATTAACTACAAGTCATTAAGAAAGTTTAATTTAGTTATGGGGATTTTGCATTTGATTCAAGGTGCGCTTATGCTTTATTTTGCGTTAAGCATCGAGAAAATCTCAAAGTTTTTATTGCCGGTAATGTCTAATTTTTTACGTTTCGATGAACCTACAAAGCACCTAGTAACTGATACAAAAAAGTTGTTTGATTTTCCTTTTGCGATTTTTGTAGCAACCTTTTTATTACTGTCGGCGCTGTTCCATTTTATAATAGTGATGCCGAAAACTAATGAAATTTACAATAGAGATTTGGGCAAAGGGATTAACAAGTTCAGATGGATTGAATATTCTTTGAGTTCGTCGATAATGATTGTTCTGATTTCACTTTTGTTTGGGGTTTATGATATTGGGCTCTTAATTGTGATATTTATTTTAAATGCGAGCATGAATTTATTTGGACTTTTGATGGAGCAAATAAATCAATACACTACAAAAACTAGTTGGAGTGCGTTTTTATTTGGTTCATTGGCCGGTATTGGGCCGTGGATAGTAATATTCCTGTACGCATTTGGAAACTCCAGCCTTGATAAAGTTCCCTGGTTTGTGTATGCGATTTTCGGGTCATATTTTGTGTTCTTTAATTTATTTCCAATTAACATGATCTTACAGTATAAAAAGGTTGGAAAATGGAAGAGTTACATTTATGGAGAGCGAGTATATATAATTCTTAGTTTAGTTGCAAAGACTTTGTTAGCTTGGCTGGTGTTTTCAGGCGTTATGCAACCATAAGGAGCACAGATGGAACCTAACCATGTCATAGTTCCTGTGGGTGTAACTATAATAATTTTACACTAATATCCCACAAAGTCTTGTTATACTCTATTTAGAACTTGTTTCTAAAAGGAGAAAAACCGTGCATAAAATCAAATCAAGCAATTATTCCAGTTCTAAAAAACGTTTAGCAATATTACTTTCGCTAATATTTATATTCGTAGCATGTTTTAATAGCATTGTGCTCGCGCAAACGCCGACATTAAAGACTTTAACGCTTCTCAAACTGGAAGCGGAAAATGCCAAGTTGTCTTCGAAAACACTTGTTTCGAAGTATTCTAAAGGTTATTCTGGCAACGGATATGTTGCTTTTCCTGCAAAAAAAGTGGGAGCTTCTGCGGCATTTAATTTTGTTGCACAGTCTTCTTTGAATCGTCAAATTGTTTTCAGATATTCGAACGGCAGCAAGGGAACAAGTGTCCTAATGCTTTTTGTCAACGGTGTTGGGCGCCAAGTAAATTTTGCGCCGACAAAGAGTGGAAGCGTGTGGAAAACTGTTTCGGTGACGCGGTACTTTAAAAAAGGTTTGAATGCGGTAAATGTTAAGAGGGCCGTGGCTGATTTGGATCAGGTAAATATTGATTATATTTTGATTCAACAGACTGTATTGGCGAATACGCCAACACCAAAACCAACTCCGACTCCTACAATGATGCCTTCGCCAACGCCGACTCTAACTCCAACAACGACGTTGAACCCAACTCCGACGCCAACACCAACGCCGACACCAACGCCGACACCAACGCCAACACCGACACTTGTACCAACACCAACCCCAACATTAGCGCCGTCACCTTCGATTACACCAGCGCCTACTACGCCGGGAAGAATGCTAGTTGGAACTAACTTTTGGAATAAAGATTGGGGATATGGATGGTCGGATTACTTTAATTCAGGGGTCGATTGGAACACCACTACAAATCCTTGGAAGACTGCATTTATCGATGATTTGAAAAGTGCTAAATATAGTGTTCTTCGGTTTATGGACTGGGTGCCTACAAATTCGTCCACCGTAAAGACTTGGAGTCAAAGAATTCTTCCGACCGCAGACCAATATTCAAGCGCTGGTGTAGCATATGAATGGCAAATAGACCTTTGCAATAGGACCGGTGCTGACATGTGGATAACGGTGCCTCACCTCACAATTGAGGATTATGAAGCAAATCCGACAAATAATTACTGGTCGCAACTTGCAACTCTTGTAAAAGAAAAACTTAACCCTAATTTGAACGTGTGGCTAGAGTATTCAAATGAAACTTGGAATAGTGGCGCTGGCTTTACTCAAGGTACATATGTCGGCAATAGAGGCATAAGTATGGGATTTGACAAGCAAGCTTATACGGCGGGATTTACTTTCCATGTTTATTCTGCAGTTAGGCTTTTTAAAGTTTTTCAAGATAAATTTGCGGGTCAGACACAAAGAATAAAGACCGTAATTTCAGGTCAAACCGTAAGTGCGTGGAGTTCGCAAGTGCAATGTCTTGCGATTAATAATAAAATTGCTTCAGGAGCTACAAACAACACTATCAATCCGAATAATATAAAGCCAGAGTATTATGCAGTTGCGAGTTACGTTGGCGGTTCAAATGGTGCGTCCGCAACAGTAAGGGCTGATTGGACCGCATCAGTCAATACTTTAATTAAACAGGTGCAAGATATAAAGAAAAACTTTGCCACATATAATGCAAATTATTTGAAACTTGTAGGCTATGAAGGTGGACAGGGTTATACCACGAATGGAGATGTATTTGCGAAAAACCCTCTCAGTTATGACATGTATAAAGAATGGCTTCAAGCAATAAATCCATATTTTCAATTAACTTGTCACTATACGCATACTGGTAAATGGGATTCTGGTGGAGACTGGGGAGCAAAGAACTATACAGGTCAAAGCTTGGCAGATGCACATAAATACAGAGCATTAGTTGATTGGAATAATGGGAAATAGACTATGCGAATCGCGAAACACCGATTGAAAATATAAGGGCTCATATGGAAATTTGGGATGTTTACGACGAAAACCGAATACTTACTGGTCGCACTATGGAAAGAGGCTCGGAGATAAAAAATGGCGATTACCACATCGTGATTCATGTTTGTATTTTCAACTCTAAAAATGAAATGCTGATTCAACATCGCCAGTCTTTTAAGGAAGGGTGGCCAAACATGTGGGATCTGACGGTCGGAGGTTCGGCGCTAGCGGGTGAATCGAGCACAGAGGCGGCAGAGCGAGAGATGTTTGAGGAAATTGGCTACAAGACGGACCTATCTTTCGAGGATTTAGCGTTTACTTTAAAATTCGACTGCGGATTTGATGACTTTTACATCATTCGCCGCGAAATTGACGAAAATGAATTGACTCTTCAGTTTGAGGAAGTTCAAGCAGTGAAATGGGCATCCAAGGAAGAAATACTGGAAATGGTCGATAAAAATACTTTTATCGACCATTTCGATTTAGAAAGAATATTTGAAAGATTGATAAGCAGTTAATAATCGTCAGTATTAAAGAAATGGAAGCCTGAATTACTATTGATTAATGCTGAAAGTTGATTTGAGTTTGAAATCATTGAACCGTTGATTTCAAACGGTTTATTGAGTCTTACCATATTGCATTTCTCAATATATGTTTCTTTAATAGCCAGTCTAGTCGGGATCCAAGTGAAAAGACGGATTGTCGCGGCTGGGAATTGAATTTCATCGAGCAATTCTTTAACTGCAAAGTCGAAAAGAAATTCTTTTGTTGGTAGTGCGCAAAATTCCAAAACTTTAAGTTCGGATGCCCCGTCTATTTTCGCAAACAGATAAGCGACTGGTTCATCTGACATATTTAACACTAGAATCGGAAAACCTCCTGCTTCGGTTTTTGTCCATTGTTTCCAGTATTCTGGATTTTGACGAACAAAAACTCCATCAAGTTTAGAAGCGACTTTTGAGTGAATTTCGATTAATTTCGGAATATCGTTTTCCCAGTTTACCGGCCTAATTTTATATTTGTTGGCTGGGAATTCGCAGTTGCTAAAGTTGACATCCGAAATATTCATAGCCAAATCTGTTGTTTCCCATCCTTTTCTTCTGTAAAAGTCGAAAATTCCCGTGCGAAGGGTTGAGATAGTGAGATTATTCGAGTTCATATATTCAATTGCGCAATCTAACAGACTCGAAGATAAATTTTGACCTCTAGCATCTGTGCGGGTGCACACTTCTCCAATTCCGCCAGTTTGAATTTTTTTGCCAGACAAGTATATTTCGCGGCCGAAAACTCTTAAAGTACTAAGAATTTGATTGTTTTCAAGTGCTACAAATATCCCATCAAGAGTACTTGAAGGATCGTTTTGAAAATGGTTGGCGAAATATTGGCGAGGAGTTGTTGTAAATTGCTCTGAAACGAAGTCGTACCAGGCTTCTAGCTCGTTTGGTTTAAGATTTCTATATTCAAACATTTTTACCCCCTGAAAATTCTTTTTGGTTGACATATCATATCATATATGGTGTATGATGATAATACATTTAATGAATTTTGTGCTAGGTTCGAAAGGAATGATGAAATGCTTGAATTTTTGAAAAAAAGTGTTTTGGAAGCTAATCTTGAAATTGAGAAAAGAGGACTAATTACTTTTACTTGGGGCAATGTCAGCGCTATAGACCGGGAGAAAGGACTAGTTGTCATTAAGCCTAGTGGGGTTGAATATTGTGATTTGAGTGTTGATAAGATGGTGGTAATTGATCTTCAGGGAAATGTTGTTGAGGGCAATTTAAATCCTTCGACAGATACGCCGACACATTTAGAAATATACAATAATTTTGAAGAAGTTGGTGGCGTAGTGCACACACATTCCAGATGGGCTACTATTTGGGCACAAAGCGGGAAAAACATTCCGCCTTTAGGTACTACTCATGCAGATTATTTTTTCGGCGAGATACCTTGCACTCGTATGCTGACAAACGAGCAGATTCAAAGTGAATATGAGAAAAATACAGGAAAGATAATTTGTGATGAGTTTATTGAGCGAAATCCGATGTTTGTGCCTGCTGCATTGGTTTTAAACCACGGGGCATTTGCGTGGGGTAAAGATGCTAAAGATGCTGTTCACAACGCTGTTGTATTAGAAGAAGTTGCTATGATGGCTTATCATACATTAAATAATAATCCTTCGGCGTTAGCGATTAGCGAAGAACTACTTAGAAAACATTTTTTTAGAAAACACGGAGAAGATGCATACTATGGAAACTAAAATATTTGATTTGCTAGAAAGTGGCGAAGCAATACTTGGTCTTGAATTAGGTTCGACCAGAATCAAGGCAGTATTAATTGATGAAGATTTTAATCAGATTGCTTCGGGGAGTTTTGACTGGGAAAACAAATTCGAAAACAATTATTGGACCTATAGTGTTGATGATGTCTGGACGGGAGTGCAGGAATGCTATTTCCAGCTTACGCAAAACGTTAAGAAAGAATTTGACGTAGAAATTTCAAAACTTAAAGCTATTGGAATAAGTGGAATGATGCACGGATATTTGCCTTTCAATTCATCAGGCAAATTATTGACACCTTTTCGAACTTGGCGTAATAATACGACTTCAGAGGCATCCGAGGATTTAACCAAAGCTTTTGACTTCTCTATTCCACAAAGATGGTGCATTTCTCACTTGTATCAGGCGATATTGAACAATGAGCCACATGTGTCTGAAATAGCTTATTTAACTACTTTGGCGGGTTATGTGCATTGGAAACTTACTGGTGAAAAGGTAGTTGGGTTGTGTGAAGGTTCTGGTATGTTTCCTGTAAGTGATAAAAAAGAATTTGACGAAAACATGCTAAGAAAGTTTGATGAAACATTAGTTTTGAATAACTTGGGATGGAAGCTTGGAGAAATATTGCCACAACTTAAACTAGCAGGAGCAAAGGCAGGAAATCTAACTTTAGAAGGCTCAAAACTATTGGATAAAACGGGGAAACTTGAAACAGGGATACCTTTTTGCCCGCCAGAAGGTGATGCGGGCACAGGGATGGTTGCTACTAATAGCATAGCAATTCAGACTGGAAACGTTTCCGCAGGAACGTCAGTATTTGCGATGTTAGTGTTAAAGAACAAACTTTCAAAGGTTTATCCGGAAATTGATATTGTTGCAACGCCAGATGGAAAACCAGTAGCAATGGTACATTCAAACAACTGCAGCAGTGATTTAGATGCGTGGATAGCGTTGTTTGACGAGGCATACAAGTTGGCAGGGGCGAATATGAGCAAATCTGAATTATATGAATTGCTCTTAAAAAATGCGTTAGATGCGGATCTTGATTGCGGAGGGCTCTTGACGTATGGGTATGTTTCGGGCGAACACATTACTCATTTTGAAGAAGGACGGCCTTTGTTTGTGCGAAAGCAAAACAGTTCTTTTACGTTAGCAAACTTCATAAGGGCTAATTTGTATTCGGCATTAGGCGCTTTGAGAATCGGACTAGAGATTTTGTTCGACAACGAAAAGCTGGAAATTTCAAACGTAAATGGTCATGGTGGATATTTCAAAACTAAATTGGTTGGTCAAAAAATTATGGCTGCATGTTTCGACACACAAGTTTCGGTGATGGAAACGGCTGGCGAAGGTGGTGCCTGGGGAATAGCTTTGCTTGCTTCATATATGATAAACAATGACTTTGGGGATTTAGAAGAATTTATGGATAATAAAGTGTTTAAAAATATCCCTACAACATCAATAATGCCTGAAAAAGCCGAGGTTAATGGTTTTCAACAATACATGAAGGAATATAGAGCAGGCCTAGGAATTGAGCGTGCTGCGATAGAGAATATATAACAAAGATAGCTCCTATTAATGCAATGTACGAGATAATATCTCAAGCTGAATGCTTTTATCAAGTTCGACGAAACGTGCACTGAATCCACCAACACGTACAAATAAATTTTGATATTTTTCTGGTTCTTTCATTGCGTTTTCTAAATCGCCGCAATTCAAGACAGTTATCATTATCTGGGTTCCGCCAGAAGCAAAATATGTCTTGAGTAATGCTTTAACTATTAACAAATTGTCTGAAAATAATTCTTTACTCAACTTTAGATTTTGAACAGAACCAGCGTGAATACTTGGGCTTAGTTTGACTTGAGAGTTCATCACCGCTGTAACGCCAAGTTTATCGCTTCCTGCCGAAGGCATGTTTGCGTTAGCCAATGGCGCGCCGGCTTTTCTGCCGTCAGGGCTTGCTCCAGTAAATGCGCCAAATATCGTGTTCGCATTGTTATTTATAATTACGGCCAGATATGAGTGAAGGTCAGTGCGTTCTATTTGGTTTCGAATAACATTGCAAATGAACTCGTGATGGTTGATAGCCATGAAATCAGCATCGAAGTCGTCATTCCCGAATTTCGGAACATTTAGCATTTGCTTTTGCACATCTTCAAAACCCTCGAAATTTGCATCGAGCGCTTTAAGCATGGTTTCATATGAAATCGTCTTTTTTTCGAACACTAATTTTTTGATAGCCAAAAGACTGTCCGCAGTGTTTGTATTTCCGTAAGTTTCGAGTGTCCCACCTAAATACTTCAATCCGCCCGAAAAGATGAACTTTTCTTGAGCAAGGCAATCATCGTACAACATAGTGAGAAATGGAAAAGTTGCAACCTCGGAGACGACTTTATACTCGAGCGATTCTTGATCAGCCAACAATTCTACAAGGGAAGTAACTTGCGATTTATATGCATCATAGAGGGATTCAAAGGTGTCAAAATTATTTTTTAGAACCTCTTCAAGCACTTTTGTCAAATTAATTACCCCGCTTGGCGTTCCAAAACTACAGTGATTCAATACATATTCACCACAACCAAATGGCATGTATTGCTCAGCTTGTTTTCGGGATACCCGAAACGCTTTTTCAACAGCAGGCACATTTATATCGTCGTTATATAGAATAGGGTATGTGCGGCCTTCGCCAATCGATTTAAGGGCCGAATCCATGAGCTTTGGGCTCATCCCTTCATAGAAACGCAAAGACAACTGTGGCTCGATTTCTTTGATGGTTCGAGTTGCTTCGATTGCCGCTAGCGCGAAACGGTCAGCATTCTGCTCGTTATGTCGCCCCTTACCCCCGATGATAACTCTGCCATTAAAAACAGTTCGTCTGTCAGCAATAAGTTGCCAAAGTGAATTCAACATTTCTTGCGCCTCAGACTCAGTAATTAATTTTGAATCTATGTCTTTTACATAGAAGTCGCCTAAATAATCATCCATGCGTCCATAATTCAAGGCGCATGATGGGATATTATATAGCCAAGCAAGTTGAATGGCTTCGAATAGTGTTTCGGGACGGGAATGCCTTATTTTTCTTAGAGTTTTAGAAATTTCGGGTTTGCCTGATTCTTCAGCTTGCAAAGCGTAATAATCACAAATTTGTTGGAAAATATTTATTGCCATTTCAAGGGTCTCAGCCATTTCGAAATCCTTCAAACTGCTAATTTCTTTTAACAATCCGTCTACTCCTAATCTTAAAAGCTTCTCATAATCCAGGAAAATTCCTCCCATTCGATAAAGAGGAAATGCCATTGCAGGTTCGCCGGTGAAATTGTCGCTAAACAGAGTTGAAGCCATATTGTCTGGATATCGATTTCTTGTAATGGTTTGAGTGTTTTCCAAGAGCCAGAAATGTCGAACTTCCTCCAGCGAAGCTAACATCTTTGCGTCTGGCTTTGCTTTATTAATTTCCTCGTTAAAATAGTCTTCGTAAAAATAATAGCAATATCCATCAATCTTGTGCCCGTGCCCGTTTGGTTCAGGTACAAAGCCAATAGGTCCGTATTGATCATCCCTACCGGCGAACAAGTCAGATTCGCGTATGTCGCCAAGTACTCGAGGAAACATCGTTTCTAAACATTTCATCTCTCTAATTCCGGCAGATGAGTTTTTGTATTTTTTATATACTTCAGTAAAATCTAAAGCTAGTTGTAGTTTTTCTAAATCGTTTTTCAAAAGAAATTCCTCCAAGAGTTTTTTGACTGCACATTAAGGCTAACATGTGTAATGGGAATAATCTTGTATTGCAATACCAAATAACTTGTGCTATATTGATAACTAGATGAAAAATGTGTGGAGGGGGTCGATTGGATGAAGGCAACTCAACTATTCGCGAATGATATTTTAGATCCGCAACTTGAAGCACATTATGCATATTTTAAGTTGGATAATGAAACCATTGGGCTTCACTATCATGATTTTTTTGAATTTGTACTAATTTTATCTGGAAGCGCATGGCATTTAATAAATGGAGATAGGTTAAAACTCAAGGAAGGACAACTGCTTTTTATTAGACCGAAGGATGTTCATACTTACGAAATGATTCAAGATGAAACCTGTAGCTTGATAAACTTTGCTTGCACCGACTCAATGATAAATTCGCTCTTTAAATATCTAGGGCATCTCTTTCCGAGGGAAACATTTACAGATGTTGAGGACGCTCCGATTGTGCAGTTATCAAAAATCGACAAGGAATTATTGCTTCGAAGATTTGAAGAAATTAATATTATTTCGTTATCAGATATTTCTGCGAAAAACGCCGATCTTCGAACTTTAGCCATCGAACTCTTCACAAAATACTTGCTTCCAAAACAAACTTATATAGATTCGACAACCCCGTTTTGGCTTACGGAATTATGCTCTCAACTTCAGAACCAGGAGAACCTATGCCGCGGGAATGAAATTTTTACTGAGCTTTCTGGGAAAACCTATTCACATGTTGGACGCTCGATGCGAAAGTACTTAAAACAATCCCCGACCGAATACCTCAATCGTTTGAGAATTGATTTTGCAGCAAATCTGTTAAGAAACACTGACTGGTCAGTATTGAATATTTCTTTGGAGTCAGGGTTTCAGAATTTAAGTCATTTTAACCATCTTTTTAAAACATATATAGGCATGACCCCACTTTTATTTCGAAAGGAATCTTTAAAACGTGCATTCTAATAAGCGAAAGCAGGTTGGTACAATTAAATATTCGAAGGTTCTTAGGAGTACATTAGTATTGGCCTTATCTTTGGCGTTTTTGGTTTCTTCTATTTCTGTGAGCTCAAGCGCTCCATTGAAAATCACTTTAAAAGATGCATATACGAAGACAAATGTTTTAGGTATTGATGTGCACGTCTACAAAGCAACGAAGAATTACAAAATCATTCTCTCGGGGAATAATTACAATGAATATGCGGATAGGGTATATTTTGTGTATAAGGCTGTTAAGAGCAATGGAGCAGTTGCGGGGATGAACGGTGGACTTTTTACATATCTTACACAAGATCCGAAGCATCCTGAAGTCTACCATAAGCAAAACGGTATTTGTTTTATGAAACGAAATGGAAAGACTATTAATCTAAGTATGCCATTCAAGGGAACAACAGATGTAATGTATTACGATAACAGGTACAAAAGGGTGAAAATGAAAACTGTTTCCACTACATCGAAAAAGATTACTTCATACGCTAAATTTAAAGAAGATTCGAAAAATTATGGCTGGGCAATTTCAGGCGGGGTACATTCGCTAATAAAAAATGGCTCGAAAATGAGTGATACATACGTAAATAAAACGAACCCTGACTTAGTTGCACCGCATATGAGAGCTTTATTTGGCGTCACAAAAGATGGCTCGTATGAATTTATAATTATCCCTTCAAATGTTACTCTCCCTGTGTCGCGTGACATAGCTTTTGAACTTGGATGTATAAATGTTATTGTGTTGGATGGAGATGCAAGCAGTACGTTAGTAGTTAAATCGAATAAGATAAAAAACGGAAAAGATGATTGGTATATTTATCCTCGTAAGTTTTCTGTTCGCGATGTGCGTACTTGCATTTTACTGAAAAAGTAGGGGGTTAAATACTACCGCCACCGCCACCGCCGAAGCCGCCACCACCAAAACTACCGCCTCCGCTAAACCCTCCTCCAGAGAATCCGCCAGAACCACCGGCAGAACTATTTGGTGTGGAAACAGCCGCAGCTGCGAGACCATGGTTATAATTCATCATTGAAAGTGCAAAAATACTCGGCATAAACATCCCACTGCTTCGGTTAGAGTACCAGTCAGGAGGTTCGCGTACGATGTCGTTGAATTTCTCTCCCCAAACCGCAGTAACACCCAGCACCATGGCATAAGGAATTGTATCGAAAAAGTATTTTGGATTGTCTTTAATTAGCATCTCCAGCTTTTCTTTTTCTGCAGTCTCAAGGAAATCTTTAAATCCTAAAATTTCTTGTAAAACTTCCGTCATATATTTTGAGCGTTTCTTAATCAAATTTGCCATAAAGAGCAAAGTAATTGAAGTCAAAGACATCACCAGCATTTGCGGTATAGGCCAGATTGTGACTCCGTCTAAAAGATTAAAAATCAGGTTAGCTACGCAAAACAAAAGTCCTGCTATTGATAGGCCAAGAATTGCGAATATCTTGGAACTCATTTTCATTTTGAATTGAGCTTTCCCAAACAAATTAAAAAGTACGGCGATAGTAACTTGAATAGCAATAGAGATACCTGCAAAAATCAAAAAACCTTTTTCACCCCAGTAGTACCTGAGAGGAAAAACAAGAAATACAGCATTCAAAATAAATGAAAGTGCTGTAATGAAATTTGAAACAATTGAACTTGAACGTTCGATGAGGTCAGGCTGTACTATTTCGTAATATAGAGGGACTTCAAGCTTCATTTTGGCTGCTGTAGCAAAGAAACTGTTTTCCAAATCTTCTTTGCTGACACTTGTGCCAGTACCCAACTCAAACATCTTCTGAAAGCCCAGTTTTTCGTATGGTTTGTGGGCTTCGTCGAGAGGGGTTACTAAATGAAGTGTATAAGTGTTTTCGAACTCTTCAATTGTGATGTGGCCATGAGATGCCCAGTAAATTGTTAGGGCGGAGATGTCTTCGCTGTCGACAGTCTGGTCGATAAGATAACCAATTTCAGCGGGGTTGAATTTTCGAGGAGAATTAAAGGCAATAACCGGAATGATTTTTTCGTCGCGTCCGAATTTATACCAAAGCAAAAGCGCAAGTAAGAGTAGGGGAATTGCAATTATTGGTATGTACATCAAAAGCATGTAACCAAAAGGGTAAGTGGCTTGTGAGTAATATCCTTCGGGGAGCTGGGATCTAATTGTGATGCCTTGCTTTGGCCCAAAAGGACCAGAAAGCATTGTGATTTTCTCGCCCTTTACTGTGGGAACAATATTGTTTTCGTTTGATATCGTGCCATAATTGCCAGAAAAAACTGTTAATTGACTTGAATCAAAGGGTTTGGGCATGGTTATTTCTACATTTGCTTTTTGAATAACTACGTCAAATCCATAAGGAATTACGTTAAATGATAAAAAATCATAACTACTATTTGTATCTTTGCCGGGACTAAATTTGTAGGAAATGACGTAGTGCTTTAAGCCATATACGTACTTATTCATGTCTGCTATGTTAATAATAAGGTTGTTAGATTTCTCCGAAGTGGTGAAGACTTCGTCAAAGACTTGTATATCAGAAATAGTCACAAATCCCCCGGATTCGGCGTTTCTTAACGGGAGGTAGCGTTGAATACCGTGTTTAAGGTTTTTTGTTGTGAAGTTTACGTCTAGTGATTCAGTTACGGTGTAACTGTTGTCGAGACCGACCGATATTTTCACATCGTAGTTTTGAATGATGAAAGATGAATCAAAAGCGTTTGCGGGAGGAGAAAAGAAAAGGGTAGAAAGAACCACAATAATAAATGCTAGTGGAATGACCCGCTTTAACATTTGCTCACCTCAAAATGAAACTTTAACGTTTTTACGCTCAGCGTCTTCGTCAACTTCGAAATATGGCTTGACTGTGAATCCGAAAATCCCTGCAATCAAAACGGAAGGGAAGGACTGGCAAAGAGTATTAAAGGTCTTTACGACCGCGTTATAATATTTTCTTGCATTTGCAATTTCGCCTTCAATATCTGAAAGTTGAGCCTGAAGATTAAGAAACTGAGCGTCTGCTTTAAGATTAGGGTAATTTTCGACGACAGCAAATAAGGATTTCAAAGTACTCGCAAAGTCGCCTTCAAGTTTCTGCTTGTCTTCAATTGTGGAAGCGCCACTCGCCATGTTGCGAGCTTGAACAACTTTGTTAAGAGTTTCAGACTCATGAGAAGCATAACCTTTTACAGTCTCAACTAGGTTTGGAATCAAGTCATATCTTTTTTTGAGATACACATCCATAGTTGCAAAGGCTTCTTCGACCTTATTTTTTAAGGTAATGAATCCATTGTAACTAGCTGCAAACCATAGGCCAAGTACGACAACTACGATTATTACTATGATAGGAACGAGCATGTTTATTCCCCCTAATAGTCATTTTACTGCATTTTATCATATAAAACTATTGAAAACAATGTTTTTGCAGAGTAAAATTAGGTAGAAAATAGATAATGCTATGAAAGGGTCAAAATGAATTATTTCTATCAAATTGATTTACTCGTTCTTTGTCTCGCAATACTTACTTTGGTATTTATTAATACAGGTAAGAATAGAGAACACCACCAAGTTACCACCAAATTGTTTACAGGTGTGACAGTAGCAAATATTATTATGGTTTTTCTTGAAATCTTCTCGCAGCTACTTGAAAAGAATAATAATGCGAACTCAATATTAGCATACAATATTATTTCAGTGTTATATTTTTTGGTTATACCTTTTGCTACAATATTGATTTTTTATTACTTGGACTTTCAAATTGTTCAAAGCAGCAAAATTGTACTAAAACGACTTGTGTTTTTTTGGATTCTTGTACTACTTAACTCAATAATTGTATTTACAAATTCATTTCATAAATTAGTTTTTTCAATTGATTCTTCGGGTGGCTTTCACAGAGGGGTGTGGGAATATTTTTTATGGATAATTTCAGGCATTGCAATTATTATACTTTTTTCAGATGTCGTTATGTATTCTAGAAAAATTGATATTCGACGAAGAAACCTAATCATTTTGCTTTGTGTTCCGATTGTAACGGGAGCGATTTTGCAAATGATTTTTTTTGGAAGCACTACACTTTGGGCAGGAATGACATTTGCAATTCTTTTGATTAATTCATCTCTTCAAAACACCCTAGTTACTACCGATTACTTGACAGGGGTATTTAACAGAAGGGAACTCGACGAATATGTAAACTACGCACTTTCGAAGTTTGATGAAAATGCCATAGCAAGAATATTTGTTGATATTGATAAATTCAAAAGCATTAATGACAACTATGGACATATCGAGGGAGATAATGCTATTCGAACTATTGCTGTATTAATAAATCAAAACTTGCGAAAAGGTGATTTTTTGTCTCGATACGGTGGCGATGAATTTGTTGTAATACCAAAAGCAAATGATAACGAGAAATTAAATAGAATAATCGAAGGCATCCGAACAACTGTAGATGAATACAATTTAAGATCATCAAAACCATATAAATTAAGCTTGAGCATGGGTTTTGATATTTATTATGGGAAGGATAAAAATGAATTTTTTGCACTTCTTGACAAACACATGTATGATGAAAAAAGGCGTAAGCACTCAAGATAATTGAATGGGGAATTGAATTTGACTCAAAACCGATCCAAAAAAGTATTTTCCAACTTCGTTTCGCAAATGATTTTTCAAATAACTGCCTCTATCGCAGGATTTGTCATTCCAATGCTTGTAATGAGCAAATACGGTATCGAAGTGTTTGGATTTTCTACGTCTATAATTTCTATAGTCGCCGGGATCAACATTTTAGAAATCGGACTAGGTTCAGGCTTCATTCAAGCTCTTTTTAAGCCTATCATGAATAATAATTCATTCGAGATTAACTATCTTCTAACAAATGCAAAAAAATACTTTGTTAAGTCCGGAATATTTATTTTGGTCGGTACATTTATTGTTGCTGTAGCATATTCTACATCTTCAACCTCGGAAATAGGTTTCTTCGAACTTTTTTTCCTCGCGGCAACGCTTTTATTCGGCGCAGTATTTGAACTCGTTATTATCGGAAAGTATAGAGTACTACTTACATCTGATGAAAAAGTAGGAACACTCGTAAACGTTCAAACTGGAGCATTAATTATATCTTCGGCAGTAAGAATTATTCTTATGACTCTGGGATTTGGAGTAGTAATAATGCAACTTATTGCTACTGTTGTATATCTTCTACGAGTGGTTATCATTAAAATAATTGTTGCAAAAAAATATCCACAACTCACGTTTAATTTAAAAGTTGATTCGGCACATGCCAACACACAAAAAATCGAAAATAGCGCGGTCATTCTTCACAACGTATCTATTCTAGTAATATTAAATATTCCGTTTTTACTATTAATAATGATGACGGATTTGAAAACCACTAGCGAATTTGCAGTATATGCGATTGTGTTCTACGCAGTAGCAAGCATTCTTTTCGCAACCTTCTCGCAAGCTGCGGTCGCAAGCTTTGGGAAAATCGCCGCAAAAAAAGATAAAAATGAACTGATATCAAGCTTTAAGGTTTATGAATTTATTTTTTCAATAATACTTTTTTCGGTATATGTCTCTGTCTTGACACTAATTCAGCATTTTGTATTTTTGTACACAAACAATAATGCAACCCCACTTGCTTACTTGCCATTGGTTGCTGCGCTTTTTGCGTGTGCGGGAGTCATATATTCATTCAGGGTGCCAATGGTCACTCTTATCCAAGCGGATGGTCATTTTAAGCAAACACGAGGAAGTGTGATAATAGAACTGGTAATTTTGGTATCCACCTCGATTATTGGTGTAAAGATGTTTGGGATTTATGGTGTGTTTGTGGGTATGATACTTTCTGCAGTTTATCGCGCAATACATTTAATTTGGTATGGAAACAAAAAAATAATTATACAAAGTTCACTACTAACTGTTAAGAGACTTTTGTTTAATTTTGCATTCGGTGTGATTATTTATTGGGTTATTTCTTATATACAGGCACCCAAAATTGATAGTTGGTTGAAATTCGTCGGCTTGGCTTTACTTCAAGGGACAATCATATTAATTTTGTTTACAGCTTTCAATCTAATTATTGAAAAGGAAATGTTTTCAGAACTCAAAAAGTTATTTATTACTACTATGATGAAATCTTCTAAGAAACCAGATGTTTCTTGATTTCGGAAATTATCTTACACAATTCCGAAGCATTTTGCTGATTCGAAAAAACATAAAAACCGTCGCAGAAATTTTTCGAAATTCTAATAAAATCAAGGACTTCACGAAGCGAAGGTTGGACACCGCAAAGTAGCTTAACGTTAGGGAATTCAGTTTTTGCTCGATTAATATTATCCAGTCCGAAACTAGTTGTAATTGGACATGTAATAATTTGAGTTACTCCGTGAAGGATTTTTTGTCTAAGTTTATCAATTTCAATGTCAATATCAAGTGCATTAGGATTAAAAGCAGCGCTACAAATAATTGGATCATGATAGAGGGTTGTTTTATTGAGATGAGAAATGCTTTCAATCATTTTTGTTGAGCTAAAATCAAAACAATTCTGAGCATTATTATTTGTATTTTCGCCAGATAAGGCGAATACGTTTCTGATTTTTTCCATATGCAAAGCAAGAATTTTTGATTGAAACATATCAGGACTACAATGACTTGAAATTAAATGCGGCATAGTTTCTGCACTAACTTCTCTTTTTATTTTTGCAGAAAGCAATGTTGAATCTATTCCTTTAGCTCCTTGATAGGATTCAGAAATAGAAATTAAGTCAGCGCCCGAAGACAAAAACTTGCTAGAATTATCTAATGCAACTTCAAAGCTTTGACTTTTAGGCATCTCAACAATAATAGTTTTTTTTCTAGACAAAGAAATGATTTTTGATAGTTCATTTATTGCAATTTTTTCATTCATACTGTTAACAAAAAAGAAATTAACTGAAGTAATTTTTTGAGCTTCTCTAAATAGATTTGCGCGCTTTTGGTCGTTAAAAACTTCGCTGAACATATTAATGTCTAATGTGACATGGACTGTTGTGTTTTTGTTGTTTTCTTTTATATAGCTTGTGAATTCAGAAATATTATTTAGACTTGTAAAGTTTTCAAAAGAAAAAGCGGTTGCGCCACTTTTTATAAAAATATCAATGATAAACTTATATTCATCTAAGGCGTTTTTGTGAAGGGGATGTGTAAGTTCGCCAATCGAAGCGAAAATAACTGTGTTTGGATAGGATTTAGGTACAGATAGAAAAGCGTTTTTATAGCCACGAGCAATAAGAGCGCCTATGGTGGAGCGGTTCACTTTTAAAGTGCATGTGTTTGCTCGAAGAGTATTTGTACGAATTGCATTTACGCCTGATAATATTGACTCTTTATGCAATCTTATTATTGTCTCGGAATCTGTGATATTCGCAAACTCAATAAACCCACGAAATTTAGGATTTATTTTTCGATATTCTCCTTCAATGTTTTTATCAAAAATCATTTAAACCTCCAAAAAATAGAAAGGTGACTGCTGTTCGATTTTATTATAATTGAGAGAATATGTAAATAGGGTAAATTTAAGAAATTTCAGAATAATTGCCAAGAAACTTAAAAATTGGCAAATCTTCCTCGAGTTTTGATAGAATGAGCTTGGTATTTGGATCTTCAATATTGCCTTCAAAATCAAGATAAAAGCAGTATTCCCAAGGTTTTTCTGGAAGAGGTCTAGACTGAATTTTAGTCAGATTCATATTAAAATCATTAAATGCAGAAATTACTGAAAACAAACTGCCAGATTGATGCGGAAGAATTAAATATAGGCTAATTCTATCAGCATTTCTTAGAATGATTTTGGATTTTGTAACCGCAATAAAACGAGTCTGATTAAATTTAGAATCGTTTGCGTCAGCGATGAGGATATGCAATCCATATAACCTTGCCGCATCGGCAGAACAAAGGACGGCATCATTCATATTTCTCGACTTTAATATGTTTTGTGCAGCAACAGCGGTGTTTGGAGAAGGTAGAATCTCTACGTTAAGGGTTTCCAGAAGCAGTGCGCATTGAGCAAGTGCCTGAGGGTGAGAAAAAACGCGTGTAATTTTTGAGAGATCATTTGTATTTGCGGCAAGGCACTGCGAAACTGGCAGGTTATAAGAATTTACAATATGTAAATTATATTTAATAAGACTTTCATAAACCTCAGACACGGCTCCTGCAGTGGTGTTATCGATCGGCACAATGCCAACATTTGCGCGTCCTTCGTTAACAGAAATAAATACGTCCTTAAAGGTTGGAGCATTAATCCAGAGTGAGTCCGGAAACATTTTTCTTGTAGCAATATGAGACCAAGCACCCTCTACACCTTGAAAACACGAAGTTTCGGGTTTGAATTCGTCAACAATTGTTAGACCTTCTAAACATTTTGGATTAATATTACTCATTATTGCCTCCTATAATGTACGCCCCATAGCTGTTACTATAGGTTGCAGTCCTTTCATGATTTCAGAAAATGCTTGCGGAGTAAGTGATTGTGAACCATCAGACAATGCTTTCTTAGGATTCTCATGAACTTCAATAATTAATCCATCAGCACCTGCAGCTATTGATGCCTTTGAAAGGGGCTCAACTAACCAAGTATGTCCAGATGCATGGCTGGGATCAACAACTACTGGAAGGTGAGTAAGTTTCTTAAGGACTGGGATTGCACTAATATCTAAAGTGTTTCGAGTTGCAGTTTCAAATGTTCTGATTCCACGCTCGCAGAGGATAACTTTTTCATTTCCGCCGCTCATTATGTATTCGGCGGCCATGAGAAGCTCTTCGATAGTGTTAGCGAAGCCGCGTTTTAGAAGAATCGGCTTGTCAACCTCACCCAAAGACTTTAACAGTTCGAAATTCTGCATGTTTCGGGCACCGACTTGAATAATGTCAACATATTCAACGAATTGGTCTAAGTGAAAAGAGTTTGTGATCTCAGAAACAACTGGCAAACCAGAAAGTTCACGAGCCTGTTTGAGTAGCACCAAACCATCAGAACGCATTCCCTGAAAAGCATATGGTGAAGTGCGAGGTTTAAAGGCTCCGCCTCTGAGGAATTTAGCTCCCCCTTTTTTGACATCTTGCGCGAGTTCGAGAATTTGAGCCTCGCTCTCAACTGAGCAAGGACCCGCGATTACGACAATATTTTTTCCGCCAATTTCAATGCCGTTTACATTAATAATGCTGTTTTCAGGGTGAAATTTCCTGTTCGCCTTTTTGAATGGCTCTTGCACTTTCATGACTTTTTCGACAGCCTCGTGTGTCTCAATTGTGTCCATCTCGATTTGAGAGGTGTCGCCAATTAATCCTAAGATAGTGGTTTGGGAACCATGAATAGGATTTACCTTTACATTAAAGGTTTCAAGCCATTTTATTAGCTCGAGTTCGTCGGTTTGTGTAACTTTATCTTTCAAAATAATAATCATAATTTTTTCACCTCATATTTAGTAAAACAATACTACCTTGCGGGGTGCGGGGTGTCAAGTGCGAGAAGATATTTGACCTGCTTGACTTTTACCACGAATATTTCGTATAATGAATTAAATTCATAAGCAAAGACGATGAAGGAAACTGTTTTAGTTTTATAAGATTTCAGAGAGCTGCTGTTGGTGCGAAGCGGTATCTAGGAATTAAGACACATCATTCTGGAGTTGCCGTTCTGAAAGATAATCTATATTTATTAGGAACTGACGAAATACCGCGTTAAGGTAAGAGTCTTGTTAGAGACTAATGAGGGTTCAAGATAATTATTGAACTAAAAATGGGTGGTACCACGAAAGCATTTGAGCTTATCGTCCCTGCAGACAATAACTGTGGGATGATGGGCTTTTTTAGTGTATAATATGTGTACTTATTTATTTGGGGGTGGCGAGATGAAAAAAATTACAGGAGCAAGGGCGATGCATGAATGCCTCAAACTCGAAGGCGTCAATGTTGTGTTCGGATATCCGGGCGCAGCGATTTGTCCTTTTTACGACTTGCTTGGCGAGGAAACAGTACGCCACATATTAGTTCGGCAGGAGCAAAATGCAGGACATGCTGCAAACGGTTTTGCGCAAGCATCCGGTAAAGTGGGCGTGTGTGTAGTGACATCAGGTCCTGGCGCGACAAATTTAGTGACGGCAATTGCAACGGCATACATGGATTCGATTCCGATGGTTGCGATAACTGGACAGGTTACGAGCGGTCTAATAGGCAGTGATGTGTTTCAAGAAGTGGACATTACTGGTGCATGCGAACCATTTTGCAAATATAGCTATCTGATTACAGATGTAAGAGATATTCCTCGCATATTTAAGGAAGCGTTTTACATAGCGAGCACGGGGCGGCCGGGGCCAGTCCTAATTGACATTCCTATGGATGTTCAGCTTGCTGAGTTAGATTTTGAGTATCCGGACGGAGTCAGTATCAGAGGTTACAAACCCAAGCATAAAGGGAATTCTAAACAAGTAATCCTCGCGGCAAACGTTCTCGCGCAAGCGAAAACACCTGTAATTGTTGCAGGTGGTGGCGTTCATCTTTCGGACGCCAGAAATCAGCTTCGCAGACTTTCGGAAGAATGCGGAATTCCAGTTGCAAACACTATGATGGGAATAGGTGTTTTGGACGATGACCATCCAAACAAACTAGGAATGATCGGTACGCATGGTACGTTCCTTGCAAATTCGGCTCTCCACAAGGCTGACGCGGTTCTTCTTGTTGGTGCTAGAGTTGGTGACAGGGCGGTCGCGAAACCTGGACAACTAGCGGCGAGAGCGAAAATAATTCATATTGATATTGATCCTGCTGAAATAGGCAAAAACATGGAAGCGCACATCCCAATTGTTGGCGATGCGAAGGCAATAATCGATGAACTATGCGACAGACTTGCGCCAATTAAGGGCAAGTACGAAACCATGACAGCTAAAGACGATAAGCCTAGAGTTCGCAAAGCAGACGCAGAAGAGGTCGGAACATTTATTGAGCCAAGAATATTTGTGAAAATGCTTTCGAAAAGCATGAAGGACGGCTCAATAATCACTTCTGACGTTGGACAAAATCAAATTTGGACTGCTAATGCATTTGCTGTAAATGGTGGGCGACTACTTACGACTGGCGGAATGGGTACAATGGGATTTGGAATTCCTTCTGCAGTTGGCGCCAAAACGGCGAGTCCTGACTTGGATGTCGTTGCAATATGTGGAGATGGGTCATTTCAAATGTCTATGAATGAAATTGCGACAATCGTTCAGCACAACATTAATGTAAAGATAGTGTTAATGAACAATCACAATTTGGGAATGGTTCGCGAACTACAACAAAAACATTACCATGGTCACTTATCGCAAGTCTCGTTGGCGGGGAGCCCTGATTTTATTAAATTAGCAGAGGCATTTGGAATACGAGCTGAGCGAATTGAGAGCATGGATGACGCTCAGGCAGCGATTGACAGAATGCTTACGCACAACGGACCGTCATTGCTGGAATGTCAGGTTTTCCCTGACGAACCAACACCATAGGGAGGGATATAAATGAAGCAAACTTTATCAGTATTAGTTGAGAATAAACCAGGCGTTTTGTCCAAAGTTTCTGGGCTCTTTAGCCGGAGAGGCTTCAATATTTATAGCCTCGCGGTTGGAGTGACTGACGACGAAAGTGTTTCGAGGATGACGATAGTAGTAGATGCTAATGATGTGGTCGTTGAACAGGTCGTGAAACAGCTGAATAAACTGATTGATGTTATTAAGGTCAAAGAGTTGAATGAAAACACGTTTTTGACAAGGGAATTAGCACTAATTAAAGTCAAGGCAAACGCGTCTTCGCGAAACGAAATCGTACAAATCGCGCAACTGTACGAGTGCAAAATCTCTGATGTTTCGCCAACGGCGATGATATTAGAAACAAGCGGAACTACCGACAAAATTGATGCTTTGGAAATAATGCTTAAACAGTACGGGATTCTAGAGACAATGAGAACGGGCGCTGTAGCGCTTGAGAAAGGGAAGGAGACGATTTAGATGAAGAAACATATCGAGATATTTGATACATCACTAAGAGACGGGGCGCAGACTTCGGGAATTTCTTACACTGTCGAGGACAAGCTCAAAATCGTTAAGATGCTTGATGAATTTGGAGTCGACTATATTGAAGGGGGAAATCCTGGCTCGAACCCAAAGGATATTGAATTTTACAAACGAGTAAATGAATTGGGGCTAAAGCACGCAAAAATGGTGGCATTCGGCTCTACTAGAAGGCCCGGAAAAGTTGCTTCTGAGGATGCAAATGTCCTTTCGTTGCTATCCGCAAACACAGGCGCTGTGGTGATTTTCGGTAAAAGTTGGCTGTTGCATGTAGAGAAGGTTTTAAACACAACGGCAGAAGAAAATCTTGAGATGATCAAAGATACTTTGAGTTTTTGCAAATCTAAAGGTCGCGAAGTTATTTTTGACGCGGAGCATTTTTTCGATGGATATGCAGATAATCCAGAATATGCGATTAAAGTGCTTAAAGCTGCTAGGACTGCAGGGGCAGATTGTTTAGCGCTTTGCGATACAAATGGTGGCATGACGCCTGATAGGATTGGGGAGATAGTTGCAAAGGTTTGCGCGGAAGTTGGCGGGAGAGTTGGTATTCATACTCACAACGACAATGGAATGGCAACAGCAAATTCAATTATGGCGGTTAAGGCCGGGGCATCTCAGATACAAGGAACGATTTGCGGAGTTGGAGAACGTTGCGGCAACGACAATATTTGTTCGGTGGTCCCAACTTTACAACTAAAACTAGGATATGAATGTGTTCCGGAGGAGTCGCTTGGGAAGTTGACGAAACTTGCTCGTGAATTTTGCGAAGTTGCTAATTTGGCATTCGACGAAAAATTACCTTATGTGGGTGGATACGCGTTTTCACACAAAGCTGGGATGCATATTGATGGTGTGTCGAAGGTTTCTACTTCATATGAACATGTTCCGCCCGAATCGGTTGGTAATGTGCGTCAATTGCTTATGTCTGAGATGTCTGGCCGTAGTGCTTTGCTTGCACAATTGAAGGATATAGATCCAGAATTGCAAAAGGAATCACCTGAAACAACTCAGGTTCTAGAACACCTGAAAAACCTTGAACATGAGGGATATCAGTTCGAAAACGCAACGGCATCATTGGAACTTGCGATTTTTAAAGAATTAGGTATGAAAAAAGACTTTTTTGAGTTAAAATACTTCAAGGTTATGATAAATGAGCCGGGAAATGATGGGCAAAGTTCTTCCGCATTGATCAAAATTAATGTTGGAGGCGAAGAGGAAATCTCAGCAGCTGAAGGCGATGGCCCGGTGAACGCTCTTGACATGGCTTTGAGAAAAGCTTTGAATAGGTTTTATCCAGAAATCTCAGACATCAAGTTGACTGACTACAAGGTGCGAGTTCTGGATTCGGATGCTGCAACAGCAGCGCGAGTGAGGGTCTTTATCGAATCAACTGATGGCAAACACGTCTGGAACACTATCGGCGTTTCAACTGATATTATTGAAGCAAGTTGGATTGCGCTACTAGATTCAATGGAATACAAGTTCCTGATAGAGCGTGGTCTTATGCGAAAAGTCGAGAGATAAGCAAGCGACGCCATGACGCAGGGAGCCCGGGGGTTGCAGGAGGGTCGGAGGTTGCAGGAAGGTCCGAGGTTGCAGGAGGGTCGGAGGTTGCAGGAGGGTCGGAGGTTGCAGGAGGGTCCGAGGTTGCAGGAGGGTCCGAGTTTGCAGAGAGCCCGGGGGTTGCAGAGAGCCCGGGGGTTACAGGGAGCCCGGGGGTTACAGGGAGCCCGGGGTTACAGGTATGACAAGCGACGCCATGACGCAGAAGATAGCAAGTAATATTTCGAGATTGGACAGGGGAAAGGTACCAGTAGTACTTTCGATAATCTCGAAAGACAAGGAAGGGTTAGCGACGTTTATAAAGGATAAACTAGCGACGCCATGACGCAGTAGGTAACAAGTATGATTTCGAGATTGGTCGAAAGTACTTACATATATTAAAGGAGGAATTGGTATGGGAATGACTATGACACAAAAGATTTTGGCAGCCCACGCGGGTTTGGACAAAGTTGAGGTAGGGCAGTTAATTATGGCTGATGTGGATTTGGTGCTTGGAAACGACATCACGGCACCTGTAGCTATCACTGAATTCAACAAAATTGGGGTTGATAAAGTTTTTGATAATACAAAAATTGCTTTGATTCCTGATCATTTTACGCCGTGTAAGGATATTGCCGCGGCTGAGCAGGTTAACGTGCTTAGAAAGTTTGCTAGGAAGCACGATTTGGTGCATTTTTATGAAATGGGTCGTGTTGGCGTGGAGCACGCATTAATCCCTGAAATTGGACTTGCAGTTCCTGGTGATTTGATAATTGGTGCAGATTCTCATACTTGTACTTATGGGGCGCTTGGGGCTTTTTCAACTGGGGTTGGAAGCACTGACATGGCTGCTGCAATGGCTACTGGCAAGGCGTGGTTCAAAGTGCCATCTGCGATAAAAATTAACTTGACGGGTACGTTTAATAAATATGTTAGCGGAAAAGATTTGATCTTGTATATTATTGGAAAAATCGGCGTCGATGGCGCTCGCTACATGTCAATGGAGTTCGTTGGCTCTGGTGTTTCAGCGATGACGGTTGATGACAGACTTGCTGCCGCAAACATGGCAATCGAAGCAGGTGGAAAGAATGGAATTTTCGAAGTCGATGAGCAAACAATTGAATACGTCAAGGAGCACTCTGATCGCAGTTACACGGTTTTCGCACCAGATGCTGATGCAGAATACGCGATGGAAATGAACATCGATTTGTCTACACTTAAGCAACAGGTCGCATTTCCTCACCTCCCGTCAAACACTAGAGAAATCGACAACGTAGGCGACGTTAAAATTGATCAAGTCGTAATCGGTTCGTGCACAAACGGCAGACTTTCTGACATGAGAGAAGCTGCTGAATTGCTCAAAGGGCGCAAAATTCATCCGGATGTGCGTTGCATAGTTATCCCAGCTACTCAGAGAATTTGGCAGGAAGCAATGAACGAAGGGCTTTTTGACATATTCGTAGACGCTGGCGCCGTCGTTAGCACACCGACTTGCGGGCCTTGTCTTGGCGGACACATGGGGATTTTGGCAAAAGGCGAACGCGCTGTCGCAACTACAAACCGCAACTTTGTAGGAAGAATGGGACACGTTGAAAGCGAAGTATATCTTTCGAACCCAGCAGTTGCAGCGGCTTCAGCAGTGCTTGGACGAATCGCAGGACCAGACGAATTATAAGAAAAATTAAAGGAGGAAATAGATATGGCTAGAGTTTTTAAATATGGGGACAACGTCGACACTGACGTAATCATCCCAGCAAGATACCTTACAACATCAGTTGCTGCCGAGCTCGCACTTCATTGCATGGAGGACATTGATAAGGATTTCGTAAAAAATGTTAAGAAGGGTGACGTAATTGTAGCTTTAAAAAATTTCGGTTGCGGCTCCTCACGTGAACACGCACCGTTGGCGATTAAAGAAGCAGGGATTTCATGCGTTATCGCAGATAGTTTCGCGAGAATCTTCTATCGCAACGCGATAAACATAGGTCTTCCAATCTTGGAATGTCCTGAAGCGGCTTACGCAATTGCTGATGGCGCCGAAGTCGAATGTGATTTGTTCGAGGGAACTATAAAGGATTTGTCGACTGGCAAAGTCTTTAAGGCTGTGCCTTTCCCAGAATTCATGAAGGAATTAATCGCAAAAGACGGCTTAATCGGTTATGTAAGAGGAGAAAATGCGAAATGAAAAAGATTGCTGTAATTAAAGGTGATGGAATCGGTCCAGAGATAGTGGCAGAGGCTCAGAAGGTACTCGCAGCTTTGACTGCTAAGACCGGCGTGCAATTTGAATATACTGATGTGCTAATGGGTGGTGTTGCGATTGACGCGACTGGCGTACCTTTGCCAGATGAGACTGTGGAAATCTGCAAGAATTCAGATGCGGTTTTACTTGGAGCTGTTGGCGGGCCAAAGTGGGATACATTGCCTGGTCACTTAAGACCAGAGGCGGGACTTCTTGGAATTCGCAAAGCATTGGGGCTTTTCGCTAACTTGAGACCTGCGATTATTCATGAGGCGCTAATTGATGCATCGACTTTGAAGGCTGATGTCGTGCGCGGCGTTGACATTATGGCTGTGCGCGAGCTTACAGGCGGAGTTTACTTCGGTGAACGAGGGCGTGGCTATGAAGCAAGTGCGGATGTTGTTGGTGAAAAATTCGAATTTGCATTTGACACAGATAAATATAACACAATGGAAGTTGAGCGGATCGCTCGATGCGCCTTTGATATTGCAATGAGGCGTGGAAAGAAACTTTGTTCTGTTGACAAAGCAAACGTCCTTGAAAATTCGAGGCTTTGGCGCGAGACAGTTAATAAACTTGCTTCAGAGTATCCCGAAGTTGAACTCTCGCACATGTACGTGGATAATGCTGCTATGCAATTAATCCGCTATCCTTTACAGTTTGATGTAATTGTAACTTCAAATTTATTCGGCGACATTTTGTCTGACGAAGCTTCTATGCTTACGGGTTCTATTGGGATGTTGCCATCTGCAAGTCTTGGAAAACCAGGCGAGCCTGGTATGTTCGAGCCAATTCACGGTTCTGCTCCTGACATTGCCGGCAAAAACCTTGCGAATCCTTTGGGAACGATTTTATCCGTGGCAATGATGCTTCGCTATTCTCTTGGACTTGAGGCAGAGGCGCAAATGATTGAAGCGGGAGTCACAAAGGTGCTTGCAGATGGTTACAGGACTAAGGATATTTTGACAGCAAGCGCGGTAGGTGGGGAAATTAAAATTGTCGGAACTGTTGAGATGGGGACTTTAGTGGCAGAGCGGGTTTAGAAAGACCCCGGAATCAGCGTTTCTAGTTAATTAACAGGCAATCTTGAAGTTTATGTATAACCTTTAGTCAAGATTGCCCCCAAATTTGCAATTACTAATCGCAATTCGTGGTTTATTTGAAGAAAAAGGAATTTTCGCTGTTCGAAAATCTCCGAAATTCATCAATAAGCTTAAGTAATATGAAACCATGTATAACTTTTTATGAAATCGTTATACATGGTTTTGTTAAAAACAGCGGAATAGTTCAACTTTGCTGTTTTGCTGAGATTTCTTAAATTTTCGCTTAACTGTTCCATTCCTAATTATAAATTGGTATAATATTTTGACATTAACCTTGGGAGGTTTTATTATGAGTGAAGACAAAATGCACAGCAACACTATCAAAGCAGGTGCAATTAGGGCGCCGCACAGGTCGCTACTTAATGCACTTGGGCTTACGGACGCAGAAATGAAGAGACCGTTTGTCGGCATTGTGAATTCATATAATGACTTTATACCTGGTCACAAACACCTTCGAGAGATCGCTGAGTGCGCTAAAGCCGGAGTTAGATATGGCGGCGGAGTGCCGTTTGAGTTTTCGACGATTGGCGTTTGCGATGGAATCGCGATGAATCATCAAGGTATGAAATACTCACTCTCTAGTCGCGAGTTGATTACTGATTCAATTGAAATAATGATCAAGGCGCATCCGGTTGACGCACTAGTGTTTATTCCGAATTGCGACAAAATTGTGCCAGCGATGCTGATGGCGGCGGCGCGACTAAATCTGCCGTGCATTTTTGTTTCTGGCGGGCCGATGCTTGCGGGGAATTATAATGGTAAAAGAATTGGATTGAGCGATATGTTTGAGGCGGTTGGCTCACATGCGCAGGGGAACATGAGCGATGAAGAGCTGACATGTATGGAAAAAGCTGCTTGTCCTACTTGTGGCTCGTGTTCGGGTATGTATACCGCAAATTCGATGAACTGCTTGTGCGAGGCACTTGGAATTGCTTTGCCGGGCAACGGCACAGTTCCGGCAGCTTTCGCTGAACGTAGACGCCTTGCAACTATGGCAGGAGAGCAAGTAATGAAACTTTACGAGCGACAAATTAAAGCGCTTGACATTTTGACTTTCGATGCGTTTGAAAACGCGATCCGTTCAGACATGGCGCTTGGATGCTCTACAAACACAGTACTTCACCTCGCGGCAATTGCGTATGAGGCAGGTGTCGACTTTAGCCTTAAACATGTTGACGAAATAGGCAAAAAGACTCCGCAACTCTGCAAACTTAATCCTGCGAGCGAGATGTTTATTGAAGATTTAAATCAGGTTGGTGGGATTTCATCAATGCTTGGACAACTTGCGTCGAAGGGCCTTTTGAAACTTGGGGCGATGACCGTTGATGGCGAAATATTGGGCGAGAGGCTCAAGAAAGCGAAGGAAGCTGATGGGGTTGTAATTCGCAAAATTGATAATCCATATCGCAAAGACGGTGGAATTGCTGTACTGTGGGGAAATTTGGCTGAAGATGGTTGCGTCGTAAAGCAGGGCGCGGTTGCACCAGAGATGATGGTACATACAGGACCTGCGAAGGTTTTCAACAGCGAAGAAGAGGCAAGTGCTGGCATAGCTGCGGGGCAGGTTGTGGCAGGTGATATAGTTGTAATCCGCTTCGAAGGTCCAAAAGGTGGGCCTGGAATGCGCGAGATGTTGGCGCCTACTGCAACAATCGCTGGAATGGGTCTTGCATCGTCCGTTGGACTAATAACTGATGGGCGTTTTTCAGGGGCGACTCGCGGAGCGTGCATTGGTCATGTTTCGCCTGAGGCGGCGGCGGGTGGATTAATCGGTTTAGTCGAAAATGGAGACATTATCGAAATTGATATTCCGAATCGCTCGTTGAATTTGAAGGTTGAGCACGACGTTATCGTCAAACGCAGAGCGGCTTCGCATGGTGCGCCTTGTCGAAATTTGAAAGGCTACATCGCTAGGTATGCAGAAAATGTTACTTCGGGCTCAAACGGCGCGGTTTTTGAGAGGATGAGATAGATGAATGGTGCAGATATAGTAGTTAAGTTTATGAAAAGCAAGGATGTAAAGTACGTCTTCGGATATCCGGGTGGACCCGTTTTACACCTTTATGATGCGATATACAGACATAACTTGAATCACGTGCTTACAAGGCACGAGCAGGGCGCTGTGCACGCGGCAGAAGGTTATGCGAAAGCAACTGGAAAAGTTGGGGTTTGCTTTGCGACTTCGGGACCTGGGGCTACAAACTTGGTCACTGGACTTGCGGACGCTATGCTTGATTCGGTGCCTGTAATGGCGGTGACAGGGCAGGTTGCAACTTCGGTGATTGGGCATGATGCATTTCAAGAGGCAGACATACTTGGAATTACTATGCCAATTACAAAAAATAACTATTTGGTACGCAAAAAAGAAATGCTTCTGGACACACTTGAAGATGCGTGGAGGACGGCTTTGCACGGGCGTCCAGGACCAGTTTTAGTTGATATTCCAAAAGACATCTCAATGGCACAGTTTGACGACGACATTGATTTTGCAGCTGCTGAAGCGCGAGCTGATTTGATATGGAAGGCAAAAGATGAGCAAACAAAAAAATATTCGGTTGCTGATCAGATTGATAGTATTGCGGAGGCATTAACGAGTGCACATCGTCCAATGATTTTAGCTGGCGGTGGAGTTACACTTTCAGCGGGCGCAGGTGCCTTGCTTTCAGAATTCATCGCGAAGACAGGAATTCCGGTTGGAATCACCTTGATGGCAAAGGGTGCTTTGAAGCCAAGTGATGCTCTTTCGCTTGGAATGTGTGGGATGCATGGTACTCCAGTATCAAATACGGCACTTTCAAAATGTGATTTGCTGATTGCTGTGGGCACGCGTTTTTCGGATAGGACAATCGGGAATCCAATAGTTTATGCAAAAAAACGCTTCATAATTCATGCCGACATCGACGCTGCAGAGATCTCAAAAAACATGGATGTAAACATCCCCGTAGTTGCAGATGCGGCAGAATTCGCGAAGGCGTTGCTAGCGATTGAATTGCCAAAAGCGAAGATCACAGAATGGACAGAATGGCAGACCGAAGTTATTAATTCAAAGCATGGAATTCGCACAGCATTTAAAACTGACGGAGTTTTGAAACCCCAAGAAATAGTCCAAGCGGTCGCGCGAGTAGTGCCAGACGCTTTGGTAGTTACGGACGTCGGGCAACACCAAATGTTTGCTGCGCAACACTTTCCAATTCGCCAAGACCGCAGTTTCATTACTTCAGGTGGACTTGGCACCATGGGATTTGGACTTCCAGCGGCTATCGGCGCTGCACTTGGCCGCCCACAAGATTCAGTGATTTTGTTTTCGGGAGACGGAAGCATCCAAATGAACATTCAAGAACTCGCTACATTGAAGCGACTTGCGCCAAACGTAAAAGTCTTCATCGTCGACAATAATTGCCTCGGAATGGTGCGGCAGTGGCAGGAAACTTTTTATGAAGAACGCTATTCGCAGTCATGCTTAACCGACAACCCAGACTTTATGGCAATCGCGAGAGCATATGGCCTCATTGCAATTGAGATCGATTCGCGCGAAGGCTTGGATGCTAAAATTGCTGAAATAATGGAAATCAAAGGGCCAGTAATTATACATTGTAACGTAGCCGAGATGGAAAACGTATATCCGTTAATTCCACCCGGCAAAGGGCCACAAGACATGGTGGGGGTGAAGGAATGATACATGTATTAGTTGCAAAAGTTGCAAGCAAGACAGGCGTACTTTCTAGAGTGGCGGGTCATTTCACACGGCGCGGCTACAATATCAAGAATATCGCGGCCTGCGAAACACACGATCCGGACTTTGTTCACCTGACTATCTCGATTGAAGCCGATGAGCGAGATGTAGAGCTTGTAATTAATCAACTTTCTCGCCTCGCAGACGTTATTGAGGCGCATGATGCGAGTAAGTTTCCTTCTTCTGTTGAACGCCAGTTTATGATTGTGAAAGTCGGGTGCACCCCGAACCAGAGACAAGAAATTTTGAAAATTGCAGATACATTTTCGTGTAGAGTAGTTAGTATTGGAGAAAAGAATGTGATTTTTGAAATTGCAGATGTGCCCTCAAATTTAAGTGCAGCAGCGCGCGCGTTCGAACATTATGGTATACTAGAACTTATTAAAACTGGCTCAATCATAATGGAGAGTTGAAAAAATGTGAGTAAGATGGTAAAGTAGCAAGAAGAAAATATTTAGACGGAGAATCTGAAAGGGGTTTTTGAAATGCAAATGTTTTACGACAAAGATGCAAACATGGATTTATTAAAGGGGAAAACGGTAGCGGTTATTGGTTATGGAAGTCAGGGTCATGCGCAAGCGCAGAACCTTCACGATAGTGGAATCAACGTAGTCGTTGGCTTAAAAGCTGGAAGCAAAAGATGGGATGTAGTTAAGGCAAATGGTATTCAAGTAATGACAGTTGCTGAAGCAGCTAAAATTGCTGATTTGATTCATATCCTTATTCCAGATGAAAAGCAAGCTGATATGTACGCTGCAGATATCGCGCCTTACATGACAACTGGTAAAATTTTAAGTTTTTCACATGGGTTTAATATTCATTACGGATTTATTAAAGCACCAGCTGATTGCGATGTAATCATGGCAGCACCTAAGGGTCCTGGCCATATGGTTAGAAGACTTTATGAAGATGGCGCTGGAATTCCAGGATTAGTTGCCGTTGGCCAAGATGCAAGCGGAAAAGCTTTGGATTACGCTTTGGCGTTTGCGAAAGCAATCGGATGCACTAGAGCAGGCGTTCTTATGACTACATTCAAAGAAGAAACGGATACTGATTTATTCGGCGAGCAAGTCGTACTTTGCGGCGGTCTTAGCGAATTAATCCGTGCAGGTTTTGATACTTTGGTTGATGCAGGTTACCAGCCAGAATCAGCTTACTTTGAAGTTTGCCACGAATTGAAATTGATTATCGATCTTATTTATGAAAACGGAATCGCTGGGATGCGCTACTCAGTTAGCGACACAGCAGAATTTGGCGACATGATGATTGGACGCCGTATCATCACTCAGGAAACTCGCAAAGAAATGAAGAAAATTCTTGGCGAAATTCAAGACGGCACATTCGCTCGTCAATGGATTGCAGAAGACAAGGCGGGTCGCCCTAACTACACGCGTATAAAAGAAGAAGATGCTAATCACCCAGTTGAAATCGTAGGCAAGAAACTTCGTGCTGGAATGCCATGGTTGCAAAACAAGAAGGAATTAGCTTAAGACAATGCAATAATCAAAGTCAAAGTCGAGAGACAATGGCTAAATCAGAATAATTATTTTAAACTAAGACTCGTGCGAAATGCGCGAGTCTTTTGAATAAAGTATTATTTCATTTCTTGATTATAAATGTGGTTTTGTGTTATCGTTAGGTGTAGAGGAGTTGTAATTATGCATAAAAAGATTCTTGCAATTTTAATGGTAATGACAGTTGTTTTTGGAGGTTTTTCGTTCGCACCGCGCGAAACATCAGCGGCTGATGTCTTTGACAATGGCCTTGCGGCTCAGCTTAGTTTTGCACCGCCGACAGTCGATACTACGAATGTTGGGTACGGAATTCAAAGGACGATGAGGCTCCTAGAGACGAGTACTGTTGAGAAAAAAAACACCGTGAGAATCGCTTTTTGCGGACAGTCAATAACTGACGGGAATCCTTGGACAAATGCAATTATTGCATATTTAGAATTCAAATATCCTAATGCCGATATTCAGGCAGTTAATTTTGGCGTCGGCGGCTTCAATACATGGGTCATGCAACATGTTATCGAAAATGATATTAGGTCTTTCTATCCTGATCTCGTATTTTTCTATGACTATGGGGATATGTATATTTACGAAAACATGATAAGGTTTATTAGAGAAAACACCGTTTCGGAAGTGATTATTCAGAATGATCACATTGATATTGGGACTGGTTTTGGCACTGATTACAATTCGTTTACGGCATTGCCGGCAATTGCCAACCGCTTGAACTGCGAGTTGGCGGATGTACGCACGAATTGGAAAAAATACATGGATGCGAACGGAATAGCAGCCGGAAATCTTTTGAACGACACTGTTCATCTTAATAATCAAGGACAGGCGCTAATGTACGAAATTCTTAAGCAGTATCTTGTTTATAAACCGGTGGATGAGGCGACGTTTGACGATCGGATAAATGAATATATTGTTGGTAAGGATGCGAAATGGTCGGGGAAGACTTTGAACCTTTCGTTCTTGGGCAATAGGATTGAGGCGGTTTCACCAAGTCAGGCACCGTCTCTCGCAAACGTTTTGGTAAACGGAAAGAAACCTTCGAGTAATTTAGATTTATGGTATTACTCAAGATGGAACGTAGCTTCTCAGCAAGCATCGGCATATTATCTAAAGATCCAGTTGTTGAAGCCAATGAAGAGCGAGACCTGGGATTTGCAATTTACAAAAATTAATGATGCATTAAAAAAGGATTACAACTTCACTCTCACGGGCTTGAAATCGGGCAATCAAGGATCAGGAAACACAAAAACTGACTTCATTTCGAACGATGGTTCAATTCAACTTAGCCCAAACGATTTTTATGACTTCACACATCCGACGTTAAATTCCCACATTTCTTTTGACACGGTTTTGAATGGCTCCGATCAGATTACGTTTAACGGAATAGAAAAAATCGCATCAAATATTCCTGATTCAGCTGTCGCAAACACAATTCAAATACAGGCTTTGGCAAGTTCGCCGCCAAACAATATTGCTTTTAGATCCTACCGCCAAGGGTTTTTGCTTGCTGCACCAAGAGTAATTCCTTTGAAGATAAATGCATCAACTGTCGAAGGTTACTCTAATAAAGGTTCTGACGTTGTGGTAAAAGTCTATGGCAAAAATTATAGCGGGGTATCAGATTCTTCGGGGAAGTTTAAGATTGCGGTACCAAATCTAATGCCAGGAACTACTATTGCTGTTACTTCGGAATTAGAAGGGTACAAGAGTCAATTATCTAGAATTAAGTTGCCAGGAGTGCTCCCGTCGCCAACCGTGTTGTCGATAGTTATTTTAAGCTCAAATTCTACAAGCGTATCAGGGACGGCAACAAATGGCGCGAGCGTAAGTGTTTCGCTTGGAGCGAAAACTTACAAAACAACTGCTTCTTCTAACAACGGATTTTTCAAGATAACCATCCCGAAAACAAAGCCTGGTACACTAGTTAAAGTTGTTGCGATTAAATATGGTATTACTAGTGTTGTAAAGACTGCGAAAGTTCTCGCGGCATCGCCTAAAATAAATAAAGTAGTACAAGGCGCTAAGACTATTTCTGGAACAACATTTCCATATTCTGTGGTTAAAATTTCATATGACGGAAAAGTGAATTATTCTATAAAAGCTTCTAGTACAGGTGCTTTTCAAGTTAAGACAAAAGGCGCGACTATGAGAGTTGGCAAGTATGTGAAAGCATATATTACTTGTAACGGAATGACGAGCGCGATTACAAAGATTAGGGTCGTGAAATAGTGGCAGAGCTTAATGGTTTGTTAGTAACAAATCGGTTTATCGCTAACAATGAAAGATTTATTAGCCAAAATTTTAGGTATCGAAATTCAGCTAGAAACAAGGGTATTTTGCTTGATGAATGCTTTAATGATGAGTTGCTAGTCAGTGTAGATTTATCAGGGATAAAAATAAGCTTGGAAAAGAAATATGACTTTGCTATATTTCTTGATAAGGACCTGCGTTTAGCGCAAGCTTTGGAAAAACTAGGGGTTCGGCTTTTTAACAATTCACACACAATTGAAATTTGTGACGACAAATCGTTAACAGCTATGTATTTGGCTGGTAGTGGAATAGAAATGCCTCAAACAATTATTTCTCCTAAGACTTTTGACAATGTTGGGTATAATTCTACAGAATTTCTTTGCGACGTCATTTTCAAATTGGGTTTCCCTATTGTTGTAAAGGAAAGTGTCGGATCATTTGGTGAGGGAGTTTTTCTAGCGAAAAACAAAGATGAACTTGAAAAAATAACATCCAACTGCAATAAACATTTGATTTTTCAAAAGTTTATTGCTGAAAGTCAAGGTCGAGATATTAGAATAAATATTGTTGGAGGAAAAGTAGCAGCGTCGATTTTGAGGACAAATCAAGATGATTTTAGAGCAAATTTTGGAGTTGAATCAAAAAGTGAAATGTATATTCCGAACGAAGCAGAAGTCAATATGGCATTGAAAGTTTGCAAATTAATGAAGGTGGATTTTGCAGGGGTTGATATTTTGCTTGGAAAAAATGGGCCGGTTTTTTGCGAAATAAATTCTAACCCGCACATTGAAAAGACTTTTTCTGCTACAGGGGTAGATGTTTCTATAAAAATACTAGAACATATACAGAATTCCTTTGATATTTCATTGACATTTCACAGTGAAAAATTATAGAATAGGCAGGAAAACTAGATAATTTTAAAATTTCAAGGAGGTTTCTTAAATGAAATCAAGATTTACTGCTGTAACTATTATACTATTATTAATTTCCACTATGTTTGTCGGGTGTAATTCTATTGAGTATCCTAATGTTCCATATTTTGCAGCAGCAGATAAGTTTAATGATGATGGTTGGAGACCTTACGTTTCTATTCAGGCGAAAGACAATAAACTTGCTGACGTTGTATTTGATGCTGCAAATATTGATGCCAAGACATCTCTAATTCAAGCAGTAAATGATGGGACAGCAGCTAAATATAAAGTTGATGCTAGTTTGGCAGATCAACTTAAGAAGTGTGCAAAGGCTTTAATAGAAAAGCAGTCGCCAGATGTATTTAAATTTGACGAAAAAGGTGTTACTACCCAAATTCCAGGTGTTACTTTGCCAGTAAAAGAATATTTTGAGTTAGCGAAAAAAGCCATTTCTACTGGTTCGAATACTAGCGCCGAAAGAATTACTGAAGGTGCTATGTCTTTTGAAGAAACCAACTTTGACAAAGATGGTTGGAAGACAATCGTTTATATTTTTGGCGCAAGCAATACAGCTTTGGCAATTAACTTAGATATGATTAATGCTAAGGGCGAATCAAAAAAAGAAGTTGGGAAAGACAAAGTATGGATTTCTCAAATGAATATCGTTGAAAAGACGTTTTTAGCTGATCAACCAAAAACTTTTTTTGAAAAGGTTAAATTGCAAAAGGATGGAACTACAAAAGACATTGTTGGTGTTAAAGTTAATATCAGCTCCCTCTATACATTATTAAAGGACAATACAGTTTCAGTTGTTACAGCAACTTCATCACCTGCAGTTTCACCTAGTGTTGCTCCATCGCCATCGCCGCTATTACCATAATAAAATTTAACGAAAAGTTGAATTTTCGAAAGGTTTAGTTTGTATTGAAGATATTTAAGAAATTAAACACAATTAGAACAAGAATATTAGTTTCAGTTTTGGTGCTGATATCATTTGTAATGTTTTCTTTGTTCTTTTTGTTAAATGATATTGAAAGAACTAATATTACTTCACAAGTTAAACTCGGTTCGATTAATACTTGCAAATCTACTTCCATGTCGGTCGGATATTGGATAAAAGGCGTTTCAGATAGCCTTGAAATTCTAGCCGCAAACACATCAATTTCTGATTTGGGCAATCGAGATTTGCTTGAAAAAAAATTCAAAATTTTATCGGATAGTAACCCAGACATAAAAGAAGTAGTTTTTGCAAATCGAGAAGGATATGCTAATTCATTTGGCACAAAAATCACCGATGTTCGTTCAAAACCTTTTTACGTTGAAATAATTAAAAACAAGACGAAATCAATTTTTGGTCAAGCAAGCTACAGCTCGGATTATGGGAAAACTCCGCAGATATTGCTGGCTCGAGCGATAGTTGATAATAAGGCAAACACAATTGGTGTAATTTCTCTTACAATTTCATTGAATACAGTTTTGGAAAGAATTAAATCCACAAAGATTGGTGGTGGGGGAGTTGCCTGGCTTTTAGATTCGGACGGTAGGGTTATAGTTCCTCCTAATGATAAAGTACCTTTATTTTCTAAAATAAGTTCTGTCAATTCGAATGCAGATATTAAATTTCTGATTTTTCTAGACAATTTAAATAATTCTAAAACAGGTGACGCCACATATAAAGATTCTAAGGGCAAAGACATTTTTTCTAATTACTCTGAAGTTCCATTTACTAACGGCTGGAGACTGATAATATCAAATGAAGTAGATGAGATGTTAGCGCCTTTGAAAAATTTTCAAGATATTATGTTTTACGTTGGAATAATTGCTTATGCTTTTGCAATATTTATGACGATAATTATTTCAAGACAGGTTACAAAAAACTTATTTTCTCTTGTTAGAGAAGTTAATAAAATTTCTACTCATAAAATGAATGTGGTTAATTTAAAAGGAGCTTCATTTGAAATACAACAACTTGAGGAATCAATTAATTCAATGTCAGACGAGATTAGTCAATATACTAATTATCTTGAAGAAAAAGTAGAGAGTCGAACAAAGGAACTCCGAGAAAGCCAAAAGAAACTTGAGTATTTGAGCTTTCATGATCCGTTGACAGGTTTGAAAAACAGGTCGTATTTTGATTCAATTATTAAGAAGCTCGATACAGAGCAGTTTTTGCCTTTTTCGATTGTAATGGGAGATGTAAACAATTTGAAATTGGCAAACGATATTTTTGGTCATAGAGAGGGAGACAACTTATTAATTGAAATGGCAAATATTATTGCTTCTTCGGTTAAGATATCTGACGTTGCCATAAGATGGGGCGGAGATGAATTTATCATTCTTATGCCGAATTCTTCAAAAGTAGAAGCGGAAGCCCTGTGTAAGAAAATCAAATTAAAGTGCAAAAAGGCTGAAAAACATATGATGCCGATAAGTATTTCACTTGGATATTGTGAAAAAAGTGAAGCATCTGAACAAATTTCAGATGTAATTAAAGAGGCTGATAAAATGCTATACACTTCGAAAATGTCCGAAGGGAAAATTGCCAAGACAAAGATAGTACAGGCACTTAGAGAAAAACTAGCAAATACCTCCATAGAGACTTTTGATCATCAAGAAAGAGTCGAAAAGCTTTCGGTATTATTAAGTAAAAGATTGCAGCTTTCAAAAACCGATATGGATGACGTTCGTTCTCTTTCAAATCTTCATAGCATAGGAAAGATTGGAATACCCTCTCGACTTTTAATGAAAGAGGGCAAACTAACGGATGAGGAAAAGAGCATAGTAAATACACATTCGGAAATTGGATATAGAATTGCTCAAGCTACACCTGAAATCTCAAGAATTTCTGCATTAATCCTAGCTTACAATGAATGGTGGGATGGGTCAGGCTATCCTTTGAGTTTAAAGGGAAATAATATACCTTTGTTATCAAGAATTGTGTCTATCGTTGATATATATGACACATTAACTCATCACAAGATATATGGGCATGTGATGTCGAATAACGAGGCTCTTGAGGAAATAGCAAAGTACGCAGGCACAAGATACGACCCGAAACTTGTGAAAGAGTTTGACGCATTAATCCGCAGCAAAATTTGAAATAAACTATCGAGTGTTGACATATTTTTTTTTTTGGAATAATATTAATTTGTAAGATTCTTTCGTTTCCCTACTAGATTCGTAAAATTGTTAGGAGTGTCCCATGTCTCTGAAAAAGTGGATAATTGTATTACATGCCATTATTACTGGATCAATATTTCTTCCATGGTATAAAATCATTACTTTTGGATATGCGAATATACCTGAGGACAATACCCCTTTAAGATTTGGGTTTGAGTTGCCAGTCGCCTGGTTATTAGTGGTTTTTTGCATAGGATATTATTTGCTAGATTTTATTTTTAAGAAAACAGACCCTTTAATAATATCTAAATTCAAAGATTATATTAATTGGAGTTTAGTAATAATTGTAGGATTTGCGGGGCTTTCTAATGTGTTTGGGTCTGGCAAAGAAATGAGAGTAGTTTATATTGGGATGACGGTTGCCTTTGTCGCTTCACTCGCGATACTGGTGATTTCAAAAATAAAACTAGATTATAAAGATTGAGGTGAAGTATGAAGCACAATGAGTCAATTGAAATATTAAAATTAAAAAAAATTAGAGATTTGAAATTTATAGCAAATATGATGGGTATCGAATTTAGTGCAGGTATAAAAAAAGACGAATTAATTGCTTTGATTTCTAATGTAAATGAGCCAGAAGTTATTGCTGATGAAGTAATTGAGCCAGAACCAGTTGTTGTTCGAGAAATCACTCCTGAAATAATTGTGAAAGTAAAAAGAGGAAGACCTAAAAAAATTGAGGAGTCTACTATTTTTGAGGCGACTCCTATTATTGAGGCGACTCCAATAATTGAAGAGCCTATTGAGGTAAAAATAAAGACTTCAAAACCAAAAAAACAATATTCTGTATCAACAAATGTTGATGATGAAGCAGTTGTAATTAATGAAGGATCTGAATTCGAACCAGAATATTTATCTGATAATACTGACAGTTCAAATAATCGAAATAATAATTCGAATGATTATTCAGAGCAGGAAGATTTATATGAAGAAGGCGTTATGGAGCTTTTACAAGAAGGATATGGCTTCTTAAGACTTGAAAACTATTATCAGGGACCACGAGATGTATATGTTGCTCATTCGATTATTCGAAAGTTCAATATTCGTTCAGGGGATTTTGTGCGCGGCAAAGTAAAGAATACTGTGTCTGGAAAAAGTTTTAGACCTATGTATCATGTATCTGAAGTAAATGGTATTCCAACAGACGAGCTCGCGTTTAGAAAATCTTTTGAAACACTTACCCCAATACATCCCAATAAAAAAATTACTTTAGAAACTGCTAAAAAAGAGCTTGCTACAAGAGTTGTAGATTTAGTTGCGCCAATTGGAAAGGGTCAACGTGGACTAATTGTTTCACCCCCTAAGGCAGGTAAGACCGTATTGTTGAAGAAACTAGCAAATTCAATTTCTACAAATCACCCTGATATTAAACTCATTGTACTATTAATAGATGAGCGTCCAGAGGAAGTTACTGATATGCAAAGGAGTACAAAAGCAGAAGTCGTTTACTCGACATTTGACGAGGTCCCTGAGCACCATGTAAAGATTGCGGAGATTGTTTTGGAGAGAGCAATGCGTCTTGTTGAAATGAACCAGGATGTAGTTATTTTGCTTGATAGCATTACACGTTTAGCGCGAGCATATAATCTAACCATCCCGCCTACCGGCAGAACATTATCAGGAGGTATTGATCCAGGAGCACTACATAAACCGAAAAAGTTTTTCGGCGCAGCTCGAAACATAGAAAATGGCGGTAGCCTTACGATTATTGCGTCAGCACTTGTTGATACAGGAAGTAGAATGGACGATGTAATCTACGAAGAATTTAAGGGAACGGGCAATATGGAGTTGCATCTAGATAGAAAACTATCTGAAAGAAGGATTTTCCCTGCGATTGATATTAACAAATCCGGTACAAGACGTGAAGAACTTCTTCTTAAAGAAAATGAACTCGAGGTTATTTGGGCTCTGCGTAAGCTGATGGCCAATTTTGGAACCGCTGAAACAACAGAGTTTTTCACAGGGAAACTTGAGAAAACCAAGACGAATGAGGACTTTGTGAAATCTTTTAATATGAAATCGATTGATATTAGTAAAAACAAGTTTGATAGTTATTGAAATTAGAGAGATCGAATGGTATAATGTTTTTTGCTGTAAAAAACTAAGCATAGCAAAATAAGAGAGGTGTATAGAATGAAAGAAGCAATTCATCCAGAGTATAGCGAGGCTCATGTAAAATGCGCTTGTGGGGAAACCTTTACTACAGGCTCGACAAAGAAGGACTTACACGTAGAAATATGTTCGAAATGTCATCCATTTTTCACAGGTAAACAGAAATTAATCGATATGGGTGGTCGAGTAGACAGATTTAACAAGAAGTACGGCTTGGATAATAAATAATGAAAAAAACCAGTATTGGTGGAAGCGCGCTTATCGAAGGCTTGATGATGATTGGACCCAAAAATGCGGCAATCGCGGTTAGAAAACCAGATGGCGAGATAATTGTTGAATCAAGAGACTTGATAAAGCGAGATAAACTCATAAAAATCCCGGTTCTTCGTGGAATTATTATGTTTTTCAGACAAATGATACTTGTCATGAAAGCATTGATTTTTTCTGCGAAGTTTTTTGATCTTGAAGTTGAAGAAACGGACAAAAAGCAAAGCAAATTTAGTGCATGGATAGATGAAAAATTAAACAAGGTTGCTGGCGATAAAATGGCAAATGTAATTATTACTATTTCTGTTACTTTGTCTTTGGCAATGACTGTAGGACTCTTCATATTGTTGCCGAACTTCGTCGCTGGACTGATAGGTCTTATCCCAGCGAAAAACGCAGCGAAGGACACTTTTTTTAATTGGGATGTAGTAAAAATGAATCTTTTTGAAGGTTTGCTCAGAATGTCGTTCTTTTTTGTTTACATTTGGCTTTCGTCAAAGATGAACGAAATCAAAAGGGTTTGGCAGTATCACGGAGCGGAGCATAAGACGATTCATTGCTATGAAGCTGGGTTGGAGCTCACTGTAGAAAATATTCAGAAGTTTTCGACGAAGCACCCAAGGTGTGGAACATCTTTCTTGGTTATAGTATTTATAATGAGTTTTATATTATTCTCGTTTACAGGCTGGCATGATATTTGGTTAAACATTTTAATTCGAATTGTCTTGATACCTTTGGTTGCGGGGTTGTCCTACGAAATGTTGAAATTTGCAGGACGAAGCGAAGGGAAATGGGCAGCAATTCTCAATGCGCCGGGTATAGCATTTCAAAACCTTACTACTAAAGAACCTGACCCTGATCAGATAGAAGTTGCAATAGCTGCAATGAAGGGTGTTATTATTGAGGATGAGCAAGATGATAAATGGTAATATTACGATTAAAGACGCAATTGAAAAGGCGTCTTTTATTTTGTCAAAAATCGAAGATTCCCGAAACGAAGCGATTCTGTTGATTGGAGACGTTTTGGGTTTAGAAAAAGCGCAAATATTTTCGAGGTTTGATTACGAAATAAATTTGAAAGATTATGAGGAATTTATTAAAAAATGCGAATTGAGAAATTCGGGAATTCCATTTCAATATATTACAGGGCACACTGAGTTCATGAGTTTGATGTTTCATGTAAATGAAAATGTGCTTATTCCGCGACCTGAGACGGAATTTTTAGTAGAAATTGGTTTGAAGTACTTGAGAGAAATTAACGAAGTAAGCCCGCGGGTTCTAGATTTGTGCACTGGCTCTGGCTGTATCGGGATTTCAGTTGCTAAATATTTTAGCGGAGCAAGCATTGTATCGACGGATATATCACTTGACGCAATTGAGGTAGCTAGGAAAAATTCTATAGAAAATGGTGTTGAATCTCAGATTGAGTTTGTGCAAAGTAATATGTTTGATAAAATAGAAGGCAAATTTGACTTAATAATTTCGAACCCACCCTATATTCCCTCCAGAGACATTCCGAATCTCCAGATAGAAGTTCAAAACGAACCACTTATTGCTTTAGATGGGGGAAAAGACGGTTTTGATTATTATAAAATCATTGCAGACTGTGGTTGGGATTACTTGAAACACGGGGGGCTTATTGCTTTAGAACTTGGCATAAATCAAGGAACAACTGTTTTAGATATTTTTTCTTTCTATCATTCAAACGAGTATTCGTTTCAAATTGGCAAGGATTACTCCGGAATTGAACGAAATTTATCAATAATTAAAAATTGTATACAATAAACAATTGAATTTTTTCGTCATGCGTTGTAAAATAGTTATGGAATATTTTTTGGAAGGGGTCGGATTGTGAATTTTATATTATTACTACTAGCAATATTTATTCCGTTCACTAGCGCACTTATTTGTTATTTAGTGAGAAATTCTGTGGTTAGAAAAACCATAGTTTTGCTTTCATCAGTAAGCTTAGCGACTGTGGCGGTTTGGATTGCGATTATCATTTACCAGCAAGGAGGGCCAATCGTCTTTAAAGTTGAGGACTTTCCGGACTTTATGCCGTTGCTGCTTCGAATTGCAGACTTTGCTTTATTAGTAGGGTTCATTTCAATTGGGTTTACCCTCAAAAAGCCTCTAATTATATTTCTTTCATCGTTACAGATGATAGGGTTTTTCTACATTGAATATTTCAATCGTGTTCAAGAAAACGCAAGTGATATTTTGTTCAAAGTTGATTTTCTTTCATTGGTAATGTTGCTTGTTGTCTCGATAGTAGGTCCACTAATTGTGATTTTTGCACTTGGATATATGCCTGCTCACGAAAAGCACCAACATCTCGACAAATCAAAACAGCCGCAATTTTTCTTTATTCTGTTAATATTTTTAGCAGCGATGAATGCTTTGGTAATGCTAAACGATTTGTCATGGATGTATTTTTTCTGGGAAATCACAACTTTATGCTCGTTCTTACTTATTTCTCATGACGGGTCTCAGATTGCAATAAAAAATGCCACTAGAGCGCTCTGGATAAACTCTCTTGGTGGCGTTGCGTTTTTAGCAGCAAACAATATTTTCGTAAATTCTGGAACGCTACAAGTTGATAAGTTGTTGTCTGAAGTTCCAAAGAATTCGTTGTTTTTTGTTGCAGTCGCATTGATTTGTTTTGCTGGATTTACTAAAGCGGCCCAGTTCCCGTTCCAAAGCTGGCTGCTTGGCGCTATGGTTGCACCAACCCCGGTTTCGGCGCTTCTGCACAGTAGCACCATGGTTAAAGCCGGCGTGTTCATAATAGTTAGGTTCGCTCCTGCTATCGCAGGTACACTGCTTGGTAACTCGATCGCACTTGTGGGCGGCTTTACATTTTTGGCTGGCGCGGCTATCGCCATTAGCCAACGAGATGCTAAACGCGTGCTTGCGTACTCCACAATTTCGAACTTAGGATTAATTATTTGTTGCGCGGGCATAGGAGGATGGCTTGCGACAACTGCAGCAATACTTTTAATTATTTTTCATGCAGTTTCAAAAGGGCTTCTTTTTCTTTGTGTTGGAACTATCGAACATGGAATTGGAAGCAGAAATATTGAGGATATGCAGGGACTGTTTAAGAGAATGCCATTTACCACAACCGTTGCAGTCATTGGGATGATTTCAATGTTGCTACCACCATTTGGAGTTTTGTTTACGAAGTGGATGGCTATGGAGTCGGCGGTAGGGCAACCTCTTTTACTAGTAATGGTTGCTCTTGGAAGTGCCTTTACTGTTGCATTCTGGGCAAAATGGGTCGGAATTATTTTGACTATGTCATATAAAAACCACTACAACACTGAAAAGCTAAAGAAAACTGTCGAGTACTCACTTGCGGCGCTTCTTGTAGGAGTTATTTTACTAGCAATCGGAATTGTGCCATTATTCAACGCATTAGTAAGGCCTTATATTGAGTCGGTTGGATTGAAATCTGGAGTCCCTGTTAGTGAAGTACTAGTTATTTTGCTTTTTAGCGTACTTGTTGTTTTAGTATTCTTTGTGCTTAGATTCAGCACAAAATTTGATGCTGCAAAATTGCGCAAACCTTATATGTGTGGCGAAAATACAGAAGACATTCGCGGGATTGAGTTTATGGGACCTGGCGACACAAAAGATGAGGTAGTTGTTCATAATTATTATTTAGACGGAATTTTCGGAGAGGAAAGACTGACATTAATTACTAGTATTATCGCTGCTGCGACTATACTAATTATGTTTGGTGTGGTGGTTCAAAAATGGTTAATGTAATTGCTAATGGGAATATTGTGTTGGAATTTGGACTAGTTGTATTAATTCTAATAATAGCACCTATCTTAGGTGGATTAGTGACAGGAATTGATCGAATTATTACTGCTCGCATGCAAGGTAGAAAAGGACCGCCGCTTTTGCAGCCGTTCTATGATTTTTTGAAATTGATGGGCAAAGAGAGAATTGCTTTGAATCAAACGCAGGGCGCGTATATACTTGGATATTTATTTTTTGCAATCTCTGGTTTTGTTATGTTGATTTTGGGAATGGACTTATTAATGTTAGTATTTGTACTTGCGTTTTCGGCAGTATCGTTTATTTTGGGCGCAATGAGCCTTAGATCGCCATTTAGTAAAATTGGTGCTCAACGCGAATTGATACAATTGTTAGCTTACGAACCTGTGCTTATTATTATGGCGTTCGGGGTATATAATGTTACGAAAAGTTTTCAAATCAGCGATATTTATTCGTTTGACAAACCTTTGATAATTTACTTGCCACTCGTATTTTTCGCTTTCTTGTACGTGCTGACAATTAAACTTAGAAAATCACCTTTTGATTTTTCTACTAGTCATCATGGACATCAAGAGTTAATTAAAGGTATAACGACTGAATTTTCAGGTCCGCAACTTGCGCTAATAGAACTCACTCACTGGTATGAAACTGTGCTTTTGTTAGGTCTAATATCGTTGTTTTGCGTAAAACCTTTTTGGGTAGGAATTTTGCTTGCTATTGGAGCATACTTTTTGGAGATAGTAATAGACAACATTAGTGCCAGAATGACTTGGAGATGGATGTTAAAGGCGACGGCTATATTGGGCGTCGGTGTGGCAACTATTAATCTAATCTGGCTTTATGTCGCGAAATAGGAAGGAATGGGAGAAACACGATGGGAATAATAAGTAAGTCCCGTGCAAAATCACCGTGGGTAATACATTATGACGCTACAAGTTGCAATGGATGTGACATAGAAGTAGTGGCATGTCTTACGCCAATATATGATGTAGAGCGCTTTGGGATAATAAATGTCGGTAACCCGAAACATGCGGACGTTTTAGTAGTTACGGGCTCGGTTAATAAAAAAGGTGAGCGAGTTCTTAGAAACATATATGAGCAAATGCCTGAGCCAAAGGCAGTCGTTGCTGTTGGCGTGTGCGCTGCTACAGGTGGTATTTTTGCTGATTGTTACAATGTCGCGGGTGGGGTGGATAAGATTATACCCGTGGATGTCTATGTACCAGGGTGTTGCGCAAAACCCGAGGCTATTATTGATGGAATTTATCAAGCGGCCGGAATTTTGGCGACAAGAAAATTAAAAAAGACAAAGAAGGTGAAATAATGCTTAGCAATTTAACTGAAATTAGTGTAGATATGATTCTGAATCAAGTCCATCGTAAAAAAGATGAGGGCTATAGGTTTGTTTCAATGACTACGGTAGAAAATGAAGATCTTACAATTGATTTGTATTATCATTTCGACAGGGATTATGAGATTTCGAATCTTAAGTTAACTGTAAATAAGGAATTTGAATTGCCAAGCATTTCGAAGATCTACTTAGCTGCAGTGTTTGTTGAAAACGAAATTCAAGAACTTTTCGGAGTTAAGTTTGATGGAAAAGCTATTAACTATGGCGGTCATTTTATACTTTCTGATGATGATCTTGAAAATCCGATGTGTAGAAATCAGATAGTTATTGAACAATTGGAGGATAAATAACATGGGAAAAACTATTATACCTTTTGGGCCACAGCATCCCGTGCTTCCAGAGCCACTACAATTGAAACTTGTTATGAGGGATGAAATAGTCGTCGAAGCAATTCCTGCTATTGGTTATGTGCATCGTGGCTTGGAAAAACTGGCAGAGCAAAAAGATTTTATGAAAAATATCTACCTTGTAGAACGTGTCTGCGGAATATGCTCAAACATGCATGCGCTTACTTACTGTATGGCAATCGAAGAGATTATGAGTATTGAAATCCCTGACAGAGCTAGATTCTTAAGAGTTATTTGGGCTGAGTTGCACAGAATTCATAGTCATCTACTTTGGTTAGGTCTTTTGGCAGATTCATTTGGATTTGAAAGCCTTTTCATGCAAATCTGGAGAAGTCGCGAAAAAATAATGGACATAATGGAAGCAACTGCGGGTCACAGAATTTTCATTTCTACAAATACAATTGGCGGTACCCATAAGGATCTTTCGCCTGAGCAACAAACTGAGGTCCTAAAGACAGTTCAATTAGTTTATGATGATATGAAGGCAGTCGAAAAAGTTATATATAACGACTACACAGTGGCTCATAGGTTAACTGATGTTGGCATCCTGCCGACAGAGATTGCATATGCACTTGGAACAGTTGGACCTATGGCAAGAGCAAGTGGAATTGTTTTTGATCACCGTACACAAGGTTATGCGGCTTATGGGGATCTTGAGTTTGAACCAGTAGTTGAAACTGCAGGAGACTCACATGCAAGGACAAAAGTGCGTTTAAGAGAAGTATACCAGTCAATTGAGTTGATACGTGAAGCGATAGGCAAGTTGCCGGAAGGAGATATATTCACTCCATTCAAGGGGAATCCAAATGGCGAGGCATTGGTTAGACTCGAGCAACCAAGAGGCGAAGTGCTTTATTATGTTCGCGCAAACGGAACGAAACTGCTCGATCGTGTAAGACTTAGGACGCCTACTTTTGCTAATTTGCCGTCTCTTCTACATATGTTGCCTGGAAGCAGCCTAGCAGATGTGCCAGTATTAATTTTGACAATTGATCCGTGCATCAGTTGCACAGAAAGATAGGGGTGACGAAATGTTTGACATGATTGGAAATATACTTAAAAATCTAGTTTCGAAACCTGCTACTCGAGCATATCCATTTAAGACACGTGAAATGAACGAAAATGTCCGTGGTTATATTTCTGGAATAGATCCCGAAGCATGCATTTATTGTGGAATATGTGATAAAAAATGCCCTTCCGATGCTATAAAAGTTGATAAGCCAAATAGAACTTGGACCATTGAGAATTATAGATGTATTGTTTGTGGTGAATGTGTCATAGTCTGTCCAAAACAATGCATTTACATGGAAAAAACCCATCTAACTTCATCAACGCAGAAAGATATTATTGTGTGCAAGGGGTCTCCAAAGCCTCCTAAGGAAGCAGCAAATGCATGAATATTCAATAACTAAGCAAATAGTGAAAATGGCGGACGCTGAAGCGCAGACAGCAGGCGGGAAGCGGATTTTAGAAATCAGAATCGCCGCAGGAGAACTTTCTACATATGTAGATGAATCAATTCAAATGTATTTTGACATAATAAGTGCAGGGACTCTTGCTCAGGGCGCCAAACTGGTGTTTCGCAGGATCCCTGCTGAATTTTTTTGTGGACAATGTGGCGAGAACTTTATAAAGCCAAAGTCAGGGTTTGAATGTCCGAAGTGTGGTAACGTTGGCTCAAGAACAGAAAATGAAGCAGGTTTTTATATCGAAAGTTTAGAGGTGGAAGACTAATGGAAGTTAGAGTAATGAAGGGCATTATGGATGCAAACGGCGAAATTGCGGCTCAAAATCGCGAACATTTCGCGGAGCGAAACATCTCCGTAGTCAATGTGCTTGCTTCGCCTGGAGCGGGCAAAACTACTCTGATTATGGCCATTTGTGAACACCTTAGAGGCAAGCGAAAAGTATATGTAGTAGAAGGTGATATTTCTTCAAGTATAGATGCAGAAAAACTAGATAAAATGGGTGTGTCCGTCATCCAAATAAACACTGGGGGTGGCTGTCACTTAGACGCAAACATGCTTCGCGAAGCGATATCTGTGCTTTCACCTGAAGAGGGTAGTTTAATTTTAATTGAAAATGTCGGAAATCTTGTGTGTCCCGCAGCATTTGATTTGGGGGATTCTTTTAGGCTTCTTGTCGCTAGTGTGCCAGAGGGGAATGATAAGCCATATAAATATGTGTCAATGTTCAGCTATGCTGACGCGGTGGTTTTAAGCAAGATGGATTTGTTGCCATACATTGATTTTGATATGGCAAACTTCGAAACTGGGGTGCATGCGTTGGCGCCAGCCGCAAGAAATATTCCGATTTACAAGCTTTCGTGTAAGACAGGCGAAGGGATGAAAAGTTTTCTGGAGTGGATAGAAGAGGCTTGACTTTCCAAATAATGGGAGATAGAATATAGGAGTGTATTAGAAATGTGAATTTCAAAATAGACATTAAAAACAAAACCTCTCTTAAACAGAGGTTTAAAAAATAAATCATATTGTAAATAAATGTAACTATTGGGCATTATAGGGCGGGTGGAATTATGAAAAAGAAACTATTAGGTGAACGTTACGAGTTTGGTGAAGTTATTGGAGAGGGTGGAGAAGGAGAGGTTTATAGAGGTTATGATTTAAGACTCGGCATAGATGTGGCACTAAAAAAAGTTAGTGGAGAGACAGCGTTGGGGTCGAAATTGAATTCGAATTGCATTTCATTTGATCACCCATCTTTTCCGCGTGTAACGGATCTTATTTGCGAAGAAGGCTGCCAGTATATTGTAATGGACTATTTGGAAGGGCCTAATGGGGCTGAGTTTGTTCAGAACTTTGGGGTTTTAAAAGGCGAGGCGCTCTTGGAAATCGCTATAAAAATTTGCAATGCCATGAAATATCTGCATAAGAATAAGAAAGTTTTTCATACGGACTTAAAACCAGAAAACATTATTTTTTGTAGAAATGGAGAAGTTAAATTTATTGATGTTGGTGGCTTGGATTTTGAAGGTGTTGAAAAAACTGAAAGAAAAATCGGAACGCCTGGATTTGTCGCACCAGAGCTTTGTAATTTTGGGGAGATTACTGTCCGGTCGGAAGTATTTGCTTTTGGAGCCACATTATACTTTCTTGCAACCGGAAGAGTACCTAAAATTGAAAAGTTAATTTCGCCGTCATTACAAAACAAACATATTGATTGCGTCGTTGAGGAAGTTATTTATAAATGCCTGAAATTAATACCTAGAGAGAGATATAGAGATTTTGATGAGATAATTTCTTTGCTATGCGAATCTAAAAATAGCGAGAAATTTGGACAAGTGTTAAGTCTAAACTTTGTAAATAATGCTGACTTGGCTTTTGAATACGCAAGGTTAATGTCTGAAAAGTTGAATTTCAAAGTCCTATGTTGCATAACCAGAGAAGTTTTTTTAGCAATTGACGATGAACGAATAGATTTCGATACGCAAAATGAGGTTGCTTTTGTTTCTGCTATTGAAGCAATGTTTGAGGGGGAATGTACAGATATTACGGCTTTTTCAGCACTTTTGGATGGGAAGTGTGGCGTTCACGTAGTGGTAATTCCTGAAGGAGAAGAATTAAAAAAATTAGGTATTGAGTATATTAGAGAAAAATCTAAAGAATTCGACACACTAATATTTATTTCGCTCATGGATTTAAGTTTATTTGCTGATATAAATGTATATAGTCTTTCTGGAAATTCTTTTGAAGAGGCAGCGATTCACCATCATTTAAATGAACTAAAAATTGAAAGCGAAAACTTCCGATTCATAAAAATTGATGGTATACTCAATTTAGAAATTGCTAAGCAATTAGGGGGTGTGCGTTTTGACGAAAAGGTTGCCAATAGAAATAAACCTGGGGGACATAGTCGAAATGCGGAAGCCTCATCCTTGCGGAAACGTAAAATGGGAGGTTCTTAGGACTGGGGCTGACATAAGAATAAAGTGCCTAGGTTGCGAGCACCAAGTTATGATGTCTCGAGCTAAGTTTGAGAAAGGCGTAAGGCAAATTAATTGACATTAGGGCTCATTTATATTAGAATTCCTAGAGAATTAAGTGTTTTTGGAGGCATGAAAATGAAGGTTTGCATTCTTGGATTAGGATATATTGGGCTCCCGACTTCGGCTGTTTTTTCGGGAATTGGAAGTGAAGTAGTTGGGGTAGATGTATTTCCGTCGATAGTTGAGACTTTAAATAGCGGAAAGATTCATATTGAAGAACCAGGTTTGGAAGAAATTATTGCTGAAGCGGTAGCAAATGGTACATTCAGGGCTTCACTGACCCCTGAAGAAGCTGATGTGTTTATTGTAACGGTTCCAACCCCAAACTTTGACGACGAGTATAAAAGTTGCGATTTATCATATGTAATTAAGGCAAGCGAATCAATTGTTCCATTTCTTAAAAAGGGAAATGTCGTTATAATTGAGTCTACAGTTGCACCGAGGTCTACTGAAGATTTTATAAAACCTATTTTTGAAAAAGCAGGATTTACTATTGGTGAGGACTTATTCCTTGCGCATTGCCCAGAGAGAGTGCTTCCGGGACAAATATTATATGAAATAGTTTATAACAATCGTATTGTTGGTGGTATTACACCTGCATGTACTGAAAAAGTTGCGGCTATTTACGAAAAATTTGTAAAGGGCACAGTTTACCGCACAGAGGCAAAGACTGCGGAGCTTTCTAAGTGCATGGAGAATACGTATCGAGATGTAAATATTGCTCTCGCAAACGAACTTGCGAAAGTATGTTATAAATTAGATATAAATTGTCTTGAAGTTATTGAATTGGCAAACAAACATCCACGCGTAAACATCCATCAACCGGGACCTGGAGTAGGAGGGCATTGTTTGGCTATTGACCCATATTTTATTTGTGCTAAAGCCCCTGAAGAGGCAAAGATAATCAAGCTTGCTAGAGACACAAACACGGGCATGCCAGCATTTGTAGTCGGTAAAATAAAGATGTTACTTAGGGGAATTGGAAAGCCTAAAATTGCAGCCTTGGGCGTTACGTATAAAGGTAATGTCGATGACAGAAGAGAAAGTCCTGCGCTTGAAATCGTGCATATGCTTAAAATGGAGGGATTTGATGTTGACGTTTACGATCCCCATGTTGCAGATAAAGAATACGTAGATTTAGAGACTGCGGCAAAAGATGCTGACATTATGGTAGTGCTTGTTGACCACAACGAATATAAGGAAATGGACCACAAACACATTGCGGAAATCATGAATAGTCCAATCCTTTTTGACACTAAAAACATCATTAATGTGCAAGCGGATTCTGGACTTGAAGTGATAAACTTTGGGAATTTATACAGGCATAAAAAATGAGGCTGAATAAATGAGCGCGAAAATATTATCGGTAATCATTCCTACCTATAACGCCGCCGACTCTATTTTGACAGCGATTAATTCAGTTATTTCGTGTAGTCAAAGCGACAAGTTTGAGATTATTGTTGTGGATGATTGTTCTTCTGACAATTCTTTTGAAATTGTTCAATCGCTCGCGCAAACGCACAAAAACATTATTAGCCTCAAAATGGACAAGAATTCTGGCAGTCCATCTATGCCAAGAAACAAGGGCATTGAAATCGCGACGGGGGATTATATATTTTTTCTTGATGATGATGATTTTTTAGAGCCAGAGAAATTTGTGTATGCACTTGAATATGCGATTGAAAATGATTTGGATTTCCTAAAAGGTTATCTTAAGGTGATAAATAATTCGGGATTAACCGATGCAAACCGCATGATATTTGAAAAAGGGAAGGTGTTTGAGCAATTCATATCAAGCACTAGCACAAATATGAGTGTGTTTTTGAAGCGAGAGTTTGTAATCAATCACAATATTCGTTTCAATCCCAAATATAAACTTGGTGAAGATACTTTGCTGACATGTCAGATTTTTTCTTGTTTGCCTAAGGCGGAATATATTGATGACTATTATTGTTTTTATAATAACAAGTTAAACGAAAACAATCTTTCTTCGACACAAAACTATGGGGATAAAGAATTGAATGATCACTTAGAAGTGTGGGAACTTGCGGAAAAAGAACTGAATAAAATAGGGCTTAGTTATTTTGAACTCAGGTTGCCTATTGCTTTGAAAAATTCAATCGTTTCGATAGTTTCTTTTTCAAAAGGACAAATTTCTAAAGAAGTGTTTTTGAAATTAAGTATTTTTGCGAATAAACAAAGCAAACAAATTATTGGGAAAACTAACTTGCATAAGCGCTTTCAAGAGGTACAAGATACAATATTTGCGGGTATTTATGAAGACTTCATGGAAGTGACGAAAAGAAGACTGCTAATTAATGGACACGACTTAAAATTTATTTTGCCCGTTGTAGATTATTTGAAGGCTGAGTTCAGCATTAAAATTGATGAATGGTCAAATCATAATTTGAGAGTTAATCCAAATAGCCAAAAACTAGTTGGGTGGGCAGACATAATTTTTTGCGAATGGATGATGGGAAACGCAGTCTGGTACTCAAAAAACAAACTGAGTTTTCAAAAATTAATCATTCGGGCGCATCGTTTTGAAATCGGTCGCGAATTTGGAGAAGACATACAGATGCATAATGTTGACGCGGTAATCGCGGTGTCGTATTATTACTTAGAAAAGTTTGCTTCAAGGTTTAATATCCCGAGAGAAAAGATGAGACTTATTAGTAATTATGTTGATTCAAAGCTGTACACAAAAAAGATTGGCGAAGGAAGCAAGTTTAAGATATGTATTGCAGGAATAATTCCAGCTAGAAAAGGCTTTCTAAGAGGGTTGGAATTGCTTAAAGCATTAAGAGAGAGCAATAAAGATTTTGAGTTGGTAATTTTGGGTGCTAATCCAAAGGACCAGGATTGGACAATTAAAAACCCAACTGAAAAGGAATACTATGAGAAATGCAATGATTATATTAAAAAATATGATTTAGGTGATAGTGTTCTATTTCGAGGATGGGTTGCTCGAGAAGAAATGTTCAAAGACATAGGATTTGTGTTATCATTAAGCGATGAACTTCAACCAGAGAGTTTCCACTTAGCACCAGCAGAAGCACTTGTGGATAATACTGCAGCACTCATTCTGGAGTGGCAAGGTGTGGAATATATTTATCCGGAAACAATGGTTTATGAATCGCTTGATAAAATAAAAGATGAAATCTTGCAACTTTGCAGCAAAGAGAAATTGTATAATGATTACGTTGAAAGTCATAAAAAATACATATTGGAAAACTATTCGGTTGACGAATTTTTGATACAAATGAAAAGAAAGGTGATTTGATTTGAAAAAAAGCGGAATTTTTACGAACTTAAAGAAGAATAAAGACTATATTATATATTACTCAAAGTTGCTCCTAAAGCAAAAGGTAGCGGGCTCCTATCTTGGAGTGCTGTGGCTATTTTTAGATCCATTGTTTTTTATGCTTATTTATATGGTAGTAATTAAGTTTCTGTTTAATACTAAAGTCGAGAATTTTCACATTTATGTATTTATCGGACTAACTACTTACAAACTCATTTCGGGGACTATCTTGATGAATACCTCTGCAATTGTCAGGAACAAGTCGATTTTTGAACAAGTATATTTTCATAAGTTCGTCTACCCGACGGTCTATTTGTTAGTAAATTTATATGAGTTTCTCATCGCAAATACCCTGATTGTAGTGTTAATGATATTTGCAAATCCTTCAATTCAATTGTCTTTTCATGTACTAGAATTCGTTCCGGTGACAATAGTCGCTGCGCTTTTTACATATGGGGCTTCCTTGATAATTGCACATTTTGGGGTATATTTCTTTGACCTTAGAAATATTTCCGAAGTGATTTTCAAGTTTTTATTTTACACATCTCCGATAATGTGGACTTACGAGCACATGACAGCTTTACCTGCGACGATTAAGTTCATACTTAGTTTGAATCCAATTAGTATTGTTATAGAATCCTACAGGGCAGTTCTTTTCAATCACGCATCGCCAGATTATAAATTGCTGTTGGGACTGGCTTTGATTTCAGTGGGGCTGATTTTTGCGGGATATAGTTTAATCTCTAAATATGAAGATGAATACGGGAAGGTAATATAATATGAATGTATTAGAAGTGAAAAATATTGATTTAATTTATAAGACCCACTCAAGTATTTCGTTCAAGAGCATCGTGAACTTGTTTCGCGGCAAGCGGGTAAGCACCTTGTTGAAGGCTTTTAAGGCTTTGAGCAATGTCTCGTTTACCCTTGAAAAGGGCAAGGTTTACGGTATAATTGGCAATAATGGAGCCGGAAAAAGCACCTTACTTAGAGTGATTTCGGGTGTGCTCTCGCCAAACAGTGGAGAGATAATTAGAAATTGCAATTCTATAAACTTGTTGGCACTTGGAATTGGGTTCTCGCATGAACTTACTGGTCGCGAAAACATCTATTTAAATGCTATGTTACTTGGGTTTAATAAGTCGGAAATAGATGAAAGAGTTGGGTCAATCATAGATTTTAGCGAGCTAGGTGCCTTTATCGATATGCCTATGAAGTCCTATTCAAGTGGAATGATTTCGAGACTTGGTTTCTCGGTAGCAATTAATATGAAACCAGATGTTCTATTGATCGATGAAGTTCTTAGCGTTGGGGACAATAGTTTTAGAGAAAAGAGTTTTAATGCGATTAAAGAAATCATTTCCGATAGGAATATAACTGTGGTAATTGTTTCTCATTCTTATCAACAGTTGAAAGACCTTTGCGACGAAGTGATCTGGCTCGAGAAGGGCGAAATGGTCGATGTTGGACCTGCAAAAGAACTTTTAGATATTTATATTAATAAAGGTCAGAGAAGGATCGTCGACTGATATGAAAAAAGTAGTTTATAGAATTGCTTACCGCATATTTAAAATGCTTGAGACTAAGCCGAGACTTCTTATGCCTCTGCTTAAATTAAACACCAGACTTGGAATAATTAAAGACTATAATAGTGTGATGAGAAGCGAAATTGCAAGAAAACGCTCTGAGTCAATTTTTCACGAGGGAGATTCGGTTAAAAGTATAAAAGTTGCAATTATAGCTGATGAATTTACCTTCAATTGTTTTAAATTTGAATTTAATGCTTTGCCAGTTACACCCTCGAATTGGTTGGAAGTGTTCTCGAAAGAGAAACCAGACCTTTTCTTTTGTGAATCGGCATGGAGCGGAGATGACCCAGTAGGCAGACCATGGAAAGGCAAAGTTTACGGGAGCGAACGATTTAATTATGAAAATCGAAAAGTTCTGTTTAGTATTTTGAAATATTGCAAAAAGAAAAAAATACCTACAATTTTTTGGAATAAAGAAGATCCGATACATTATGAAGATAAGGTTCACAATTTTGTGGATACTGCTATCAGATTTGATCATATTTTTACATCGGCAAGCGAATGCGTTAAAAGATATAAAGAGGATTATGGACATAAAAGCGTGCACGAATTGATGTTTGCTACACAGCCAATGATGTTTAACCCTATTGAAGAGTTCGAAAGAACTGAAGAGATTGTGTTTGCGGGTAGCTGGTATGCACAACATCCCGAAAGATGCTCTGAAATGGAGAAAATTTTAGATGGTATAATTGCGAGTGGGCTTCAACTTAAGATATATGATCGTCATTCGGGGACAACAGACCCAAATCACTTTTTCCCAGAGAAATATCGTCAGTATGTGCATCCGAAACTAGAGTATGAGGCACTTAATCTGGCGTATAAAGGTAGTAAATATGCTTTGAATTTTAACACTTCAACTCAATCTAAGACCATGTTTGCACGTCGGGTATTTGAGCTGATGTCTTCAAACACTTGCGTTTTGTCGAATTACTCAGAAGGAATGAAGGAACTGTTTGCAGAGAATGTGTTTTTTGTTGATGAAGGCATCAAAATAATCAATGCTGAAGCAGCGAGGGAAGCAAATTTGAACTTGGTGCTTTCTGAACATACTTATGAGAAACGCTTTCATCAAATATTGACAGATATACATTTTGAATTTGACTTTAAGCCACCACTTCTGAATGTAATAAAGGTTGTCGATTCCGAAGCTGATTTATCCGAGGCGATTGAAACCCTTAATCGAATAGTTCATCTAAACAAAAAAAATATTATAATGCTCTCGCAAAACATCCCAAACACTCGTATTAAAGATATTTTCCAAAAGTATAATTCGAATGAAGTCCAAATTGTGGCGCTAGATTATGTAAGAAAATATGAGCCTGAAATGAAAATCAAAGGTAAGTTCGTAATTGTAGATGGGAATTGCCCGGAAGAACTTATTTCAAAGGCTTTCTTGCATATATGTTATTTGGATAAGCTATCAGGAATTATGTTAGGGAAGCACGAATATAAATTTGAAGGATTGCCCGGCTATGTAAATACAGTGTTTGACGAGAGTATGTTTGTAGAAATCCTTGACGCGGTACTTTCCGGTAATGACACTTTGGAATTCAAAAAGTATTTAGTATAGACAAAGGAGGACATGGCTTGAAGAAGGCGAAGGTACTTGAATATGAAGTTTGTGACACTGATTATAGAGAAATCTTGCATGAGATAAAAAACTTGATTTTGTCGAAAAGAAAGTCGGCGATTATTTCTTTGAATCCCAACAAAGTCATGTTGGCCCTCAAGGATGGGCATTTCAAGGGAATTCTGCAAAAAATGGACTACTTAATTCCTGATGGAACGGGAATTTTGTTAGCATCTAATAGAACTGAGAATAAGATTAAAAATCGAATTACGGGTATTTCATTATTCGACGAAATATGTTTGAATGCAGTCGAAATTGGTGCAAAAATATTTTTACTAGGCGCAAGTTCGGAGGTTGTACAGGCTACAAAAGTTGCATTAGAAGACAAATATCCTGAAATAATAATCACAGGTATTTTAGATGGCTATTTCGAGAACGATGCTATTGCTGTCGAAATGATTAATTCAGCTCACGCAAACATTTTAGCTGTCGCGATGGGATCTCCTAAACAAGAAATTTGGATTTCTGAAAATGCTGATAAACTTGAAAACATAAATGTGATGATTGGTCTTGGGGGGGCGTTTGATGTAATAAGCGGTCGTATAAAACGAGCACCAAATTGGATTATCAAACTTGGCTTAGAGTGGTTGTATAGAATCTTACGTCAGCCTATCTCGCGATTTAAATATTTTGTGACACTTATACGGTTTTGTAAAGTTGTTTTAACGCAGAAAAAATAGTAAAATTGCATTGTTAACTTGCCTTGGTAGTATAATGGATAAAACGCTGGATTCCGGTTCCGGTGATGCGGGTTCGATTCCTGTCCAGGGCACCAAATTGGGGGGTTGAGTTTGAAAGAGAAGATTTACACGATTCCTGTGACGGATGCTTTTAGTGAAGATAGTGAATGTCCTTTTTGCGTCTTGGAATTCAAACTTGATGCTGAAAATATTGACTATTTCCTCGGGGGCGCATTAATGGAGCCAGATTGTCGAGTTGAAATGAATGCACACGGTTTTTGTAAAAGCCATTTGGATAAGCTTTTCGATTCGAAAAAAAACGTTCTTGGGCTGGGACTAATTCTCACTTCGCTGTTTGATGCTTATAATTCCCGTCTCTCACGAGAAATAGCATCGGTTACGGCATCGGTTTCTTCTAATGATAAGAAATCGATATTCTCTCGAAAAAATTCTATTGACGACCTATCCGAACTTATAAACTTTTTGTCTTTAAGTAGAGCTGATTGCGTTATATGCAACAAACTCGAAAAAACAATGGACAGGTATATTTCTGTTTGTCTTCATATGTGGAAATCAGAACCTGACTTTAAAGAAGTTTTCGATAAAAAAAAGGGTTTTTGTACAAAACATTTTGAGCAAGTAATCAAAGGAATAAATGGCGAGCTAAAGGGGAAAACTAGGGTGGAGTTTTTGGAAGTCATTTTTGAAATGCAGTTGACAAATTTACGCCGACTTCAAGAAGAAGTTAAGTGGTTTACAGATAAATCAGATTACAGAAATAACGACAAACCTTGGGGGAATTCAAAGGATGCAGTTCAAAGATGTATAGAGAAACTTCGATGAAAATTGGTGATGTGGTATTAAAAAACAATATTTTTCTAGCACCAATGGCGGGACTCACCGACATTCCGTTTAGGACTTTGTGTTCGCAGCAGGGCTGCGGATTGAGTTACACAGAGATGGTAAGTGCAAAGGGTATGCACTACGAAAGCGAAAAAAGCTATAAATTGCTTGATGTTGCGCCAGCAGAAGGAGATGTAGGAATACAGATCTTTGGTTCAGATCCAGTTATTATTTCAGAGATTGTAGAAAAGCTAGGGGATTCAAAGGCAAAACTAATAGATATAAATATGGGGTGTCCTACACCGAAAATAGTTAATAATGGTGAGGGAAGTGCATTGATGAAAAATATTGGGCTTGCAAGCATTGTAATAAAGGCCGCAGTTAAGGTTTCAAGGAAACCAGTCACAATAAAGTTTCGAAAAGGTTGGGATGATTCAAGTATCAATGCTGTAGAATTTGCTAAAATGGCGGAGCAAGCGGGTGCATCGGCAGTTGCGGTGCATGGACGAACAAGAGCTCAATATTATAGCGGGAAAGCAGATTGGGGTATTATTGAAAAAGTAAAAAATGCGGTGAATATACCTGTTATAGGAAATGGTGATGTAAATTCTGCCGAGGATGCGAAATACTTATTTGAACATTCGGGTTGCGATGCAGTAATGATAGGTCGGGCAGCTTTGGGCAATCCTTGGATATTTGCGCAGGTTAAGGCATATATAAAGAATGGTGAAGTAATACCTGAACCTGGAAGTAAGGAGAAAGCGGAGATATTACTGTGGCAAATCAATGAGATGGTTGCCTTAAAGGGCGAACGCACTGGTGTTCGCGAGATGCGAACACACATTTCACATTATGTAAACGGAATTCATGGAGCTGCAAAATTCAGAGATTTTGTGTTTAAACTTGAAACAGCTGATGAGGTGAAAGAAGCGGTGCGAGACTTTTTTTGCGAAAGGGATTTTGGATGAAGATAATCAAGCGTATAAATTCTAGAGAAGTTGTATATTTGGTAATTATTGTGATTCTAGCTGTTATGGCAGTTGTGTCAGTATCAATATTTACACTGTTAAACATTAATAAAATTAAGCCGGGGACGAATATAGAACTTCAAGGCAAAAAATCTGAAAAATTAAATGCGCTTTTGCAAGATAAATTGCTTAAACAATCGACTTTGGAAAATATATTTTCGATATATAATGGCATTACTGACCCTAGTATTTCGTCAGTAAAAAGTAATCGCGGAGATTACTATACCAACATAAAGGTTTTTTCTTTTAATCAAAAGATTGATTATTCGTTAAACAACAATGATGATTCAATACAATTTGAATACAAAAAAATGAAGGTTTTAATGAGGCTAGGTTCTAGTAAAGTATGGGTTGGAGAGAAACTTATTTCTTTTGATCTTGCGCCTACGACTTTTAATGGCGAATTATTCTTGCCAAACACTATGGTCGAATATTTCTACAAGCTTTTTGAGAAAGTCTTTACTCACATTGAATACAATGAATTCACTTTTTTAAATGTGTTTTCTAAAAGCAACTTCGGCAAATTATCTGGAATATATAAGTCGGAAGGAGATTATTATGCCCGGAATATTTATGAGTCAAATTCCTCGGGAAGCATTTTGCTTTCAAATAAAAATAATGAAGTGTTATCACTAGTGTCGTTCAACATCGCGAGTAGAAAAATGATTTTTATTACGAAGTCGAATTCAAAAACTTTGTCAGAAATAATAAATAACAAATTTACAAATATTAAAGATTTCCCAGATGACGCAGAATTGAGCAATGATGAGGAACTAGTATATTGGCAAGACGGAGAACTTTTGCAGATTTATGATATTCTTAAAAAAACAAGTTTTGCCTTGCCCAAAAAAGATTTTCAGAATGGAGTTTTTGAAAACATATTCGGAGTAGGGAAATTAAAAATTATCGGGGCAAAATATTCATCTCAAACTGATTATTCAGTGGATTTTGTAGATTCATCATTAAAAGAATCAACATTAGTGAAGAGAAATGGTAATATTCAACTAATTTCTGATATAATAGTTTCGCCAAGTAAAAAATACTTCATTTGGCACACGCAAGACGGATATGAAGTTGTAAACAAATCTTCACTGGAGAAGGTAATTGAACTGAAATCTGCAGGATGGCCGGTCTGGATCTCTAAAGAGAAAATTTGTTTTATTATTAATGAAGCAATATCGGAAGTTGATTTAAGTAACGGAGCCACATCTCAATTTGAACAGTCAATTTCTTTGGAAAACATTTTATTTGGGAAAGAGTATTTATGCAAAATGACGAATGATTTCGCAATATTCATTCAAAAGAGAAATGGAGAAGTTGTAGTAAAAATTTCAAAAAACACGGAATTTCCTGACAATATAAAAGAAATAAAGTTGCTGCTAAATTCCGAATCAAACACAATAAACGTGAAACAATTTGGTGGAAACAATATTTTGATAAGCGATTCAAGTAGATACTGGTTAATAAACATTGCGTCAGGCGAGTTATATTTTTCGAAAATAAATGAAGTTGAGCTAGGATATTTGTTTTAATATATACGAGGAGTGATTTTGATGAAAATAGTAACGCCGTTTCAAGCCAAGGAAATCGAACGGATTGCTGGAGAAGTAATGGATTTAAAAGTTGAAGTTTTAATTGAAAGGGCAGCAAAGTCTTTCATAGAAGTGCTTAAAGAAGATTTTAGTAATCTCGATGAATTGAAAATTCACTTTTTATTCGGGCCTGGGAATAATGGGAAGGATGCAAGAAAAGTATCGCAATTATTAGGCAAATCAAAAGAAAACATACCCCTAGGGAGCTGTGATATTGTTGTAGATGGCATGTTCGGCATAGGGTTGAATCGCCAACTAAACGATATCGAGCAAAACCTTATTGATGAAGTAAATAAGTCTGGCAAACCAGTTTATTCTATAGATGTTCCGAGTGGAGTTAATGCCCTTACTGGAGAAGTTCTAGGACGGGCAATTCAAGCTTTTAAAACAGTTACATTCTTTGGCTGTAAACCAGGGATGCTTTTTGGAGATGGCAAAGATTGTGCTGGGAAAATCTATATCAAAGACTTAGGACTTTCTGATGTAAAAAAAATCGAGGAAATATATTCGATTTCAGAGGCAAAATTTAATCCAAAATTGTTATTTAGAAAATCCAATACTCATAAGGGTGTTTTTGGTAGTGTATTGATTGTTGCAGGGTCGGACAATATGCGAGGAGCCGCTTCTCTTGCAGCTATGGGAGCATTTGCAGCGGGCGCAGGGTTGGTCTATGTTGCTACTACTGAGAGGGTCTGGAACAGTGTTTCTGTAATTGTCCCTGAAGCCATTGGGGTAATTATGATAGAAAATGATGAAGGTGGCATCGCTGGTTCAAATGCTGGAGAGATAATTTCTATTGCAAAAAAGGTAGATGCAGTAATTGCAGGCCCTGGAATGATGAAATGTGGAGATACAAAAAAGATTGTAAAGAGACTAATAAATGATATAAAAACACCCTTAATATTGGATGCTGATGCGCTTAACTCAATAATTAGCAGTTATATCAAACGTCCGTTATTAATTACTCCTCATATTGGCGAGATGGAGCGAATTTCAAAAGAAACGAAAGAAAAAATAATTTCTAACAGAATCCAGTTTTTAACTAATTTTTGCGATAAAAATAACTGCGTCACATTATTAAAAGGATCGGGCACAATAGTATGTTCTCCAGATGCCAAATTAGCAATAAACACCTCTGGCAATCCAGGCATGGCGGTTGCAGGATCGGGGGACGTACTTTCTGGAATTCTAGTAGCATTACTTGCTCAAGGTCAAGATCTATTTGATGCAGCGAGTGGCGGAGCAAATCTACATGGGATGGCTGGAGATTTGGCAGCATTAGAAAAAGGCCAATTATCTATGACCGCTTCAGACATTGCAAGGAATGTATCGAAAGCATGCCTGCAAATTGAGACGGAAATAAGGGCCTTGAATGGAGCGAAATAGTTGAATAAACTTGGGAATTTTGCGAATCGCACATGGGCAGAAATTGACCTTGATTGCATCGCACACAATGTAAAAATTGTTCGAACTCTTATCGGAAAACGCAAAGAAATCCTAGGAGTTGTAAAAGCGGATGCTTATGGGCATGGCGTCCTTGATGTAGCGCGTGAACTACTTGATAATGGGGTTGAGCGTTTAGCCGTATCTATGCTTGATGAGGCAATTCAACTGCGCCTTAGCGGAATTGAAGTGCCGATTCTGGTACTTACTTACACTGATCCTCGTCGCGTTGCACAGATAATTTCACACAACATAACTCAAACCGTTTACAGTATCGACTTAGCGCAAGCCCTTTCGGACGAGGCAATGAAGCAAAATCGCAACGTAAAAATTCACATTAAAATAGATACAGGCATGACACGAGTGGGCTTCATGTCGGGGTATAGTATTATTGACAACATCGCAGCCATAAGCAAACTTCCTAAAATCGTAATTGAAGGACTTTACACTCATTTGGCGACCGCAGATGACGAAGATTCTGCTTACGCAAACACTCAGTTTGAGCGCTTTATGAGCATCTGCAGTGAACTTGCTCGAGTAGGTGTTCACATTCCTATAAAACATATCGCAAACAGTGCGGCAATAATGAAGTACCCTCAAATGCACCTAGATATGGTCCGCCCTGGACTGATGCTTTTTGGGCTTTCGCCCTTTGATGCTGGAGTGCCTTTGCAGGCCATGGATTTAAAGCCTGCTATGCAGATAAAGTCTTATGTAATAATGAATAAAGATGTGGAAGCCGATGTTTGCGTGAGCTATGGTAGAACTTTTACAACAAGACGTGCTAGCAAAATTGCTACTATTCCTATCGGATACGCTGACGGATATCTTCGTTCGCTTTCAAACAAGGCCTTCGTACTCATTAATGGACAGAGAGCACCTATTGTGGGGCGCGTGTGCATGGATCAGAGTATGGTTGATGTTTCGGATATTCGCGGAGAAGTTACGACTGGTGATGAAGTGGTTTTAATCGGTTCGCAAGGCGATTCCATAATTTCAGCGTCGCAAATTGCTGAATTTGCTGGTACAATTAATTATGAGATAGTTAGTCTAGTGGGAAGAAGAGTACCGCGCATTTATTTTAAGGCGGGAAAACCTGTAAATGTGTTGAATTATCTAGTTTAATTTATGTGGCAATCGCAAATTGTTGAAAGGGGCGATTTAATTGAAAAAAAAGATGCATTTCTCAATCACAAGGGTTCTTGCCTTTTGCATGATATTAATAATCACATTTGTTCTTACGCAAGCATCTAATGCTGCTGTGACGCCCTCGCCAGGGTCTCCTGAGGATCCGTTGATTACTAAGTCATATGTTGATGCAAAGGTGACGACGCTAAATTCAAAAATATCCGCTTTAAATAAAGATTTAGAGGCTGCCGAGGCATCGCTCAAAGCTACTCAAGCGACACTTAAGACTGCTCAAACATCGATTGCTAGCGCAAACGCTTCGATAAAAACTATGAAGGCGCAAATTGCGACTTTAATCGCTTCTGGGGGTTCAGGTTCTTTTGAGTATAAGACGGTGAAAAAAGGCGCTACCCTCTTGATGAAGGCGGGAGCGATGGCTGTAGTATATAGTGGAAGCGCAGTAGTCGTTGGCAAACTGACTGACTTGTCTGACGGAAAAGCGCTCATAACGGGCCAAATCGTAGTTTTGCGCCACCTGATTGCTTCAGCGATAACTGACACGCGTGGGATCAAGGCAAAAACGGATTTTACGGTGTTGATAAACAAGTAAAGATTTTATACATTTAAACGACTATAGTAAATAAGATTTCATAGGGTTGCCGCTTCGGTACGCCTTTCCAAAAATATTTGAATTTTCTTCGCTTAGATGGTAAAATACTCGAGTATATTATTTATTTATGAGGAGTTGTCGAAATGACAAAAGACAGACTAAAAGCTTTGAATATTCAAGCTACAATTAACAGAAAACACGCTATTGATCAGGTGTTTCACGCTTCATCAGGGCATCCTGGCGGTTCATTATCTGCCATGGATATATTGACTTCGCTATATTTCAATGAGATGAAAGTTGATCCAAAAAAGCCATTGTGGGAAGACAGAGATCGATTTGTATTGTCCAAAGGCCATTGCTCGCCAGCGTTGTATGCGTGCTTGGCGGAGAGAGGCTTTTTTGACAAAGATATTTTGCCAACGTTTCGTGGGACGGAAAGCATTCTTGAAGGTCACCCAAACATGACTTACGTGCCAGGTGTGGACATGAGCACAGGTTCACTCGGGCAGGGAATATCGGCGGCTGTGGGAATGGCGCTTGCTGGAAAACTTGATGGAAAGTCATATAGAGTTTATGCAATGATTGGTGACGGAGAGTGTCAAGAGGGACAGGTTTGGGAAGCATTAATGGCTGCTGCGCATTATAAGTTAGACAATCTTGTTGCTATACTTGACCATAATAGCTTGCAAATCGATGGCGATATAAAAGAAGTAATGAATCCAGAGCCGCTGGCAGACAAATTTAAGGCCTTTAACTGGCACGTCATCAAGATAAACGGGCACGATATGACTCAGATTGAGGATGCGTTGCGTGTGGCGAAAACGGTTAAAAATCAGCCTACAATGATTGTTGCTGAGACAGTCAAAGGCAAGGGTGTTTCGTACATGGAAAATCAAGCGGGATGGCATGGAAATGCGCCAAATCAGGAGCAGAGAGATATTGCGATTTCGGAGTTAGACAAACATTTGGCAGAATTGGAGGCAGAATAACATGGCACAAAAAATAGCAACTCGTGAGGCATATGGAAATGCGCTTGCGGAATTTGGTGGAGATAGCAGAATAGTAGTGCTAGACTCTGATTTATCAAAATCAACTAAGACTGATACATTTAAGAAGGTTTTCCCTGAGCGTTTTGTCAATGTTGGAATTGCAGAGGGAAATATGATGAGTATTGCTGCTGGTATTGCGACAACTGGAAAAGTCGTATTCGCAAGTTCATTTGCGATGTTTGCGGCTTTAAGAGCATGCGAGCAGGTTCGAAATTCGATTTGCTATCCGAAACTCAATGTCAAAATCGGTGCTTCACATGCTGGGTTGACAGTTGGTGAGGACGGAGCGTCGCATCAGGCAATCGAAGATATTGCTATCATGCGAGCGATTCCAAATATGATTGTTATCAATCCATCGGATGCGGTTACTATGAGAGCAGCGGTTAAAGCAGCAATAGAGATAAATGGACCTGTATATTTGAGGCTTGGAAGACTTCCTGTTGATGTGATATATGATGAAGATGTGAAATTCGAAGTTGGCAAGGGTATTCAACTTGTCGATGGTAAAGATGTTACTATCATCGCTACAGGCTTGATGGTTGGTCTTGCGTTGGAAGCGGCACACATGCTTTTGGAAGAGGGTATTAGTGCTAGAGTTGTTGATATGCATACAATTAAACCGATTGATAAGGATATTATTTTGAAAGCAGCTAAGGAAACAGGTGCTATAGTCACTGCTGAAGAGCACAATGTACTTGGAGGTCTCGGTGGTGCGGTCGCGGAAGCGGTTACAGAGCTTTGCCCAGTGCCAGTAAAGAGAGTCGGAGTGCAGGATGTGTTTGGAAAATCGGGAAAACCACAGTTGTTGCTTGAGAAATATGGACTTACAAGTGCGAAAATAGTGGAAGCTGTAAAAAGCGCAATTTCGATGAAAAAATAGCACCTATGAGTGGGGAGCAAAATGTTTAGAAATATCAAACTTTTCTTTATACTTGTAATATATTTGATTAAGTCTCAAAAGTTGATCCGCAAGATCAAAAGATTAGGCAGCGAGAAAGAGATTTCTCAGGCAATCGTGAACGAGGGTATTGACTGGGGTAAAATGCTTCTTGGGAAAGTTAAAGGGAATATCACAGTAGTTGGTGCTGAAAAATTAGATCCATCTATAACCGTCTGTTTTATTTCAAACCACCAGAGTTATTTTGATATTCCGATATTTCTTGGATACGTGAAGTCGGAAAGAGCATTTTTGGCAAAGGTAGAGATCTTGAAAGTTCCAATCCTTTCCGAGTGGATGAAGATGATGCACTGCGTGTTTATTGACAGAAACGATGCTAGGAAGTCAGTCGCGGCAATTAAAGAGGCGACACAGAATCTGAAAAACGGCATTTCGATGGTAGTGTTTCCGGAAGGAACGCGTGCTAAAGACGGTGTGATTGGTGATTTCAAGCCTGGTGGATTCAAAATGGCGATAAACTCAGAGGTGCCGATTGTGCCAGTGACGATTGACGGAGCATTTAGATTTTTCGAAAAAGGCCACAAGGGGCAGGTAAATGTCCGATTTGTAATTGGTGATTCAATTGAGACAAAGGGACTTTCAAGAGAAGAAATAGCTGGATTATCTGAAAAAGTTAAGCAAGTCATTGCAAGCAATTTGGAGGGAAAATGAGCAAAAAAACTTATTACATAACTACGCCAATATATTATCCGAGCGGGAAACTGCACATAGGACATTCGTACACGACTGTTGTTGCGGATGCGATGGCGCGGTATAAGCGCTTCAAGGGTTTTGATGTCTGTTTCCTTACGGGAACAGATGAGCATGGCCAAAAGATTCAACGCAGGGCGGAAGAAAAGGGTGTGCCGCCACAAGAATTTGTGGATGAAATCGTCGATGGAATTAAGTCGCTTTGGGAGCTCATGAAAATTACAAATGATCGATTCATTCGCACAACTGATGCTAGTCACAAACTTTCTGTGCAAAGGATTTTCAAACGTCTTTATGATCAAGGCGACATATACAAAAGCGAGTATGAAGGTTGGTATTGCACTCCATGCGAGTCGTTTTGGACGAAGACGCAACTAAATGATGGCAAATGCCCGGACTGTTCTCGCGAGGTCGAGTTGACTAGCGAAGAATCTTATTTCTTCAGGCTTTCGAATTATTCAGATAGATTGATGGCGCATTACAAGGCGAACCCTGAGTTTTTGCTTCCAGCATCTCGTCTGAACGAAATGATAAATAACTTCATTAAACCGGGGCTCGAGGATTTGGCAGTTTCGCGATCTTCGTTTGAGTGGGGCGTGCCTGTCGAATTTGACCCCGGACATATTATTTACGTATGGGTTGATGCTTTGTCAAACTACATCACTGCACTTGGCTATGAATCGGACGACAATTCCGCTTTCTTACGCTACTGGCCCGCGGACTTGCATCTGATGAGCAAGGAAATCGTGCGTTTTCATACAATTATATGGCCAGCACTCTTAATGGCACTTGGCGAGTCACTTCCAAAGCAAGTGTTTGCTCATGGTTGGCTCCTCCTTGAGGGTGGGAAGATTTCAAAGTCGCGCGGAAATGTAGTCGATCCAGTGATTCTTGTAAATCGCTATGGACTGGACGCAATCCGCTACTTCTTGTTGCGTGAGGTGCCTTTTGGCTCTGATGGAGTGTTTACAAACGAAGCCCTAATAGCAAGAATTAATTCTGACTTGGCAAACGACTTAGGCAACTTAGTTAGCCGCACAATTGCTATGATTGACAAGTATTTTGACGGAGTTATTCCTTTGGAACGCACAGCCGGTGAATTTGACGACGACCTAATTTCAATGGTCGTGGCTTTGCCGCAAAAGGTTGAAGAGCTTTTGGACAAACTTTTATTTAATGTTGCGCTTGCGGAAATCTGGAAGATCATCGGACGAGCAAATAAATATATCGACGAAACAATGCCTTGGGTCCTAGCAAAGGACGAGGCAAGCAAACCACGTCTTGCAGCTGTGATGTACAATCTTGCAGAATCTCTAAGAATAGTGTCAATCTTAATTCAACCATTCATGCCTGAAACACCTATGAAAATTCAGGCGCAACTTGGGATAAGCGAAAACACCGAAGCACTTACATGGGAGAGCGCAGCAAAGTGGGGTTCACTCCCGCCATTGTCAAAAGTTTGCAAAGGGGATATAATATTCCCTAGATTAGATTTAACGAAAGAGTTAGAAGCACTTGAGGCGCTAAACTGATGTATTTTGAGACACATGCCCACTTCGACGACAAACGTTTCGACGAAGACCGGGAGCAAGCAATTGAAGAGGCCCGACGAACCGGAGTTGACATAATAGTCAACTGCGGTTCAAGTTTGCGAAGTTCACGCGCTTCCGTCGAGTTGGCGTCGCGCTTTGATTTTATTTATAGCTCTGTCGGAGTACACCCTCACGACGCAAAATCACTCAATCCTGAAAACTTATTAGTTTTAAAAAAGCTCGCGGCATCGCCAAAAGTCATTGCAATTGGCGAAATAGGGCTTGATTTTTACTATGATCATTCTGAACGAGACATTCAAAAACTCTGGTTCGAAAAGCAACTTGAGCTTGCAATTGAACTTGATATGCCTGTAATTATTCATAACCGCGACGCACATGAAGAGACTTTTGAGATTCTTCAAGCGGCTTGCAATGACGCAGCTGCCTGCGACAAAACACTTCGCGGGGTCATTCACTGTTTTTCTGGAAGCGCCGAAATGGCTGTGCGCTTCGAAAAGTTGGGGTTCTTGATTGCGTTTGGCGGTGCCATAACATTTAAAAATTCTCGCAAATCGCTCGAGGCAATAGATGCTTTGTCGATAACCAAGATATTAATTGAAACAGACTGCCCATACTTGGCACCGGAACCGTTTCGCGGTAAGCGAAACACCTCGGCGTATTTGAAATTTGTAGTTGATAAAATTGCTGAAATAAAAGGATTGTCGCACGAAGAAGTTGCAAGACAGACGTACGAAAACGCGAAAGCGTTATTTGGCGTGGGATAGGGGAAACCCAGGAGGAAATGATGAAGGATACGAGAAAGTTGCTGGACCAGTTCGGCGTAAGGCTTACCAAACGTTTGGGGCAAAACTTTTTAATCGACGAGGCGATTGTCGAGCAAATTGTGGCCGGTTCGGGTGTGTCGAAAGATGACCTCGCAATTGAAATCGGTCCCGGAGCAGGTACTATGACGCGAGTTCTGTCTGACTATGCGGGCGAAGTGCTGGCAATCGAAATCGACCCGAAACTTATTCCTGTGCTTGAACAGACCCTCGCTGACAGCTCAAATGTCGTCGTAATTAATGAAGACGCTATGAAGGTCGACTTCAAGACATTAGTCGATAACATCGAGCGCGATGAAGAAATAAAGGAACCGACTGCCGTCAAAGTAGTCGCAAATCTTCCATATTATATAACCACTCCGCTAATCATGAAATTGCTCGAGGAGCACGATATTGTGACCTCGATGACATTTATGGTTCAAAAAGAGGTCGCTGACCGCATGTGCGCTGCGCCTTCGTGCAAGGACTACGGAGCGTTGACTTTGGCAGTGAATTTTTACTCAAAGCCACAGCGCCTGTTTGACGTATCGCCGAAGAGTTTTTTTCCGCAGCCAGACGTTACATCAACAGTCATACGTCTCGACCGCCACCCAGCACCACCCGTCCAGGTGAAAAGTCGCGAGATGCTTTTCAAGGTCGTCAAAGCGGCGTTCGGTCAACGTCGAAAGACCCTGCACAATGCACTCTGCAATTCAGGTGCATTTAATCTTGGTCGCGCAGAAATGGCGGAGATGCTCACGAGCATCGGAATCGATCCCGGCTGCAGAGGAGAGACGCTCTCTTTAGCTGAGTTTGCACTGATTGCGAATGCGGTTGGGTGAGGGTTTCAAATTGGGGACGGGTTCATATTAGATAGGCGTTTTTTTTCCTGTTTACTCATTGTCACAATGATGATAACATTATTTTAATCAAATAAAATAAAGGAGCGTAATAATATGTCTAAAATTAATCCGTTTTTTCGTCTCTTATCAATTTCAATGGTAGTTGCACTTTTATTCTCTAGTCTGACCATTGCGCCTGTTTTTGCATCAAATTCGAGCGACTTTGTCGTCAAAGACCAAGTTCTAATAAAGTATACGGGTTCGGAAGCAGTCGTGATAATTCCTGATAGTCTCAAACTTGTGGAGATAGGGAACGCGGTCTTTAGATTCAATAAAAAGATTACGAGCGTGACTATCCCTGCAGGGGTGTTGGCAATTGGAAATGATGCGTTTGCGTATTGTGACAATTTGGCGACGGTCAATTTGCCAGCGACATTGACTGATATTGGCGAAGAGGCCTTTCAAGGGTGTGTTTCGCTCAAAGCGATAACGCTACCAGCCTCGTTAAAGTATTCGGGATTTAGTCCTTTTAGAGACTCGGGGGTCATGACGCCGCTAATAATTGATGGCGGCAAAAACCTGATTTATGTGCCGACTACTGCGATAAGTTATACGATTCCCAATACGGTCACTAGAATTTCTGGGCGAGCATTTTTCAACTGTACTCTTCTGAATTATGTAAGCATTCCGCCAAGTGTGACGCTTATTGATCAAGATGCATTTGGATATTGTCTGAAATTAGATGCCGTCATTCTCCCAAATAACATTACATACTTCGGCCGTTCTCCGTTTCGCGGAACGGGAATATTGAATCCGATTTTATATGACGGCGGCAAAAAGTTACTTTATCTGCCAGAAAACATCACTAACTATACAATCCCAGCAACAGTTACCATGATAAATGCGGGAGCCGCTATGCAGTGTTCGCAAATCAAAACTATAAGTTTCCCAGTAAAGGTTACTTCGATTGGTGAATATGCTTTCAATTATTGTACTCAGTTGGCGAGTATTACTTTTGCAAGACAGGATGTGAACGTCGGCGAAAGCGCGTTTACAGGTACCGCAGTTACTAATCCAATTGTTCTGGATAGTGGTACATTGCTCTGCTATGTGCCAGCGAGCACAAAGAAATATGTTATTCCTACAAGTATAACAAAAATCAATGCTGGTGCGTTCGCAGATTGCGAATTTATCACGGATATTGTAATTCCGAAGACTGTCATATATTTAGGTAATATGGCTTTTGATGGGTGCCTTGCGCTCAAAACTCTTGTGGCTTCAAGCAAATTAGTCTGGATTGGTTCAAATCCGTTTTCGGGCTACAAGACGCTTGTTGTTTATGGTGAAATGGGATCGGAGATTCAAAAATCTGCAAAAATATATGGGCTCACTTTCGTTGAGATTCCTGCAATCAAGGCGACGACTTCTGCAGGAATAATTGCCAATAGTTCTTGCACCTCAAAGAACGTAACTGTTATACCGTATGGTTACGACTACACGCTTAGCGCAACAAAAAATGGGGCGAAAATAACTTTCCCGGCAACAAAGATATTTAAGGATGTTGGCAAGTACATAGTGACCATAAAAACGACCACGAAAACAAAGACTTTCACCTTTATTATTGATAGAACTAAGCCAAAAATCGTTGTGAAAAATTCAAAAGGTGTTGCGATTAAGCTATATGCTTCGATGACCGGAACTGCGACGCTAAAAATTACTGATGCATATTTGAAATCTAAATCTATTACTTTGAACGGTAAGGCGATATCATGGCCATCAACTTATAAAGTTTCAAAAAAGGGCTCATATATAGTAACAGCAAGGGATAAAGCGCTAAATACGTCGATTTTTTCTTTTAAAATAAAATAATGCAGGAATGACGAAATGCAAGTTTTGTTATCGAATCTTTCATTTTCTCAAAAGAAATAAAAGAAAATTGTTTTATTTTAAATACAATTGAGATATAATTCATCATATCAAGTAAAGAAAAAATATTTCGATAAAGGAGTCGATGGTTATGATGAACAACAAAGCAGTACAGACTTGGGTTGCTGAAATGGCAGAACTCACTCAGCCAGATAGTATTGTCTGGATCAACGGATCAAAAGCAGAGCTCGATGCACTTACAAAAGAGGCTTGCGATAGTGGCGAGATTTTAGAACTTGACCAAGAAAAAAGACCAGGATGTTACTACCACAGAACAAATCCTAATGACGTTGCTCGTGTAGAGCATAGAACTTTTATTTGCACAAGCAAAAAAGAGGATGCTGGACCTACAAATAACTGGATGGATCCTCAAGAAGCATATGCAAAAATGAGCAAACTCTTTAAAGGCTCAATGAAAGGTAGAACTATGTATGTAATTCCTTACATCATGGGACCTGTTGGTTCGGCGTTTTCAAAAGTTGGCGTTGAGCTATCAGACAGTATTTACGTTGTATTAAACATGAACATCATGACTAGAATGGGTCAACCAGCGATTGATATGTTGGGCGAGAGCAGCCACTTCGTAAAAGGCTTGCACAGCAAGGCACAAGTTGATGAAGAAAACCGTTATATCATGCACTTCCCAGAAGACTATACAATTTGGTCAGTTAACTCAGGCTACGGCGGAAACGTTCTCCTAGGTAAAAAGTGCTTTGCACTTAGAATCGCTAGTTTCCTTGGCAAGCAAGAGGGCTGGATGGCTGAGCACATGCTCATTCTCGGTATTGAGGATCCTAACGGAAGCGTTTCATATATTGCGGCAGCTTTCCCAAGTGCTTGCGGAAAAACAAACCTTGCAATGCTGATCCCACCTGAAAAGTTTGTGAAGCAAGGGTACAAAGTTTGGACTGTTGGCGATGACATAGCATGGATGAGAATTGGCGAAGATGGCAGACTTTACGCTGTCAATCCAGAATTCGGTTTCTTTGGCGTAGCACCAGGAACTAGCATGAAATCAAATCCAAATGCATTGCTTACATGCGATACAAACACGATTTTCACAAATGTAGTATTAACCGATGATAAAGATATTTGGTGGGAGGGCATGGGGACTACTGCGCCTGCTCACGCAACAGACTGGCTTGGAAACGAATGGACTCCAGACAACGGAGTAAAGGGAGCAAATCCAAACTCAAGATTTACTGCTCCAGCAGGTCAATGCCCTTGCATTTCAAAAGAATGGGAAAATCCAAATGGCGTGCCAATTTCTGCAATTTTGTTTGGCGGACGCCGCGCAAAGACTGCACCGTTGGTGTATCAGTCCTTTGACTGGGAGCACGGTGTGTTTGTGGGCGCGACTATGGCGTCTGAGACAACTGCAGCAGCAGCTGGTCAAGTTGGCGTCGTAAGACGCGATCCTATGGCGATGCTTCCGTTCTGCGGATACAACATGGGCGACTATTTCGCACACTGGTTAGACATGGGCAAGAAAATTACAAACCCACCTGAAATATTCAATGTAAACTGGTTCAAAACTGATGATGATGGAAAGTTTATTTGGCCTGGATTTGGCGACAACATGCGCGTTCTTCTTTGGATTGTAGACCGTGTGAAGGGTAAGGCTGACGCCAACGAAACTGCAATCGGATATATTCCAAACGCAGATGATTTAGACATGGACGGCTTAGACATTTCACCTGAAGTAGTAAAAGATTTGTTGAGTATTGATAAGCAAAACTGGATTGATGAAATCGCCGGACAAGCGGAGTTCTTTGCTAAGTTTGACAGGCTTCCAGCGGAAATCCAAAAGCAACACGAAGCTTTGAAGGCTAGAATCGGCTAATCTGCCGATTCCATTGTAACAATTGAAAAGACTTGAATGCCAAGGCCTTTACCGAAATCGGTGAGGCCTTCGCCTGTTGTGGCGGTGATTCCAATAGAGTCTTCGGCTATAGCCAATAATGTCGCAATTTTGGAGCGAATTGCGGGGATATATGGCGAGATTTTGGGTGTAAGGCATTCGACCGAAATTGACAAGTGAACTATTTGTAAGTTGCCCATATATTTTAGCGCCTCAAAGACATACTCGGCGCTGTCGTTTATTCCGCGCTTATGGCACATATCGTCGGAAACATTCCCGAGAATGTTCACGCAAGTGACCCCCGAAATTGCATTTGTAATTGAATGTAGCAAAACATCCGCATCACTATTTCCCTGTAAGGGAGGATGGTTTTCAATGTGGACACCGCCCAATATCAGTTTCTTTTCTTTGTTTTCAAAATCAAAACGATGACTATCTTGCCCTATGCCAACTTTCATATTGATCGCCTCCAAAATGCATAATATAACCGCCAATTATTCTATCACATGAAGCATCTATGTGGTATAATTAAATATGGAAAGTTATCTTTGCTTTTCATAATATACATATTGGAAGGAGTGGACAAATGAAAATAACTTTTCGTAGAATCGCGTTAATCATGACTCTTTTATTTGCTGTATCTGCTCTTTCGCCGAGTTATTATTTACAAAACAGGGCGTTTGCAGCGCCTTCGGCTTACAAATTTGTTGCCGCCAAGGCCAATTATACGTTGGCGATAGCTGCAGATGATTCTTTGTGGGCTTGGGGTGAAAATGCGAGCGGACAAATTGGGGATGGGACAAAAGTTAATAAAAGCACTCCAGTGATGATTTTGACGTCAGTAAAAAAAGTAGTTGCCGGGCAAAATTTTGTGTTGGCTCAAAAAATAAATGGAACTGTATGGACATGGGGGGCTAACGATTTCGGCCAACTAGGGGATGGGACTACTTCTGAGAGGTTAACCCCTGCTCAAGTGTTGACGGGAGTTACTGATATTGCTGCAGGAGTATATCATGCATTAGCCATAAAAACTGATGGGGCGCTTTGGGTGTGGGGAAAAAATTCAGAACATCAACTTGGTGATGTCGGTATTGCTGACAGAACATTGCCATATCAATTACCTTCACTTTCAAATGTAATTTCTATAGCTGCAGGAACAACCCATTCTCTTGCTGTTGATTCATCAGGCGCTTTATGGGCGTGGGGAAAAAATACAGACCGATTGTATTTCGATGAAGATGGGAATTTTGACTGGGACTATCAGACACCGCTAAAGGTGTATTCAAGCGGGATTCAAAGCGTAGCTGCTGGCGCAAAACATTCAGTTATTTTATGCACTGATGGGTCCGTTTTGGCAATGGGAGATAATAGCTTTTATCAACTTGGAGCGCCTACTCGACCATCATCTTCGCCTTTTCCACAAACAATTTTGACAAATGCTGTGAAAATATTTGCAGGAGCAAATTCTTCTTTCGCGGTTAAAACTGACGGAACTTTATGGGCATGGGGAAACAACTTTTGTGGGCAATTAAAGTCGGAATTATCACCATATTTATCTGAACCAACTCAGATTTCTGATACAACATTAGGCGTTGCAGGTGGATATAATCACGTTGTTCAAATAAATTCAGATGGAACTTTGAAATTATCTGGAGATAATGTTTATGGGCAACTTGGTAATTCTTCACCCCTACCATCAATAATTCCAATGGCTTCTCCGATAAAAGTTTTTGATTACCCTTCAGCCGTTACAAATGGTACAAACTTTAGTGCAGTACTTGATCAAAACAATTTGGCTTGGATTTGGGGATCTGGCTTAAAAAGATCAATCGGCAATGGCACGGCTTTTGATGGGATTACTAAAATCAGTGATGTCAAAAAAATTGCTGCTGGACCGGAAGATATGTTTGTTATAAAAAATGACAATTCACTCTGGGGATGGGGAACAAATACGAGCGGTCAAATAGGGGATGGAACTCAAGCGGACAGATCATTACCAATACAAATATTGTCAAATGTAAAAGACGTTTACCCTGGGATGTCTCATACATTTGCTATAAAAAATGACAATTCATTATGGGGATGGGGTTTTAATTATTATCTTCAGATTCCAAACGTTGCTGCTGGGATTGTTAAAACACCGGCATTTGTGATGAATGATGTGAAAAAAGTTCAAGCTGGTGCAGTTCACTCTTTAATATTAAAAATTGATGGCACACTTTATGCTGACGGAAATAATCCAAATGGGCAAATTGGAAATGGCAACACTAGCATTGCGGTAATTCCTTATCTTGTAATGACTGGCGTAGATGATATTGCTGCGTCTGGATCATATTCCCTCGCGTTAAAGAATGATGGAACAATGTATGCTTGGGGAAATTGTTTAGGTGGGAAACTTGGAAATAATGTTTCTACGGATACCAATAAACTCACTCCGTCACCTAACCCATATTTAACAAACATATCAAAGATTTATTCAAGCGAAAATCAAGCGTTTGCCTTAAGTAATACTGGCAATCTTTATGGTTGGGGAAAAAATGATACTGCTCAACTCGGAACTGGAAATACCAGCGATTCATATATTCCAACGCTTATAAGCACGAATGTGTCGAAAATTTCTACATCAAAATCTCATACATTTATATTCAAAAACGACGGAACTTTATGGGGATTCGGTTCGAATAAAAATGAAGAATTAGCACAATTCGTTTATGTTCCAATCTCTTCAGCTACGCCAACGCCAGTTCCGACTGCTTCACCAACACCGTCAGAAACTCCTTTGGCGAGTATAACACCTACTCCGACTACATCTGCAACGCCTACGGCAACGCCTACGGCAACACCGACTCCGACTCCTACGGCAACACCTACGGCAACACCTACGGCAACACCTACGGCAACACCTACGGCAACACCTACGGCAACACCTACGGCAACACCTACGGCAACACCTACGGCAACGCCTACGGCAACGCCTACGGCAACGCCTACGGCAACGCCTACGGCAACGCCAACGGCAACGCCTACGGCAACGCCTACGGCAACGCCTACGGCAACGCCTACGGCAACGCCTACGGCAACGCCTACGGCAACGCCTACGGCAACGCCTACGGCAACGCCTACGGCAACGCCTACGGCAACGCCTACGGCAA
>Ga0194063_10000031_pt1 | contig 102849 bp, 61 predicted proteins | sample SepL3720m_MetaG_FD_155459 | JGI IMG/M metagenome (GOLD analysis project Ga0194063, IMG submission 155459) | Anoxic zone freshwater microbial communities from boreal shield lake in IISD Experimental Lakes Area, Ontario, Canada - Sep2016-L373-20m | ecosystem: Environmental > Aquatic > Freshwater... | reverse complement strand
TCTCCGTTACTATTGGAACAACTGCCGGTAACATCTCTGTTACCCCTAGCAACTCTTGTGGCAATGGAACTGTGAGAACTTTAGCTATCTCAGTAAATACTGTTCCTGTTCAACCTAGTGTAATCACTGGTAACATCTCTCCTTGTCAGGCTTCTAACCAGACTTATTCGGTTACGAATGTTTCAGGTGTCTCCTACAATTGGGCTGTCCCTGCTGGTTCTACTATCCTTTCTGGACAAGGTACCAACTCTATCTCCGTTACTATTGGAACAACTGCCGGTAACATCTCTGTTACCCCTAGCAACTCTTGTGGCAATGGAACTGTGAGAACTTTAGCTATCTCAGTAAATACTGTTCCTGTTCAACCTAGTGTAATCACAGGTAACATCTCTCCTTGTCAGGCTTCTAACCAGACTTATTCAGTAACGAATGTTTCTGGAGTTACCTATACTTGGGCTGTTCCCGCTGGTTCTACTATTGTCTCTGGACAAGGTACCAACTCTATCTCCGTTACTATTGGAGCATCTGCCGGTAACATCTCTGTTACCCCTAGCAACTCTTGTGGCAACGGTATACCATCAAATCTAAATTTAACAATTAATCTTTTACCTGGAAATGCTGGTATAATTAGTGGACTAAGTAATGTTTGTAAAGGAACAAGTGGAGTAATCTATACTGTCCCTAGTATCGCAAATGCGACAAACTACAATTGGTCTGTTCCAAGTGGATTTTTGATTGTTACTGGTGTAGGTACAAATTCTATTACAGTAGATGTAACAAACAATGCTGTAAATGGAAATATATCTGTATATGGATCCAATGCATGTGGTGATGGTCAGAATTCAAATCTATTTGTGACAGTAAATTATGTAACAGTAAATGCTGGAACAGATCAGACAATTCCGTATGGAACATCAACTACTTTGAATGGTAATGCAAACAATGGTAGTGGAAACTATACTTGGAATTGGCAACCAACTAATATGTTGGTCAATCCCAATGTACAGAATCCCAATACCATAAATTTGACATCAGTCACTATGTTTACACTTACCGTTACTGATCAATCTACTGGATGTATATCTAGTGATGATATGTCAGTTTTGATAAGTGGTGGACCACTTGCTGTCACTGCTACTGCAAACCCCAATGTAATATGTGAAGGTCAAAATTCACAATTGGATGCATTGGCCAGTGGTGGATCACAATCATATACATATCTGTGGACCTCTAATACTAGTGGATTTACATCCAATATACAAAATCCTATTGTTTATCCAACAATCACAACCACATATACAGTAAGTATAAATGATGGATTTAACACCGTCATGTCATCTGTAACTGTAGTAGTGAATCATGTTCCAGGACAAGCAACACAACCTAATGGACCAGACTCTGTAGATTTATTTTATGTTTCTTCTAGTCAATATTCTATTGATAGTGTCGCCGGTGCTGACTATTATAACTGGGAAATATTACCAGCTAATTTGGGCAGTATAAGTGGCAATGGAACAGACATTGTAATTACATGGAGCGGTGTTTTGGGACAAGGAATACTGAGTGTAAAAGCTGTAAATGGATGTGGTGAAGGATTGCCATCTCAAAACAAAATTATCCAAATCGACAACACAGTCGGAATAGAAAGTTTGGATATTGTTCATATTTCTATCTATCCTAACCCATGCAATGAAAAGTTTTCAATATCTGCTGACAAAAACATATCTAAAGTTTATCTTTATGATATGAGTGGAAGAAAGGTATTGGAGATGTTGTCCTCAGGACAAAACATTGTAGTGGACTGTGGAAATCTCGACATGGGAGTATACTTTGTACATGTTTACATGGATAATGTAGCTGTCATACGAAAGTTGATTGTAAACTAGCTTATAAATTCTGACAACAAAATTTGATGTTAGAATAATGCAAAAATCCGTTCTCTTTTTGGAGGGCGGGTTTTTTTTATTTACAAAAACCCTGGATTTCTCCAGGGTTTCTTGGGTCTTCTATCACCCGTTATGATCAGGTTAGGATCAGTAAATTTAAATATTTCATAGTTACAATATGGTATGATCTATGAAATATTGAATTTAATCTGTAGCATTACTAGGTGTATTTATATCAAACCGTATCGTACCACTATATGTATCTGGACTTTGTGATGCAGGTATATTGATTTTTATCCAAGGTTTATTTCCATAAGTACCTGCAGGACAACTATATTGGTTGCTTGGATAGCTTCTTTTGATATAATTTTTGGCTCATGTAAATGAGACATAACTAGTAACATTATTATTTATATAGACTATTCATGTAGCAGGAGTTCAAGCTATGGTAGATACTCATCATGTTCACATGAAATATATATTGGATATACTTATAGAAGAACTTGGATAAGCTATTCCGCTAAGAGTTTTTCATGAGAAAGATCATGGTAACTGTATAGTAGTATACCATCATGTAGTACCTCTATCATCCTGTACTGAGAAGTATCATGTAAATTGTCATGATAATGTTTGTCAAGTAAATGATACTCCCACACTTCATAAATTGATTCATCATGGGACTCATATTGCATATCATGTAATAGATATATTGTAAGTTCTACCTGTAGCATAATTGTTTAATAAGAAATCTGATGCATATCATGTATAGTTGTAAGATCAGTTTAGCATACACATCCTAGCATCTGTAAACAACCATTGTCATGTATTGAATTTATTTAAGTTGGATCTATATAATAAATCTATTTCTCATGTAGATAGAGCACGGTTGTATATACGTGATTCATCTATGCTTCAATTGAACATTCATCACCAGAAACCTCATATTATAATACCATTTGCAGATAGATCTCATATACCATTTGTCCAAGCAAATGTTCACTTCAAGATTCAATCTACATAAGCTTTAAACATAGAACCGTCATAAGTTATGATTGTAAATTTCCATCATTTTCAACGAAGATCTTCCTGGAACATATTGGAAACATCAAATCATGTAGTTCAGTTTCATCATTCTATCCTTCAATTTAATCCATGTATCGTAAATCATGCTAATGGAGATCGACTTCATTTTGAAAACTGTGGGTAATAATTTGCTGTTCAAGAGTAATTTACTCGTTGAGATATTGTCCAGCTATGTGTTCAACTTAATGTACTATTTAGGACAGTACCTGGGGCAATATCTATTTCACTAGTTCAATTGAAAATATATGCACCATTCCATCTACCATTTCATGTCCGTGTTGCAGATGTAATAGTTCCATTATTTCAATATTGTGACATATCTTTTAATATTGAAGTTGTTTCTCATAGTGACGATACATTATCAAAATTGTACATTGCAACCAATCAACTATCATAAACTGAATATGGTACTGAGTTGAATGTATAGATAAATTGACCTAGTCATGTTCATCGCTCTGTAATCTGCATCTGTCATGTAAAGTTATTTGTAGTTCATGTTGCATTTTGTGCTGGATTGGATCATGTAAATACAATCATAGGTGCTGTGGTATCTATAGTCAGATTTCTTCAAGTTGTAGAGCTATTGTTTGCAAAATCTATCGCCTTTCAAGTATAGTAATATGTACCATCAGCCATTCATGTATATGTAGTAGTGAAGAAGTATTTGGTAACATCAAATTTATTTAGATTTGATCTATATAGCTGAGCTGCTTCTCATGAAGTTAATGCACGTTTATAAATACGTACTTCATCTATCAATCAAGAGAATCCTGCTCCTCACATATAACTTCAAATTTCAAGAGCACTATCAACATTGTTCATAGTACTACCAAATGTTTTTCCTGCTTGGTATATTCAGTTTGTATATATTGATACAAAATTACTTGCATTTTTGGTGACTACGATATGATTCCAAACTCATGATAAAATAGAAACATTGTAGTATCAGAAGTTATCGAAAGATCGATTGGTAGCATCTTCATAACTAAGTCTACAACCGGTAGTTAATTCAATTCAATAATGAGTATCTTTGTTTAGTAAAGAATAATATGCAGTAGGACAACTGGTAGGTTTGATCCACATAGATAATGTTATGGCTCATGCTACATCGATTCCAACTCATCAGATTCAATTATCCACAATTATATTATTATTGATACCTCAATTGAAAATATAAGCACCATTATATTTACCGTTTCCTGTCCATGTTGCTCAGCCAACTGTAGAAGTATTGTTATATTTTGATATATCTTTTATTGTTGTGGTTGTTTCTCACAAAGCTGCTACATTATCAAAATTGTACATCAATACCAACCCATTATCATATATGGAATATGGAGTAGAATTGAATGTCCAGATAAATTGATTTAGTCAGGATTCTATGATTTGCATCTGTCATGTAATCGTAGTAGATGTCTGCCATGTCCCATTTGCTGCTGTCTGTCATGTAAAGACTAAATTTGGTATAGTCTGGTCTAAGTTGGTAGTAGATTGTATATGTTCTGCAAAATAGTTGGTAGTATTGTATATCTGAGCTATAGTATTTTTGAGTCAATCTCATGCCACCAAAGATATTCATGTCTGTGTATTTATATTTTGTCAAATTTTATATGGTGAGATATTTCCAAAAACTGAATATTTGCTAATTGGAGATATAGATGATACTGTGACAGCTTGATCGACACTATTTGTCCAAGTAGATAATCATGTATAATTCATTGTCCTTGGAGTAATTTGTGATCAGATATAATATCAATAACCTCATCATCCTCATACAAATGGATAACTAAGTACATTCATTACTGGATCTATCTGAGTAAGTGTATTTATTCAATAACTATAGCTAATAGGGATAGTAGCAACAAAAGAATGAGGATATAATAAATCAGGGAAACTACCTGATCGAGATAATAGATAATTTCAACTTGCATCTACTGGATTGGTAATATAATCTCGAGACATTGTTCATCATGTATTAATAATTCCAGCAGACCAAAAATATGTTGAAGCTATGGTATCCCAACCGTTTCATGCAACAAAACCAACTGTATTGTCATTAAAATTTGAAAAGTCGCGAATTTCTCCATAATAATAATTTGTATCATGTGAAATATTGTCTATTCAATTAGAGTTGTTATAAAAGCTACTATTGTTTACTATATTATCGCTTGATGTCTCATAATATAATCAATAATCGTTATTGTATGATTGACTATTATTTATTATATTGGCTGTTGAACCTACATATCATATTCACACAACACTATTATTGTAAACTTGAGTATTGTTGATATTATTTGTATGAGAGCCATTATTGTAAAATATTCAATTGCTAGAATTGTTATATATCTGAGAATTATTTACATCGTTATACATTGAATTATCATAGGTAATTCAGTCGTAAAAATTATTAAAGATCTGAGAATCAGTGATACTATTGTATGCAAAATTTAATAAATATATTCAATATGTATTGTTATATATCTGAGAAGTAGTTAGATAATTCCAATCTGCAGCATTTTCATAATAAATTCAATAGTCGTTTTCATAAAATTGACTATTGTTGATATCAATAGTAATAGAATTATCTCCAAAATATAATCACTTACCATTCGAATAAGATTTGATGTTGTTGACTGTATTGTGTGATGATGAATTAGAATATTTTAGTCAATTTGTGTTTGCTACATGCCCCACACCTGCACCCTTATGACCTCAATCTATATATAGATTATCAAATATTGTGTTTCGTGCTCAGCTAATAGCAAACTGGTAATTTACAGTACCCGTTGTATAAAATGTAATATTTCATGTCTGACCAACTATAGCACTACAAGGAGACATATTGATCGGTCATGTAGATATATAAGATCAAGAAGATAGTGAATATATGGTAGATCGTGCTGTAGTCTGTGGTAGTTTATAATATCATCATGTAAGATGAACTACATTCATAGATAAAGGACTACAATTATTCATTTGTCGATTTTTTGTATATGCTGTAATATCTGATCATCAACTTCCATACAAAGCACATATAATCTGATCATCTCATGTATATGTATTCCAAAATCATGAAGTCAAAAAGTTATCATTGTTCCATGTACCGAGACAGTTTATAGAGGTATTGACTGTAAAATTCCATACTTCGCTCCATGATCATGTATTGTTAAATTTATCAAATGCATATACTCTCCAGTAATATGTAGTATTGTCCAATAGTCAGTTTATGTTTGCTAATGTCGTAGGTGTATATACTGTTCATGAATTTAATATAGTAGTAAATGATGATCATGTACTCAACTGTCGCACATATCAAGTAGTACCTACACCTGTATCTATAGAAGGATCCCAAAGTAATGTAGTACCCGTATCGATCACTAATCATGTGTTAGATGGTCCATATAGAAGTGGTGCTGGTGGTGGTGTCGCATCATATTTATATGAAGTTGTATTTCATGTAGATAGATTGTTGGATACATCACGAACACGGAAATTGACTGTAATTTGAGATGTGTAGTTTAATCCAGTCTGGAGACAATACCCATCAGTACCATTACCAGAATAATTTGAACTTGCTCGTGATGAGAGTCATGTGTTGTACTCACATGTTGCTCAAGATATACCTACACTATCACTGACTTGTGATCGAATACCGATAGGTCACTTGAAGTAAAATGTAGATATAGATATATTGTATCATGTGGTTCCACTATAAATCACTGCAGTATAGACCTGCGGACTAGCACTATCTACATATATAAAATCATTGAAATCTGATCATGTATTTCATAACTTATCTACTCATTTGATATATACATATCTCTGTCAGTCTCATCATGATAATGACCGTCATGTAATAGTCATATTATCACTACACATAGAGAAGTTAGTCGTTGGATTTGGACTATTTCAAATATATATTCAACTTAATCATACTCATCAATCACTTGGACAAAATCAATTTATTTTTAATGTCACTACTCATGTATTTGTATAGTCTGCTCATGTATTGATCAATAATGTTGCTGTTCATGGTCATGTTGCATCATATATATATGTTCATGTTCATCATGTAGTGATAGAACCAGCTGTATCTTGTATCTTAAATCTAATATTGATAGTGGATGTATAGTTTAGTCATGTCTTGTAACAGTATCATGCAGTAGTCGTACCAACATATGTAGCATTGTCTCGTGAAGCTCATGTAGTATACATACATGTAGATGTAGATAGTCATAATGTATCGCTAACATCTCATCTGATATCTATAGTTCATTTGTAGTAATTATATCAAGCATTAAATCATGTTGCTCAAATTGATATATATCATGTTGAAACTGTAGGTGGGGTACCATCTAATGTAGTTGCTCATAATGACATAAATACTCATGCTGCACCAGAGTAATCTGAGTATACATATCTAAGTCATTCTCATCATGATAGATTCCATCATGTTGTAGATTGATATGTATATCGTCATGATCGGTTGGTTCAGTTGTTAGAGAATCTCATTGTAGATGCTGATGATACTACTCATGTCAATGTTACTGCTGATGTAGTAGCATAGTCAGTGTTATTATTTATCTTGAATGTTCATCATATAGTTGCATATTGTCAGAGATATCTAGATGTATTATAATCTGATCAGTCTGTACCATATGGTATAATACTAGATGATCCACTCCATCTGACTGGTCTGATATCTGTCATTGTTCTGGATCCATATCTATAATTATCTGCCATATTTCCAGTTCGTCATAATATCTGTCATTTAGTATTACATAGATTTCAAGTCTGTAGATATATTCATCATGTAGTAATCGGATTGGTTACTCGAGAACAATTCATTGATCATCATGTATCTAGTGATCATGTAGCTCGTCATAATGATGATAAATATGTTCATGTTCACTGTGTTAGTGTTCAATACATATCAGCAGAATTTCAGAATGTTTTTATTATTCCATAATATTTATTATTTATACTTGTGTTTATTAAAAATCATTGGGCAATATTATTATAAGATTGAATATTGTTAATGTTATTATTATCTGACGACGAAATAGATACTCAATATTGACCATTGTTATATGTCTGAGAATTGTTGATAATACCGCTGAAACTAGTATTTATTGCTATTCAATCGTTTCCATTGTTATATGTCTGAGAATTATTGATACTAGTGTTAAGATTATTATAGAAGAATATTCAATTACTTGCATTATTATAAGATTGCGTATCACTTATAACAGTATTGTTTGAACTATATTCAATATATATTCAATGCCAAATATTGTTATATAATTTAGAATTATTGATACTGGTATTGGGGCTTTGATATCAATATATTCAATAGTAAGAATTTCAATAAGATTGAATATTATTTATAGTATTGTTTGAACTACTCCATAAAAATACTCAATATTTATTTCAAGTATGCATACCTCAAACTCAGTTAGATTTTCAATCTATACTTATATTATCTAAAATATTATTTTGTTTGGATTGTAACCAAAATATTCAATATATATCTATATATCAAGTACTATAAACTGTAACTTTACCAGATCATAAAATAGTAGTACAATTACCATTGAATTGAGATCAGGTTGCATATGTAATTTTATAATCTCATGAATTTAGCACATAAATAGTATTTCATGTAAGCAATTGTCAGATGGTATTTGTTCATGGATTGAGTGTAGTAACTATCATACCAGTCAGACTACAATTATTTACAGTCCAATTGCTTGTAAATGTAGATCATGAACCATAGTAATAAATAATTAGAGGATTGATATATGTAAAGTTCCATGTTGTACTCCAACTTCATGTATTGTTAAATTTATCAAATGAATATACTCTTCGATAATATGTACCATAACTTAAATTGCTTACTAGCAATGATGTACTAGATGTTGTTCATGAATTTGTAATACTTGTAAATCATGCATCGGTTGCTATCTGATAATAATATCCACTTAAACCTATACCTGCATCTGTACTTGTTGACCAAGATATTGTAGTATTGCCTGTATACAATCAGGTTCCATTACTTGGTGTAAGTAAGGTTGGTGTGGATGATGCAGTAGCATCATAAACGTATGTTCAAGTACTTCATGTTCATATATTACCTGCAATATCTTGTATCCTAAATCTAATGTTGATATCTGATGTATAAGTCAGATTGGTAACTTCACAATATGTAGTGTTGTATGTTGCGGTTTCTCGTGAAGCTCATGTAGTATACTGACATGTTGCTCAACTAAGTCATATAGCATCGCTAACATCTCATCTGATATTTATGGTTCATTTGTAGTATAATGTAGATCAATTGTTTCATGTCATACCAAAAGATATATATCATGTAGATACTGTGGGAATTGTAGCATCTAGAGTGATTGCTCATAATCACATAAATATTCATGCTGTACCAGAATAATCTGAGTATACATATCTAACACCATCTCATCATCATAAATTCCATCATGTTGTAGATTGATATGTATATCGTCATGATCGGTTGGTTCAGTTGTTAGAGAATCTCATTGTCGATGCTGATGATACTACTCATGTCAAAGTTACTCATGCTGTAGTAGTATAATCTGTGTTATTATTTATTTTGAATGTTCATCAGATAGATCAATATTGTCAGATATATCTAGATGTATTGTATTCTACACCATCTGTACCATATGGTATAATGCTAGATGATCCACTCCATCTGACTGGTCTGATCTGTGTGGGTATCCTAGATCCATATCTGTAATTATCTACTATATTTCCAGTTCGTCATAATATCTGTCATGTTGTATTACATAGACTAGATGTCTGTAGATATGTTCATCATGTACTGACTGGATTTGTAAATCGTGAACAATTTATTGATCATCATGTATCTAACGATCATGTGGTTCGTCATAATGTAGAATAATAATCTCATGTTCACTGTGTTATTGATCAACCCATATTGGTTGCATTTCAGAAAATTTTTAGTGTTCCATAATATTGATTAGAACTTGTACTTGATAATCATAATACATAATTGTTGTAAGATTGTGAATTATTTATTTTAATATTTGTACTAGTCTGTATTTGTATTCCAGCAGCATTGTTGTAAGCTTGTGAATTATTTACAACAGAATAATTAGATGATACTATTCGTATTCAAATACCTCAGTTATTGTAAGCTTGTGAATTGTTTATAGTACCATTTGAAGTGGACAGAGTGATTCAAACATTAACATTGTTGTAAGCTTGTGAATTGTTTATAACACTATTATATGATAAAACTGAAATTCAATTCACACCATTGTAAGCTTGTGAATTATTTAATGTTGCATTGAAGCCATTCATAAGTATTCAATAAGAACTATTGTTATATGCTTTAGTATTGTTGACTGTATTATTGATAGGACTTCCTAATGTATTATTAAAATTTATTAAAGCATAATTTCAGGTATGTGATCATCAAGCTCAATTAGATTTTCAATCTATATTTAAGTTGTCTATGATAATATTTTGTTTTATTCAGTTTGCATAAATCATACCGTATGGAGAATCTATATAACCCGTACTATAAACTGTTACTTTTCATGATCACATCAAAGTAATACAATTGCCACTGAATTGGGCTCAACCAGTATATGCAAGTTTATAATCTCATGAATTTAGTACATAGATAGTATTTCATGTAAGGAATTGTCAGATAGTATTTGTTCATGGATTGACAGGGACTACAATCATACCAGTAAGTACACAAGTATTTCCAGTCCAGTTAGTTGTAAATGTAGATCATGAACCGTAGTAATATGTAATTAAAGGATCTATGTAATAAAAAATTGATGCACTAGTTCGACTTCAAGTATTGTTTAAACTATCAAATGCATAGACTCTTCGATAATATGCTGTAGCATTTAATCAGGTAATAGTCGCTCAAGTCGTAAGTACTGAGCCAGATTTTGCTATACTTGTAAATCATGCATCTGTAGCAACCTGGTAAACATATCCACTAGTACCTATACCCAAATCAGTCGATGTTCCTCGTAGAAGAGCTACGGTCCCAGAAGACAATCATGTTCAATTTGACGGAGATATCAATGTCGGTGTAGCTGGTCATGTTTGATCTATTTTGGCTGTAATGGATGGGCTGGTATTGCTAGATACAGCTGCATTTGCATCTTTTGCATATGCATAGAATGTGATTCAATAAAAATCTATTAATCATGTATAACAACTACTTGCGGCACTAGCTACTGTAGATCAAGTATATGTATTTCATCAAACCACAAAATATGCTGTAACCAATCAACCTCATGGATCGCTGACTGTAGCACAAAATTGTCTGTCTGTCGTCCAGACATTATCTGTTGGCTTGGTGATTGTAGGTATGGATGGATTTAGATTATTCCATGTAATGGTTCCTGTAGTACATGTACTTCCACTCAACTGACTATCTCGTGCTTTGTATCGATAATTTATTGTAGTAGGTTCGCTCTGTGCTCATGCAGTATATCATTGTCATGTATATAACCATGTGCTACATGAATTGTTTGAGTACCATACATATGTCAGTGTTGCTCATGCATCTGTCGCACTTCATGTAATAGTTGCTCAGCTTCATTCATTTACACTTGTGGTTACCACACTCGCTATAGGTGCTAGGTTTGTCCGTGTTACAGTACTACTTGCACATGTTCATGATCATTGACTGTCAGATATTTTGACTGAATATGTAAATGTTCCAGGTTCTATCTGAGTCGCTACATATCATGATGATGTTGCTCATCATATGGTGCTTGTACAGGTACCATCTGAGTACCACTGATATGACAATGTGGCTCAAGTATCTATTCATGTAGATGTGAATGCTATATTATTGTTTTCTCATGTGTTTCCACTATTTCATATACTTACATTTACTGGTCAGGTATTGGTCCATGTTCAGGTACTTGATAAACATGTTCATGTTGCTCAGTTTGCATCTTTGATGTTTGCTGATATCATCCATGTTCATGGTTCGTTCAATATTCCATTATATGTCGTACTTGCTCATCGTGACTGTAATATCGCTCATCCACAACTTCAACTATAAAATTCATATTGCACTGCTCATCATCATGCATCACTTCATGCTGCTGTAAATGTAATTGCAGTACTCTCTAATATTGGTCAATTATTATTTACACTACTCATCGTTGGTGCTGTATTGGTCCATGTTCAGGTACTTCACAAACATGCAGATCATCAGCTTCACTGTGTATCATATATTTTTACACTTCTAAATAAATTTCATGCATCTATAAGCGTTGCTCATGTAGTCGCTCGTGATGATCATACTCCACTTCATAAAAATACATCACATGCATAGCCACTATACCATGCATATATCAATGAGTTTCATGTATCTAATCCTGTTGCTGTCCAGGTGATTGCATTTCATTCTGCTTTAGTTCAGTTATTTGTTAAGTTTAAATTTATTGGTCAGGTATTGGTCCATGTTCAGGTACTTGATAAACATGTTCATGTTGCTCAGTTTGCATCTTTGATGTTTGCTGAGATCATCCATGTTCATGGTTCTTGCACTGTTCCATTATATGTCGTACTTGCTCATCGTGACTGTAATATCGTTCATCCACAGCTTCAACTATAAAATTCATATTGCACTGCTCATCATCAGCCATCACTTCATGCTGCTGTAAATGTAATTGCATTACTTTCTAATATTGGTCAATTATTATTTACACTACTCATCGTTGGTGATGTATTGGTCCATGTTCAGGTACTTCACAAACATGCAGATCATCAGCTTCACTGTGTATCATATATTTTTACACTTCTAAATAAATTTCATGCATCTATAAGCGTTGCTCATGTAGTCGCTCGTGATGATCATACTCCACTTCATAAAAATACATCACATGCATAGCCACTATACCATGCATATATCAATGAGTTTCATGTATCTAATCCTGTTGCTGTCCAGGTGATTGCATTTCATTCTGCTTTAGTTCAGTTATTTGTTAAGTTTAAATTTATTGGTCAGGTATTGGTCCATGTCATTGAACCAGTAGCACAAGAGGATCGATTTCATAAACTATCTCGTGCTCTATAATAAACATATGTTGTAATTGCTGTGGGTTCAGATGACGCCATCAAATAAGTTTGTCATGTATACATCCAAGAAGTACATGAAGAATTATTGTATCGTACATATCAAGATAATCATATTCATCCATCCGTTGCATCTCATGTGAGATATAAATATGTAGATTCTAATCATGATATGCTCACATTATTTATCGTAGGTCATGTACCATCAAAATTGATTAATTGATTGGATGATACTACACTATTTCATAAATTATCTGAAACCTGGACTGTAACATTGTGTGCTCAATCAGATAAAGTATTGTTTAATGTCAAAGTTCAAGAACAATTAGTTCAAGCTGAACTATACTGTGCTGTACCAGCAAATGATGTAGTAGCTCAGTCTATCTTAGCATTACATGCTGCTCAGTTTGTGATTCATACTCATCATTCTGTAATAGGTACAGATATTGCTATCGTAGACCCACTTGTGTATCGTGTTCATGAGACTGGAGTTGTCCAAGAATATGTCGGTGCTGTAGCATCATATAAGTATGTTCATGTGGATCATGTCGTAGTAGTTCATGCAGTATTGGCTATCTTAAATCTGATATTCAATGTAGCCGTTGCTCCTGCAACTACTCATGTACATGATGATGTTCCATTGTATGTTGCTCATACTCGTGACACTCATGTCGTATACATACATGTTGTTCATGATAAGTTGGTTCATGCTACATCTGCTTTGACTGTTACATCTCATTTGTAATATAATGTGGAGGTTCATCATGTAGTTCATACTGAGATATATCATGTCGAAACCGTAGGTGCAGTATTGACTATATTGAAACTTCTTCATGTCGAAGATGAATTTCCAGCATTGTCTATAGCTGTTCAGCTATGATAATATGTTCCATCAACAAGTCATGTATGTACTGATGTAAACAACCATTTGCCTGTATCATACTTCGATAGATTTGATTTATAAAGCTGATTAACTTCTCAAGAAGAAAGAGTACGATTGTATATGCGCGGTTCATCTATAATTCATGTAAAAACTCAATAATAGGATCAGATATAAATCTGATTATTTGTTTGTGTTATTGCACCACCAAATGTTTGTCATGTCGTGTATGTTCAATTTATATATATTGATACAAAATTATTTGAGGCTTTTGTTAAAGTAATATGATTTCGTACTCATGTTCTAATTCATACATTTTTGTATCAAAACCCTATATAATTTCGATTACTACTATCAGCATAAGATATATCACAATTATCTAGCAAAACCAAGCTATATTGTGCTTCTTTATGGAAAAGATTGGAGTATGTAGCACAACTGGTTGGTTTAATCCACATAGACAAGGTAATATTACTTCATGTAATATTTATACTGTCACTATTTTGTACTAGAACTGTATTATTTGAGTCGAAAATATATGCTCATCAATATTTTCCATTTCATGTCCATGTTGATCACATTGAAGTTAAATCATTTCAATAGTTAGAAATATCTTTGACTGTATATGAATTTTCTCATAAAGCTGCAATATTATCAAAATTATACATCAATACCAAACCACTATCGTATATAGAATATGGTGTAGAATTGAAGTTCCAGATAAATTGACCTAGTCATCATCATAATTCTGTAATCTGCATCTGTCATGTAACTGTTGAAGAAGCAATGATAGCTCAATTTGATGGTGTTGCTCATGTATAGATCAGAGTAGGAGATGTAGTATCATATATTATAGTATCATTTATAGTCACTGTAGATCGGTTTCATACCGTATCTAGATATTTTACATATACAGTCTTGGTACCTTCTCATCCACTACATCATGATCAGTTGGTAATGTTCCATAGCTTACTTGTTGCATATGTTTCTGCTACACTCCATGTACTAGCATCACAACTAAACTGCATCTGTGTAACTCAGTTTGTATCAGTAGCTGACAAACTCAATATAGTACTTGCATTGCTTGTAGATATAGCTCATGTATTTATAGAGATAGATCATGTTGGTCATGCAGTATCAAGTATAATTGTATCTATATAATCTCATGTATTGTTTAATAGAGAGTCTCTTGTCCTCATATATACTGTTTTCACTCAATCTGTACCATTTAATGTAAATGGTTTGGTGATATTGCATCATGTCCAGTTTGTATTTGGAATTGCTGATGTACCATATGCTATCTGTTCTCATCATACTCATGCATCTATAGGACAAGTGATATTTAAGGTTACTGAAGTTGTACTTGTGGTGAGTGCATCATTATTGATAGTGAAGAGAGATCATGTTCAGGGAGAATTATATATTCCAGCCACCAAGACATCAGTAACGGTCGTATTTGTACTTGATATTAATGTTGATCAAAAATATCATGTTCATAAGATATGTCATACTATATAAATATTTCATGAATTATCTACGTTTACTCAATTTGCAGTAGCGCCATGATTATATAGACTACCTCATCATCTGATTGCTCGCATATACACTCAGGTTGATGATAATTTTGCTACATAAGCATCAGAGTATCAGCCCAATTTAGTTAATGTAAAAGATCAAAAAGTTGTAGTTGGCGAAGCAAAATATCAGGCTATATAGCTATTTCATAAACTATCTAATGCTATTCAATTTCCTCGTTCATTATTAGACCCCGATCATTGATTTGCTCGCATCCATGCTCAGGTTGATGATAATTTTGCTACAAATACATCGTCTAAACCATTGCTTGTCAATGATGGTAATCATCAAAATGTCACTGTTCATGCAAATCTTCATGCTATATAACTATTTCATCAACTATCTACCGCTATTCAATTTCCTCGTTCATTATCAGACCCCGATCCTTGATTTGCTCGCATCCATGCTCAGGTTGATGATAATTTTGCTACAAATCAATCAGAAGCATTATTAACAGAAGTTAATTTTGTTGATCAAAAATATCATGTTGATTGGAATGCTCATACTATGTATGGATTTCATCAGCTGTCTATATCTATTCAATAGATCATTTCATAGTAACTACCTCATCATCTGACTGCTCGTAGATACACTCAGGTTGATGATAATTTTGCTACATAAGCATCATCCTGACCACTACTTGTCAATGAAGATAATCATAGAAAAGTTAATGTTCAAAAGAATTTTCATGCTATATAATTATTTCATCAGCTATCTACGGCTACTCAATTTACAGAATATGCATTAGATAATCCTCATTTTGCTCGCATCCATGCTCATGTCGATGATAATTTTGCTATAAATCAATAATTGGAATAATTGGAACCAGTTAATGTTGTTCATCAGAATACTCATGTCTGTAGATATGATCATCATATATAAGTATTTCATGAGCTGTCTACATCTATTCAAGGATTGTAATTCCATAAATTAGTTCATCATCCAATTGCTCGTAGATATACTCAGGTTGATGATAATTTTGCTACAAATATATTATATAAACCACCTGTCAATGCTTGTAATCATCAAAATGTAGCTGTTCAACTAAAAGATCAGACAATATATTTATTTCAATATATATCTGTTGTAATTTGATATCATTTGTATGCTCATCAGGTAGTTGCCCAAGACCAACTATTTCATCATACCAATGCTGGTGGTAAAATATCATAATAATATGTTCTGGATGTTCATGTTCAGAGATTGTTATAAATATCTCTTACACGGAAATTTACTGCGATATCCGCAGATAAAATTAATCAGGTTTTGTAACAGTAAGTTGATCAGTCATATGTCGCTGTTGCTCGTGAAACTCATGTAGTATATTCACATGTAGTTCAGGATATACCGTTGGTATCACTTACTGTTGCTCTGATATCTCATGTTCATTTGTAATAATAATTTGAATTTGATGAATTGTATCATGTAGCTCATGCATATATTTCTGATGTTCAAACTGTAGGTGGAGTACCATCTAGTGTGATTGCTCATAATCACATAAATACTCATGCTGAGCCAGAGTAATCTGAGTACACATATCTAAGTCATTCTCATCATGATAGATTCCATCATGTTGTGGACTGGTATGTATATCGTCATGATCGGTTGGTTCAGTTGTTAGAGAATTTCATTGTAGATGCTGAGGATACTACTCATGTCAATGTTACTGCTGCTGTGCTTGTAGTATCTGCATTGTTATTTATCTTGAATGTTCATCATATAGTTGCATATTGTCAGATATATCTTCAAGTATTGTAATCTGTTCAATCTGTACCGTATGGAATGATACTAGATGATCCACTCCATCTTACTGGCCTAGTCTGTGTGAGTATTCTGGATCAATATCTATAATTGTCTGCTGTGTTTCCAGACCATATATTTGAAACTCATGCCTCATTACATAGAGTAGAGGTATTCAGATATAATCATCCTGTAGTAACTGGATTGGTTACTCGAGAACAATTCATAGATCATCATGTATCTAACGATCATGTGGTTCGTCATAATGATGAAAAATATGTTCATGTTCACTGTACCAATGTTCAAGTATCACCCAATGTATTTGAAAAGGTTTTGAGTGTTCCATAATATTTAGTGTTTGTAACATTGATAGGCATATATATTCAGTATAAATAATTATTATAACTCTGTGAATTATTTATTATACTATCTGTAGTATCTTGTAAACGAATTCAATAAGAACCATTATTATAAAATTGAGAATTATTTATTATGTTACCGGAAGAATAAACAATTGTGATTCAGTCAGATTCATTGTTATGAAATTGAGAATTATTTATTATACTGTTTCTGACATTGTCAAAAAACATTCCATCTGTGAAATTATTGTAAGCTTGAGAGTTATTGATAATATTATAAAAATTATATACTGAAGTTATTCAATTATTATTATTATAAAACTGACTATTGTTTATTGTATTGTAGTTTGCATTAGATTGTAAGAGTACTCAATAATAGCATTTATATGCTTGAATATTGTTTATTGTATTGTAGTTTGCATTAGATTGTAAGAGTACTCAATAAGTATTATTATAAAACTGACTATTGTTTATTGTGTTGTAGTTTGCATTAGATAGTAAGACTACTCCATAAGTATTTTTATATGCTTGAGTATTGTTGATGGTATTGCTGTTTGAATTACCATAAACTGTTATTCAAATAAAATTTCAACTATGAGTACCACCATTTCAATCAGATGTTCAATCCACTCTGATATTGTCGATGATAGTGTTGTATTTTCAGTTATTATACAACATAGCATAATGATTTGAATCTAATAGATGCCCTGTACTATAAATTGTAACTTTACCTGATCAAACTATAGTTACACAATTATCCATCCATGTTCAACTAATATATCTTATTTTATAATCTCAAGAATTTAGGACATAGATTGTATTGGTAGATAGTTGTTGTTGTATTACATCTAATCATGGATTGAGTGTAGATACAGTCATACCAGTCAGACTACAATTATTTCAAGTCCAGTTGGTTGTAAATGTAGATCATGAACCGTAGTAATAAGTAATTATCGGATTGATATATGTGAAGTTCCATGTACTACTCCATGATCATGTATTTCATATTTTATCAAAAGAATACACTCTCCAATAATATGTAATCATACTCAATGAACTTAAATTTATTCATGTATTGAGTGTAGATCATGAATTGGTGATATTGGTAAATCATGCATCTGTAGCTATCTGATAATAATAACCACTAGTTCATATTCATCCATCTGTAGAGACAGATCGGAGTAAAGATACTGTTGAAGTAGATAATCATGTTCAATTATCTGGAGCTAATAATGTAGGTGTAGATGGTGCTGTACCATCATATAAGTATGTTCATGTTGATCATGTAGTAGTGGTTCATGCAGTATTAGCTATCCTAAATCTGATATTTAATGTGCTAGTTGCTCAATTTACTACTCATGTACATGATGATGTCCCATCGTATGTAGCCGCTACTCGTGTTGCTCATGTAGTATACATGCATGTTGCTCATGATAAGTTTGTTCATGCTACATCCGCTTTGACTGTTACATCTCATTTGTAGTATAATGTGGAAGTTCATCAAGTAGTTCATACTGAAATATATCATGTACTTACTGTAGGTGTAGATGTATCAAGTATAATTGTATCAGAATAATCTGATGATATATTACCTAGAGAATCTTGTGTCCTCATATATACTGTTTTGGTTCCATCTGTACCATTTAATGTATGTGATTTAGTAAGAGCACATCATGTCCATGCTCAGTATCATGCTCATGTACTATTTCCATATGATATTTGTTCTCATCATACTCATGCATCTACCGGACATATTGGTATATTTAGAGTTACTGAAGCTGTACTTGTAGATATAGCATCATTGTTGATTGTAAATAGATTTCATGTTCAAAGAGATTGAGATATTTTTGCTATAAATACATCAGCAGCTCCACTATGCGAGATTGTATAGTTTCCAAAAGTTGCATAACTACCACCATACTGTCATACTAAATAAGCATTTCATAAGCTATCTACTGACAATCAGTTTCCTAAGTCAGGACTAACACCTCATCATTTTAAAGCTCGTATCCATTCTCAAGCTGATGATAACTTAGCTACAAAAACATCCTCTACTCATTCAGAAACACCGGACAAAGCTATTCATCAATAATAAGCTGAACTAGTAAGATCTCATCATATATAAACATTTCATAAACTATCTATGTCTCATCACTTTAATATATCGCTACCAGATCATCATCATTTAACAGCTCGTATATATGCTCAAGTTGATGATAATTTCGCCACAAAAGCATCTGTTTCACCGCTATTTATTAATGGTGACAATCATCAGAAATATCATGTTGTACTAGCAAAACTTCATATCATATAAGTATTTCAGCTACTATCTACTGCTGCAGACGCGGCATAATCAGAAAGACCACCTCATCATTTCGTTACTCGTATATATGCTCATGTAGACGATAATTTAGCTACAAAAGCATCATTAGAACCACTAGTTACAAATTGTATTGATCAAAAATATCCAGTATTATTAGAATATCATGCTATGTAACTATTTCAAATATTATCAACAGTTACTCATAGAAGCCTGTCATCACCAACTCATCATCATTTCGTTGCTCGTAGAGCTACTCCTGTAGATGAATATTTTCCAATAAAAGTATCATAGCCACCACTAAATGTAAGTGGTATTCATCCAAAATACATTGATCATCCCAAAGATCAAACAACATAGACATTTCATGAATTATCTGTTGTTACTCACTTAACGACTTCAGAAGAAGTTCATCACCACTTAGAAGCTCGCAAAGCTACTCATGTAGATGAATATTTTAATATAAATCAATCTCCAGCCCCACTATCTATTAATTGTGTTCATCAAAATCGGAAAGATTGTTGAAAATCTCATACAACATATACATTTCATGAATTATCTGTTGTCACAGAATGAGGATATTCTGACTGTCCCGTTCCTCAAAATCATGTTGCTCGTAGATATACTCAGGTTGATGATAATTTAGCTACAAATCCATCAAAACTTCCACTACTTACCAATTTTGTTGATCCAAAATATCATGTTCATTCAAAATATCATACCATATAACTATTTCAACTATTATCTACTGCTGATCCTAGTCATACATCATAAGCCGTACCTCATCATTTAGTCGCTCGTACCCGATCATATCATGTTCATTGTACTGCTGGTGGAAGAATATCATATATATATGTTCTAGATGTTCATGTTCAGAGATTGTTATAAGTATCTGTTACACGGAAATTTACTGCGATATCTGTAGTGAAACTTAATCAGGTTTTATAACAGTAAGTTCAGTCCCAAGTTGCAGAAGCTCGCGATGCTCATGTCGTATACTGACATGTTGCTCATGATATACCGTTTGCATCTGTTGCTGTTGCTCTGATATCTCATGTTCATTTGTAGTAGTAATTTGAATTTGATGTGTTGTATCATGTCATTCATGCGTATATCTCTGATGTTCAAACCGTAGGCGGTGTAGCATCCAATTGGACTATAAAACTTGGTAAGTTACTCCAAGATCATACAGTAGCAAAATAATCAAACGCATAGACCCTTCGATAATATGTAGTACTAGGCAATCATGTAATCGTTACTCATGTAGTAAATACCGTACCCGATGTAATCAATGTTGTAAAAGACGATCAAGTACTCACTTGATAAATATAACCGCTAGTTCATATTCATGCTCATACACTAGTTCAAGTATCTATACTTATTGACCAAACTAATGGCACTGTTCATGTATTTAATGTAGATCCACTTGTTGGTGATGATGTCACTGGAGCTAATGGTCATACTCCATCATATATATATGTTCATGTTCATCATGTCGTCGTAGTACCAGCTGTATTAGATATTTTAAATCTGATATTTAGTGTATTTGTCGCTCAGTTTACTATTCATGTACATGATGATGTTCCGTTGTATGTAGCTCATACTCGAGTGCTTCATGTAGTATACATACATGTTGCTCATGATAAGTTTGTTCATCATACATCGGCTTTGACTGTTACATTTCATTTGTAGTAATAAAATGATCAATCTGTTCATGTAGTTCATATGCTGATATATCATGCACTCACTGTAGGTGCAGATGTATCTATAATTATATTCTTATTATATCATAATGATCATGCTGCTCATGGACTAGCTAATGTCAATGTTGCATTGTTACCTGCTGCGTCTTGGATAGTACCACCAGAAAGTGCTAGTGCACTTGTACTTGCATAGTCTAGATCAGAAGAACTATCTCATGCTTGAACTGTATATCTAAATGTTTTGGTGCTATAATACTCTGATAGTCTAGCTAAGTAAGATACTCCATAGTTGTTGAAACTTGTGAAATTTCATCCAGCTAATATCTTCCCATCTCCCTGGATTGACAGCGAATAGACAGAGCTACTAAATCATCATCAGATAGTGAAACTGGTATCTATCGTTCCATTGCTATTTAGTCTTGCTATATAATTCACTGCCGTTCCACTATATGTTGTGAATTGTCCCCCAACTACTATCTTCCCATCTCCCTGGATTGCTATCGAATTGACTGAGTTATTGAATCATCATCAAATAGTGAAACTGGTATCTATCGTTCATCCTGTGTTTAGTCTTGCTATATAATTAGATGTAGTTCCACTATATGTTGTGAAATATCATCCAACTACTATCTTTCCATCTCCTTGTATTGCTATCGAATTGACTGAGTTATTGAATCATCATCAAATAGTGAAACTGGTATCTATCGTTCATCCTGTGTTTAGTCTTGCTATATAATTAGATGTAGTTCCACTATATGTTGTGAAATATCATCCAACTACTATCTTTCCATCTCCTTGTATTGCTAGAGAAGCAACTGAGTTATTAAATCCTGATCAGATAGTGAAGCTTGTATCTAGTGTTCCTCATGTGTTTAGTCTTGCTATTCTATTTACTGTGGTTCAACTGTATGATGTTAAATTTCCTCCAACTACTATCTTTCCATCTGCCTGTATTGCTAGCGAAGCAACTGAGTTATCAAATCATAATCAGATAGTGAAACTGGTATCTCTTGTTCATCATGTATTTAGTCTTGCTATATAACCCATTGAAGTTCAACTGTATGCTGTGAAATATCATCCAACTACTATCTTTCCATCTCCCTGTACTGCTAGCGAAGTGACATAAGAATTATTAAAATTATTACTAAATCATCATCAGATAGTGAAACTGGTATCTAGTGCTCCTCATGTATTTAGTCTTGCTATTCCATTAGTTATAGTTCCACTATATGCTGAAAAACTTCCTCCAACTAGAATCTTTCCATCTCCCTGCACTGCTAGAGAATTGACAGGGCTACTAAATCATCAGATAGTGACAAGACCTCATCATCAATTTAAGCTTGTATCTAGTATTCCTCATGTATTTAATCTTGCTATTCTATTAGTTACAGTTCAACTATATGTTTTGAATTGTCATCCAACTACTATCTTCCCATCTCCCTGTATTGCTAGCACATTGACAATATCATTAAATCATCATCAGATAGTGAAACTGGTATCTATCGTTCATCATGTATTTAGTCTTGCTATTCTATTTACTGTGGTTCAACTGTATGATGTGAATTGTCATCCAACTACTATCTTCCCATCTCCCTGCGCTGCTAGCGAAAAAACTGTGTTATCAAATCATCATCAGATAGTGAAGCTTGCATCTAGTGTTCCTCATGTGTTTAGTCTTGCTATTCTATTTACTGTAGTTCAACTGTATGTTGTAAATTGTCATCCAACTACTATCTTCCCATCTGCCTGCACTGCTAGCGAAGTGACATCTACATTGAATCATCATCAGATAGTGAAGCTTGCATCTAGTGTTCCTCATGTATTTAGTCTTGCTATTCCATTTACTGCCGTTCAACTATAATGTGTGAAATGTCATCCAACTACGACCTTCCCATCTCCCTGGATTGCTAGAGAAGTGACAAAAGAATAAGTAGAAGTAGTAAATCATCATCAGATAGTAAAACTGGTATCTCTCGTTCAATCTGCATTTAGTCTTACTATTCTATTTACTGATGTCCCACTGTATACTGAGAAATTTCCTCCAACTAATATCTTTCCATCTCCCTGGATTGCCAGCGAATAGACAGAGCTACTAAATCATCATCAGATATTGAAACTTGTATCTATCGTTCCATTGCTATTTAGTCTTGCTATATAATTCACTGCCGTTCCACTATATGTTGTGAATTGTCCCCCAACTAATATCTTTCCATCTCCCTGGATTGCCAGCGAATAGACAGAGCTACTAAATCATCATCAGATATTGAAACTTGTATCTATCGTTCCATTGCTATTTAGTCTTGCTATTCTATTTGCTATAGTTCAATTGTATGTGGTAAATTGTCATCCAACTACTATCTTCCCATCTCCCTGCACTGCTATCGCACTGACAATTTGATCAAATGAAGCTACTGACTGATTAAAATCTAGATCATACAATCACATATCATAATATACTCATGTCCTTATAGGACTGGTATTTAGTCTCAGTGTAGGTGTTCCTGTGATTTTTACTCACTTAGAAAACTGGACCTTGATATCTACGATTGCTCATGATCCATAGGTTCAATTTGCAGTATTTGATGTCACATTGGTAGTTGTAGGTGCTGTAGTATCTACAGTAAAATTTGGTAAGTTACTCCAAGATCATGTATTTCATAATTTATCAAAAGCATATACCCTTCGATAATATGTATTGATAGGTAGTCATGAAATAGTAACTCATGTAGTCAGTACTGTTCCTGATATAACAAATGTTGAAAAAGATGATCAAGTACTTACTTGATAAATATAACCACTAGTTCATATTCATCCATCTGTAGAAATTGACCAAGCTAATGGGACTACTCATGTATTTAGAAATGTTCAATTTACAGGTGATGATGTAACTGGGGCTAATGGTCATGTTGCATCATATAAATATGTTCATGTTGCCGCATATCATGTATAATTAGCTAGATTAGATATGCTAAAACTGATATTAATATTTGCATTAGGAGTAATAGATGCATAACAATATCATGTACTAGAATTTCAAATAAATGAAGCTGTTAATCGTGTTGCTCATGTTGTATATTGGCAGGAACTAGCATTTAGAGTTGATCATCCATTGTTGGTTACATCTGCTCTAATACTGATGGTTCAGTTATAATAATAGTTTGGAGAATAAAATCATGTAGTTCAGGATGATATATATGCACTACTCAATGTAGGGATAGATCATGCTGAACAATTTATGCTATCACTAGTAGAGAAAGTATTTCAAGCATTGTCTTTGAAATCTCCAGAAACCACCTGAGATGAAGCACAAGTGGCTAATGTCCATCAAGTACTATTTGCAAAATTCATCCATGAACTCCATGATCATCCAGCATTTGCAAATCTCATATATGTTGCTCATGTAATTCATGTATTTATAAGAAATACATTTTGTGTGGTGGTGGATGTAGCTCAAGAATTGATATTGAAAGTTCCAGATGGAGCAACAGAATCCACATATATCGTTCATCATGTACCGGCCATTGAATTTCATACAGCATCTTGCCCAGAAAAAGCATATGTATAATAAGTAGCATCTGCTAATCAGGTATGTACCGCTGTGAAGGTAAATATTTGATTATCTGTTTTAGCTAAGTTGGTTGCAAATATTGTAGAGATACCTATACTATCTTGAGTATCTAGAGGATTTCATCATCATTGTCTACTATATACACGTAATTCATCTAATCTTCAATCAAAATATCCAGTGTATCAAGCTAAAATTCTTCATCTTCATAGTTCTGTATTAGCATTAGATTGATCAAATCATGTAACTGTTCATCATCCATTGTTGGTAGTATCTTTATTTGCTGAGTTTATATATAGTTTAAATCCAGTATTTGCAAAAGCTCAATCCCAAGTAGCTGCTACATGATACCAATTGTTTCTTGTAATCATATTTGCATCTGTTTTACGTCAGATATAATTGGTTGAACCATTTCTATATAATGCAATAGATAATCTATCATCATTTGTTATTGAAAATGACACACCATCCCTATCTCCAGTAATGGCAGTATTTCAGTAATAATTTGAAAGTATCACCTGATTTTTACCATTACTAGTTAGATATAACCATGTAGAGATTGTAAATCAATGTGCCATATAATCACCGGGATATCTAGATACATCTATATAGTCACTAGATCAATTGAAATAATAAGAAGTATTCCAATATCATCCAGCTTGTGTAGGTCAATATGGTGTTATATGATTGTTATAGCTTGAGACATCATTTATTACAGATCAGTTAATTTCTCATAATGCAGATACATTATCAAAGTTTAACATCAGTACCAATAGATCACTATATATATATGTATAATTTACATCAAAACGATAATATATTTGTCAAAATCAGGCTGATTTATCTTCTATAGTTGCTCATATATTTGCATAGAATCAAGATGTAATGTATCATGTCATAGGACTAGGAGAGGTAACAGTAACAGTAGGAGAAAGTGTATCTACGACTATACTATCTGTGTTTTGGATGGTAGTTCAACTTCACACAAACTCTGCATATACGGTTTTGAACTGATATCAAGAATTGGCTATGACTCATGGCAATGTCCATCCAATACTACTAGGAGTATAAGATTGTCGAGCACTTCGAGATGATCAGTTATCGGAAAATCTCATTCATGTAGCGAGAGGTACTGTACTAGTTAGAAGTACTGCTGATGTTCATACATATGTAGCATCAAGATTTATAAAAAATGATGAGCTCATAGCCAAAAAAGTAAAAATAGAAAAATGATTGGTCTGGAAAGTACAGACATTGGATTCGTTTAATATACAATTTGCTTGAGTAGTATTTGATAACCAAGTATTTCATCCATCGTTGGAATAATATATTTTCACCGTCTGTCAGTTGTATCACTGTGCCATTTTTATTGATGCCTGAAAATTACCCTGAGAAGAAGTCAGACTTACTCAGCTTCATCACATAGAAACTGTCTGTATAGGATCATATCAAGACGGCATTCCTGTCTCTCAAGATAGTGCTAATCGAGCTCATTCTGTCACTAATGATGGTGCATACAAAACAGTATTCCAGCTATTTCAGTTTACTGTGATGCCAGCTACTCATGATAAAAATATACTTCATAGACTCTGTCAGCCAATATTTTGATTGGTATTTGCAAAAACCTGATATTTATTGGTCAATGATAGTGATCATCATGAAGCTATGGTTGTGCCTGTAAGTGTATAAGATCATGTACCATAAAGTATGCCAGTAGATGCTGCCACACAACTAGTACTATTCCAGTCGTATCAAGCATCACAGCGGAAATAACAATATGCTGTACTAGAAGTTATACTATAAGTTGATCATGAATCAGGAACTCGAGATTGACAAGCAGAACCATTGGAAGTATTACAAGTCTGAAGGATTTCAGATACTGTATACCATGAAGAGTGGCCAGGTTTGGCAGTACAATAACCTGTCTGAGTCTCTCGTTGACATATAGAGTTACATCCATCTCATGTCAAAATATTTCCATCATCACATTGTTCTCAAGCTTCCGGAGTACCCCCATTTCCACAGACAGGACTACCACCAGTATTTAGATCTATATCGTCTGATACAAATGCTGATGTATTACCATCAGATATCTCAGCATAAACTGTATGTGTTCATGGATCTGGACTAGCATCTAATGTTCGATTCACCGGATTTTGAAACAGTTGCATCCCAGCTCGGTCTATTCCATTATTTGAAAAATCCATTTTGGTAGCAATAGAATCACAATTTATGATTTCTAGTTCTACATTTGTAGATGTGGTGGTAGCATCATCGTTATTGATAGTAAAATTACATGTGGTACTACCTAAAGCAAACTTTGTAAAATGGTTAGTATTAAATTCTACATAGGCTCATCAGTTTCCATCGTTCTGTGCTATTGTATGTGTTTGATCTCTCCATGTAGTTCAATCATCTGAAGTACTTACATTTATATTTTTTCATATATAAGATACATCTACTGCGACTCTTACTGTTGCCGACTGTATATTACAATCAGGATTTTCTAATGGACAACTAGTTGTTTCAAAAGAATCTAGTAAAATTTGGGCATCTCATCAGACACTAAATGATTTAATAATATTTTGTAAAGGAATATATGGTGCAACTGTACTGGTGGCATATTCCAATGGAATAGAAATAACTCATAAATAATTACCAGCCTTATTTGTAAATTGTACATTTGATGGTATACTGACAGTGATAGATCTGTCTGCTGACTCCATAATTACAGGTGTAATTAATCTTCAGTCATTTGAAGAAAAATCCAGTGATATATTTCAATGAGCTATTAAACTTGGATTGTCTGCATATCAACCAGCTATAAGTGCATCATGGATTTCACCTGGACTTGTAGCGGTAGGGATAAGGATTAAAGGAACATAGTCTATACTATCGTTTGTAGATACAATAAATTTACCATCATCAAATTCTGCATAAACTGTGTTGGTTCATGGGTCTCATGCTATATTCCATTCATAACTCCTAGAGAACTCTGTCCATGTAGCATTATTTACTGCTTTGGGGTCATTACCAAATCTCATCAATCTTGCTGTTGGACAATCTGTATTCAAAGTAACTGATGTATAACTAGTAGATAGATCATCCATGTTGATAGTAAAACTACAAGAAGCTTCACCAAGTGAAAAATCTGTAAAATGATTGGTAGTAAATGTGATATAAGCTGAAGCATAAGTTTCACATACAGGATTGGAAGTAGGTATGCCAGGATCACCAAGATTACCAGCATTACTAGCAACAAGACATTCTCACTGAGCGACAAATTTACCTAATTTTAATCGTGTCACATCATCATCTGAATAATTTACATCTATGGTTTTTCATACATAAGAAACATCTACTGGGACTGTAATAGTCGCAGAAGCATCTTCGTTTGTGATATCGTTTTTTAGATTGATAGATGTAATAGTAGATCAGACTTTGAATGCTTTGAATATCGTCTGGTCGGTAAAATATTTTTGAGTTTGTGTAATTGCAGTATCTTCTCTGGGAGGAGCTATGACAGATAGATATGGTTTTCCATCAGCCTTGTTTACAAATTTTGTATCTGCTGGTATACTAACTGTGATAGAGCTATCTGCTGACTGCAAAAGTACTGGAGTAAGTAGTTTTCATTGGGTATTAGTTAGATTTATAGCTATGCTTCACTGAGCTATTCTATTTCTATCTTCTGTATATCAAGCTTCCAAAAGATCTGATTTAATGACTGATGCATCTGTTGTCTCTCTAATATTGACTTCATCACATCCCTCCCATATATCACAACCTTCATAGACAATAGCATCAGTTGATGTTATAATATTTTTTGATCCATCATCAAACTGTGCATAGACTGTATTATTTCAAGGAGTTCATGCTATAGTCCATGGCAAATCAGGATTGTAAGATTCCCACTTGGATTTGACTAGTGCATCGAGAGTGTTTGCAAATCTCATCTGAGCCGCTTTACAATCAGTCTTTAATGTAACATTAGCATCTGTTGTTGCACCATTGTCGTCATTTATAACAAAGCTACATTTTAATCATGCTGGGCCGGAAATAAGTTCTATATCGTCAGATGTGGCAACTGAAGTCATACCACCATCAGTAGAAAATTCTGCATAGACTATGTTGGTTCCAGGAGTTCATGCTATAGTCCATGGGTAAGGACTTTCAAATGGTTTTATCCATTCAGATTTTTCTAATCCTTTTGGGTCATTGGCAAATCTCATTGATATTTCTTCTTTAATGCCGACGGTTTTGCAGTTGCTGATCAAACTAACTGATGTAGTATCTGTAGTAGTAGTATCATCGTTGATAGTAAATGTACATCTTGCTTTTGCCAATATAAATGTTGTAAAATGATCTGTCTGGAAAGTGATATATTTTTGTCAGTTTTTTTCTTTTACGGTAGATGTACCCAGAGAAGTAAATGTCACTTCATCATTTGTATAATTTATATTTATCTTTTCTCATGACTCGTATCATACTATAGGCACTGTGACAGTTACTTTTTGTGAATTTCAAATATTGTTTTTGATAAATAATTTTTCTCTATCTGATCATATCTTGAATGCTTTGAATATTATCTGATCTAATATCTTTCCACTAAATATCGATGGGGTGATGTTTTTTGGTCAGATTACAGTTCATAAATAATTTGATCAATTTTGTCATTTAATCTTGGAATTTTGTGGTATATCTACAGTTGTATGATCATCTACTGATTCCATAGTAACTGATACAGGCATATTACCTTGACTAAGAGAGAAGCTAATTGGTTTGCTACCTACCAATGTTATTCATGTTTCTACATATCAGTTTGTGATCATGATTTGTTTTACTATCTCTGTATTGTTTGTCCTAGGTAATATCACTGGTGTGTTTTGTGAGTTGGGATCTTCATAATTGTAATCTACAGTCATTGTTGGTCTAGAACCGGTATTTGTATTTTCTTTGGATCATATACTGATGGAATTATTGTCAGTGACCAATAGTAATCATCGATTTAGTTCTGGATAATTTATCCATGTCTGTAGAGAATCTAATCAAGCTGAATTTAAATTGAAAACTTTGGAAGTAATCCTTCTATCAAAATGATCTACATCTACTATATCTTGTTCGTCGTAATCTATACCAGCCACCAATCATATCCCGCCATATCGTTCCATATCTGGATATGATAGATGAGTATAGTTTGGTTCACCATATATAGGCACTGATCAATTTGAACTTCATTCTATCCAATCATTATTTAATATTTTTCTAATCTTGATAATATCTGTATCTCATAATACTTTGGTTAGTTTGAGAGAAGCTTTACTCAATATAGCTGACTGAGGTATACTTGAAAAATCAAATTTTATAAGTCACTTGGATCAATTGCTATTTGCAAGCAAAGATACTGATTTTCAATAATTTTTGGTTCTATTTTTTTTGGTAGCATCTATATATGTATCTGCATCTGTAGATAATGTGAGAGAACCATTTTTATATAATTTTACATTTGATATATTATTATCAAAATCTTCCATATATATTCAAAATCACAGTGCATCATATGTATTTATTTGTGATACAGTATTGTATGGTGTATCGACAAATATTCAATAATTATTTCAAGTATGTGATCATCAAGTTCAATTTGTTTTACTATATATATTTAGATTATCCAATATGTTATTGTTTCATTCAGAAATTCTGATTGTTGCTCATTTTGTAGTATTTGTAAATAAATTTACATATTTGTCAGTTCATAAAATTGCAGTACAAGAATCTACAATCTCTATCATATAAGTTGATATATAATCTCATCTTTCTAACAAATAAATAGTATTTGAAGCTGGATATCTAGGTATAGTATCTACTCATGCTTGTAGGTGAACTATGGAAAAATCTGATGTATTACAATTGGTTTTATCTCGGTAAGATGTGTAATTGCTCTGTGTACCATAATAACTTTGTATTATATCTCGGTCGTTAGGATTAGCATTTCGAAATTCTAAATTGATTCCAGATCATTGTAAAAAAGGATCACTTGCACAGATAGATGGTTCTCAGATACAAGAATATCAAGCCTCTACAAGTCACTTACTAGAACATCAATCTCCATTATCTATATTTGCATCATCACAAACTTCATAGGGTGTTTCTATGATTCCATTTCACAAACTATAGGCTGACAATTGAGCAAAAGTAAAACTACCAGAAGCAAGATAAACCAAAAGTAATTTTATAATTGCAAATGTAAACAGAGATCATCAGATATATTTTTTGTGATGTTTTCATAGGTGTTTAACTAGTTTTTGACTATGTTTTATTATAGGATGAGAACTTTCTCCTAAATGCAAAAAATTCAAAATGCTAGATTTTGATTGTGAATTGCCTCTATTTTGGAAAAGTTTTGATACTAATAGTCTAATTTTCTGGATCATAACCTGATAGATAACTAAAGTGATAGAGGCTTTGGTTAGTTTCTACATCTTCAATTATACAGAGGAAAGTATACTAGTCAAAAAATACATATATATATACTCATATTAGGTTGACATTTTATATATTTTTTATATAGAAATATATTCCATTTAAATCTGCTTTGCAAGCCATATAATTTAACATAAAAAATGTATTATAGTATAAAAAACATAATATATTCACGATAGATAAACAAAATAGTTGATTTTTTTGATTTTTGTAAAAAAGTTTTGTAAATTTTTAATCTGTATTTTTGATAATATTAATATATAAATATTTTTATATACAAGTCATCGTGATGATAAATGAAATGGTTTTAAATTTTAAGTTTAAACATATGTCGATTTACTCTTTTTCTCAGACAAATTTATTTGAACAATGTCCCCGCAAATATCAGTACAAATATATCGATAAAATTGAAAAAGAATTTGAATCCAGTCCAGATCTGATTTTGGGACAATCCGTGCATGGAGCATTGGAACGATTGTACAATCAGATTAATATTTTTAAAATTCCAAATGAAAATGAAGTTTTGGAAAAATTTAAATTGCTACGAGATAGTGAATTTGAAAAGTTGAAAAATCAATCCAAAGAAATCAAAATCAAGGGTGATCAAACTTTGGAAGATTATATCCGCAGAGGAAATGAATACATAAAAATTTATTACAAAAAATTTTATCCTTTTGAGGGTGTCAAGATCGTGTCTACAGAAGATAATATGATTTTTTCACTAGATCATAACAAGCAATTTAGATGAATAATTGATCGTCTGGACAAACAGTGACAAGACACATTTGTGATCAATGACTACAAGACAAATAAAAATTTACCCACCCAAGATAAGGAACATTATTTTGAACAATTGAGTCTATATGCAATCTGAATTTCTCAAAAATATGCCAAATATTACAAGACCATAAAAGCCAGACTTTTTTATCTGCATTTTGATATCGTAGATGAACGGGAAGTGACTGAAGAAATTATGGAAAAGGTAAAAAATAAATATATTTGAATCGTAGATCAGATTGAAAATAAAAAATTTGCCTACAACATGTGAGACAAAAAATCTTTTGAATGCAAAGAAAATGGTCTATGTAGATATTGTGAATATATGTCGATATGTCCATTGCGAAGCCACATGAAATATGACGATGAAATAGTAGTTTGAGAACTAGGAGAAAAAACCATTAAATGACTTGTAGACGAATATGTAAGTCTAAGTAAGTCTGAAAGTGATGCTAAAGCTCAAAAAGAAAATATAAAAGAAATCCTGATCGATTATGTAAATAAACATGATGTATTGAAACTGTTTGGAAATCAAAGTAAACTTTCTATATCTAAGTCGGAAAATATTAGCATAAAAGACAAAGAAGTTTTGAAAGAAATTTTGGAAAAATTGGGACTTTTGAACGAAGCTATGGAGATAGATAGGTTTAAACTAATGAAATTGATTAAAGATTGAAAATTAGATGAAAGTAAATTAGAGTGATGAGCAGAGAAAAATGTGAGTATAAGTTTTAGATGAGGAAAATTGTAAATCTTTATCGCTTGTCATCCCGAGCGAAGTCGAGAGATCCCTTTTATATATTAAAATCTATACTTAAATCTTTTCGTCAAGGATTAATTATTTTTATTAAATCTTCTTTTTTATTTCTATTCCAGTTTTTTAATTGTTTTTCTCTAGCGATAGCTTGTTCTATTTCGTTATATTCTTCAAAATATATTAATTTTTTACATCAATATTTTTTAGTAAATCATTCTACTAGTTCATTTTTATGTTCAAAAAGTCTCCTTTCCAAATTATTAGTTACTCAGATATATAGAGTTCAACTATCACTTGCTAATATATAAATGAAATGAGAATTCATTATTTAATATTAACAATTAAAGGGATTCCTCCGCTACGGTCGGAATGACAGTAGGAATGGTCGGAATGACAGTTAAAAAAAGTCCTCTCTATGGCACAAGGTCCCGCAAGGCGGGAGAGAGGATTTAGGAGAGTAATTTTTTAGTAGTTTTCGCATTTAACTTGAAAATAGTTCTGTTCGTGACCACATGAAGGACATTTATCTGGAGCATTTGGTCCTGTGTGTTCGTATCCACATTTATCACAGATCCAAGTTGTTGTTTCTGCTTTGTTATATAGTGTTTGGGAACTAAGTTCTTTTTGTAGTTTTGCATATCTCTCTGCATGATGTTTCTCTGCCTTTGCTATACTTGTAATCCTAGCTGATATTTCTGCTAGTCATTCTTCTTGTGCTATCTTTGCAAATCAAGGATATAGGTTTTCAAACTCGTGAGACTCGCCTGCTACCGCATATCATAGATTTTCTAGAGTCGTAGATCTCATGATGGGCACTCATGTTTCGATAGTCATTTCACCAACCTTTATTCAAGATTTTTCTTCGAGTTGTTGTATCATTTTAAAAAATCGTGATGCATGTTCTGCTTCTTGATCTGCGGTCTTTTGAAATATATCTGCTATCTGGAGATATCATTCTTTGCGAGCTATGCTTGCATACATTGTGTAACGGTTCCTCGCTTGTGATTCTCCGACAAATGCTTTTGCTAGATTTTGTAATGTCTGTTGCATGATGAAATAATTAATAAATTAAAATATTGTGAGACCGTCAAATAACAGTCAGATTAAAATATTGATAATGTTTTGTGAGTATATTTGTAGAGTAAATTGATTAAATAATTTGAGCATTTATTTGGTTTTGAGATTCAAGTAATTTCTTGTCTCTAAGTACTCTTTTAGTATATTTTCTATATTCACGGATTGCGAGGAATATCGCTCATCATGCAATAGGTAGTATCCGATCAATTAATTTCATATGTCAAAATGAAAAATATTTACTCACAATAGGATTGTAAACTAACATCAATATTGCAAAAAATCAGACTGCATATGATATTCGAAGATTTCTATTTGTAAGTGTATATTTGTTAAATACGGTTTCTATACCAGTCCTACGAGACAATATATTCATATACTGACACATCATGATAGTCGTATAAGTAACTGAATTTCATGTCATATACAATACACTAGATGTATCCAATCCAAATGGAGATATGTCGTGTAAGAGGAAATAAATAATATAAGCCACAAATCATGTGATACCCATCAGAGCTCAAGACTCTATCAGATCAAATATTGTATGTTTATTTAGTAGATGATGATTTACATTTCTAGGTTTTGATTCCATCAGTCATGGTTGGGCAGGATCATTGGTAAGCATCATCAAAGGTCACATTTCTCAGATCAGATCAATCGCTAGTATCTGTACAGGATTTATAGCTATCGGTATATTTCGAAGTGCTTTGGCTCATAGACTCATAAGTATTGCAAACAATTCTCAACCATTGGAAGTAATACAAGCCAATGTGGTTTTTTTTAGATTTTGATATATGATCCTTCACTCTCTGATAGCATTTACAAGAGTAGAGAAACTATCATCTAGCAGTACTATTTCCGATGCTTCTTTGGCGACATCTGTTCATATTTTTCACATAGCTACTCATATATTTGCTTCCTTGAGTGCTGGTGCATCATTTACTCAATCTCAGGTCACAGCTATTATATTGTGTTCTTTTTTGAGCAGTCATACGATTCTCATTTTATCTTCTGGAGATGTCCTAGAAAAAATCACATAAGGATTTTTTAAATCATAGAGCAATTGTATATCAGTTTTTTTCCTTAGTTCTTCTCATTTGATTATAAGTATGGGTTGATCTTTGGGCGATAATCATATCTTTCTAGCTACAGCCTCAGCTGTCAATCCATAGTCTCCAGTAATCATTATAACCTTGATTTTGGCCATATAAGCAGCCTGTATTGCATCGGCGACTTCTTCTCTAGGTGGATCTATAATACTTGTAAATCCTAGAAAAATAAGATTACTTTCTGTCTCTTGCATAGTCATCGATGTTGTATCGGGATCTAATACTCTATATGCTATTGCGATATTGCGCATGGCTTGAGAAGCAAATGCATCTATAGATGCCAATATACGATCTTTATCTCTTTTGGTAATTTTTCTAATTTGTTGTCAGTCGAATATTTGTGTACAATTATCCAATATACTTATGGCTGATCATTTTACATAAACTATTTTCTGATTATCTACATTGCGTACTGTTGACATCATTTTACGAGAAGAATCAAATCCATATTCTCGCAATTTGGGATAAGCTGTCCACAATTTACTGAGCTCATATCATGCTTTGTTAGCCATAGTAATCAGTGCTCATTCTGTGGGATCTCACATACAATATCGCAATGGATGTTCACTATCTGGAGAATTTACTCTTGCTGTAGAATCCAAAATACCGCACATAAAAAAATGTTTCCAAGTATTTATAAACTCATCTGATACTCTTACATTGTTTCAGTGTTCTAGTGTTTGGACAAATCAGTTTGGTTCATATCATGATCATGTAATTTCATAAACTTTATTGAATAAATATATATTTCTGACTGTCATTTCGTTTTTGGTTAATGTTCAGGTTTTGTCTGTACATATGATATTTATACATCACAGAGTCTCTACCGATGCAAGCTGTTTTATGAGAGCATTTTTTTTGGCTAATCTTCGTGATGCTAGTGAAAGTGCAATACTTACCTGTGCTGGCAATCACTGTGGCACCATAGCAGCAGAGATTCATATAGCAAATACAAAAGCTTCTTGGAGACTAAAATGAGCAAGTAAAGTAATCACCAATAATATTGCACAAAGTATGATGGTTCATATAGTCAGCTTCTTGGCTATATTTTCTAATTCTTTTTGAAGTGGGGTAGCTTCCAATTTTGCTTCTTGAGAAAGATGAGCTATCTTACCTAGCTCAGTATTCATTCAGGTAGATATTACCAAACCATAGGCTTCACCTGTAGCTATAGTAGTACCCATAAAAATAATATTGTTTTTTTCTCATAATTCTACTTCACCAGATATTTCATGAGTAAATTTATTCACAGGACTAGACTCTCATGTAAGAGAAAAATCATTGGTCTGGAGATTGGTTTCATCTATTACTCTAAGATCAGCTGGTAGGGAATCTCATTCCTGTATATAAACTATATCTCATGGAACTAGGTTCTCAGCTTTCTCTTCTATTAGCTTACCATCTCTCAATACCTTAGCTGATGGGTGTAATAATTTTTTGAGTGATTGCATTATTTTTTCTGCTTTGGCTTCTTGTACATATCAGATAACAGCATTTATAACTACTATAATACTTAGTATAGTAGCTCATCTATAATCTTGTAAATATATAGAAACTATGACACTGGCTATCAACAGTATTATAAGTGCATCTTTAAATTGTTTTGCAAATTTCAAAAGTAAACTTTCCTTGTGAACGTTTTTTAAAATATTTTTTCAATAAATCTTTTGTCTTTGTAGAGCTTCGGCAGTAGTCAATCAGTCTTTATTTGTATTTAAAGAATCTAGACTTTGCTGTACCGTAAGCTGATGAAATGACATTTTTTCCATGGTATATAACTAAGGTCATTCTGAGTTAAGGACGAAGAATATAGGTATATAATAAATATTTAGAAAAACCTAGATGTTTCGCTTTGCTCAACATGACAAATAAAATGCATTCTAATTATAATCAGGATTTTTTATTTGTCAAAAAAAACGAAGTTTTTTGCAGTCCTGTTAAGTACAAAAAAAGTGTAACTTTTTGCAGCCCTTCGTTCCTCAGGATAAATGCTGTTAAGTACAAAAAAAACGAAGTTTTTTGCAGTAAAGAATTTTTTTATATTAATTGTTCACCATCACTATTAAATTTTGTAATTATAAACACATCTTCTCATGTCATGATAGGGACTATACTTATCACATCTATATCGTTTCTGTTTTTTACTATTCACTTAGCACTTGCGATAGCTGATCACTCACATGCATCTGGGATAAATTGCATGATACATAGTCTAGCTTCAGAACTATCATCTATTGCATCTTTCTCGTTTACCAGTACTTTCAGCAAATGGAATAATTCCAAAGAACATTTTCTGGTTTTATCTGGAAGAGATTCTTGGTAATTTTTATATTCCTCTTTTATCAAGTTAGTATTCTGTTTTCTGATTGTCATAAATCTTCAGACCAATTCATTTTCTGATAAGATAAAATCATTTGTGACTTTTTGTCATGAATCTTTGAATATACTTGGAATAATTTTTACTATATTCTTTGCATTTTTGGATCAGCCAAAAGACTCTTGCAAGATTTCTCTATATTTGGATGGTATTGCATTGTATCATCTATGTAAGTAATCCAAAGACTTTGTTTTATCGACATACTTATCATCTACAGATAAGATAGGTAATATACTTGTATTGTGTGATATAAAAGATGACTTAGCTGCGAACAATACATTTAATCACATTTCAAGTGATTTGAGTGAAAATCTAGTATTGTACAATGCTCATCAATTGAAACATAAATCATATTTTTGTTGGTCTGTTATGTTTCATTTTTCATCTTCATATAATTCTGGTATGAGAGGAAAAACATCGTCATTGGTTTGTCACAAGAGAAAATTACCGCAGTTTATAATTACATATTGGTAATTGTTAGATAGAATTTGATTTGATAATGTGGTTATTATTTTGTCTAGTTTTTTTTCTTCTTCAAGATGACTTGAACTAAAAAGTAATGCCATTTTAATATTTTTATAAATAAAAAAAACCTCCCTATTTGTATTTAGGAAGGCTTTGTGTATTTGAAATTATAATCTCTATATTCAATACGAAAAATTCTTCCTATTTTTGAAATAGTAGAAATATGTAGTGAATGATATCTGTGTCTCTATTTTCATTTGGTATAATTTAGAATAATATAATTTCTTATATAAATATATTTAATTTAATCAATTGTTAGTCTAAGACTTTTTCTTTATAATATTTTGTAAATGTTGAACTATAATATTTGCACCATCAGATTTATTCATAGATTTACTGATCTGATAGAAACGATCACAACTTGAACGCTGAGAATATGGGACATCTATAGATGTAATAAGAGATATCTCTGTGTCCAATCACATGCTCTTTATTTCACTAGCTAGTTGTGTACCTGTCATATTACAATCAAAATATTGTCAAACAAAGATAATATTTTTTGCATCAGACTTTATTTTGTTTACAATTTGTCTAGGATCGTGAAGGTAAGTAATATTGTTTAATATCTCTGGTAATTGAGATTGCAATGCTTGCATATCATTTTGTTTGTCATCATAATATCTACGACAAATAATTACATTTGGTAATGTTTGAACTTCCTTCGATTCATCTTGTTGTTCTCATGATATAATTTCATGTATATCTCATCATGTTGATTGTATGATTTGATCTTGTTTTGTTTCTCCACCATCTGGAGTCAGATTTATTCAATCGATTTTTTCTGTCATTTGTAATTTTTAAAAAATATAAAATTATTATTTATTTAATTGTTTTTGTACTATTTCTTGAGCAAACATTTTGATTTGTTTTCAGTTTAATCTCTCAGCATCTCGCATATTTTCATATTCTACTCTATCATAAGTTCAATCTTGTTTTATAAGTCGTCATTCTCGTGCCAATTGTCTCTTGCGATCAGCAGAGTGATCTATTTGCTTGTAAATTACTATAACTCAGATTCACTTTTGTTTATCTATATATTCACTAGATATTGTAGGTTTGATATAAGGCACATCTCATGATGGCATATTGTTGTAGGTCATTTCTGGGGGTAAACAATATACTGGCATCATATTGCTTTCATATTTTTTGCTTTGAGCTAACATAATTTCTTGTTTTTTGGATTCAAAAGTTTGGATAAATTTTTCTTGAGCTTCTTTATTTAGTCATGAATTTTCTTTTTTTGAAAGTGGAAAATCAAAGGTATATGTTCTAGAATTTGTATCGCTACTAGCTTTTACTGTTATATGAATATTATTATCGTTGGTCTCGATATTTTTTATTTCTATTTTATCAAAGCAAAGGGATCGATCATCTCTACTAGAACTGTAAGCATCTCTATAAACCACATGTACATCTTTTCTTTTCCCATCATATCGTACTGCTACATAGTTACCGTATTCCATTCATGCTGATTTAGAATCTCTACTAGTTCATTGGATGTAAGCAGCAACTTGATTTGGAATATCTACCTTGATATTAGAGGCATATTGTTGGTTAATAATATGTCATACAAGTCATGGTATAGACTCCATAATCACTTCATCAGTGAGTTCATTATTATTTTCTTTTATCTTGCTTATAGCATTTTGATTTTGGATTTTCTCTTCACAATCTTTGGCTTTGGATGTATAAATTTTTATAATTTTTTGCAAACTATCTGTAGGATTTTCTATATTTCAAGCAAACTGTTGTAGGAAATTTAACTTAGCTAATTCGATTCTTTCCTTGGGTACTTGATACTGTCTATCTCATATAAATTTTGCTAAATGGACAAGATTAGCTGTGGTCATATTTTCTCTTCATGATATACAACCACTACATTCTGTGGGTGTCTTGAAATATCCAAATCATCAACCACATGAGTATCAGTATTTTTCAGTTTTACTTCGATATATTGCTATCAAAATCCTAATGTCTTCTGGCAATGTAAGGAATTTTTCATCCATATCTTCAATATTATTTTCTTCTACAAATTTTTGAACAGAGGCATGAACTTTGCTACTTAGGTAAGAATCTTTATAATTTGTTAAAAGTGAAATACATTTATTTATAGTTTCGATATCTAAGCTTTCTATAGATTCATTTACCAAACTATCAATATCCGCCAAAGAAGTTATATTTTTAAATCTTTCTCGCTTAGAATCTCTATTTTTTAGTAAATCTTTTAGTACATCCTGATCTAAGTTTATAGTATCTCTACTAGAAATATTATTTAAAACTTCTGAGTTTTTTGTTTGTAGATTTTTGTTTTCTCCACCATCTGGAGTTAGGTTTATTCAATCGATTTTTTCTGTCATTTTTGGTTATTGTAAGTTGTAAAATATCAGCTATTGACATTTTGTAATTTATATATTAGTCTTTAAATATCAATACTTACCTAGTAAAAACTGTTGTCAGTAATTTACAACAATATAAAAAGAGCCACTAGGGCTCTTTTTATTATGCTTTGTATGGCCTTCATGTATAGCCTCCTGATGATCAGTTTCAGCGATTCCAGATACGGTCATCTAGTTCTTTTATTTTTATTTTATTGAGTTGGTTTATATGTATTGAAACTTTTTGCATCAATTCTTTTGTTATATTTTCATTTTCATTATAGAGTAATACTTCCATACACCATTCTGAAACAATTCATGGTTTGGCTATTTTCATTATATAATCTACTGTTTTCTCTAACATAAATAATGGAACAAATTTTCATCATAATATATTTTCAGCTAAATTATATATGCAACAATTATTTTTTTTAGAATTTTTTACTAATCTTTCAAATATTGATTGATAGATTTCATTGGCATTTGTGTAATTAGGATTGTTTGCTAGGTTTTTTACTGATTCGTTTATTGTATGATATTCATTGTTATGGAGTGCTAGTTTTTCATATATTCGTGGTGGAGTATTTTTCCCACAGGCAAGAATATATCATATTGTATTTTGATAATCTTTTGTACCATAAGTAGCATAAGGAAATACAATTTCTTTGGGATTTTCTTTTTCTAAAAGTCTACATAATTTATTAAATATTTCTTTTGAATATATATTTTTATCATCATTTACTATCCTAGCAATAGCAATAATTTGAGCTTGATAATTGGTTTTATTCAATGCTATCTGTTCAATAATTTTTTGTGGTGTCCTAGGATCTTGGACCAATCACATTACAATAGTAGGATTGTCCAAGTAAGATTGAAGAACTGAAACTATGTCTGTATTATTATTTTCAGAAATGTTTTGTATGTTATTTTGTTGGCTTGTGGTCTCTCATGGACCATTATTATTTTCTATTTCGGGCATTTGTATAATTTTTTAAAGTATAAATTTGTAATTTTTTGCGATCTATTATCGTTGCTTTATGGTAATATTATTTTGTGCTTGGAGCCACCCTTCAATATCTTTATAAAGCGGTATAAAATATATAATCTCATGTTTGTATTTTTTTAATTTAAAAAAAATCCCCTATGGTATTTGGATTACGATAGGAGATTTTTGAAATATTATATTATCAAGAAAATCTACTACCGCAGTAGTTTCTTGTCTTTCTTGTTTAGTATGCTTTGTATATTGATCATGTTTAAAATATTTAATTTAAATTTAAACTTGGATATGTTTTTCTGATTTTATTTTTGCATTTGCAAATAGAAATTCTTTAGAATCATTATCTATAGCTATTTCTACAGTTCATCATTTATAATCAGTTTTACTTTTGATTTTATAATTTAATCCAGCTTCATCCAAAAGTTTTTGTTTCATTTCTAGATTTCATTGGGTCCATAGTGTAATTTCTTTTCATTCTTGTTCATATTTTTTAACCATATCAATGACTGATTGATTAAACTTTAGATTCTTATTATCATATATACATCAATCTCGATCTACAAACACACCTTCAAATCTCGTTCATTCTGGTAATAATTTTGTGCTTATATACTTATATGTATCGATTATTCATTGTCGATTATTTGTTCTTGGCAGTAGTTTAAAACTTGGGTGTTGAATCTGAAGTAAATCAATTAGCTTGTTTTCAAAATTCAATAAATCCTGTGGCTTTGCATCTTGTGATATATTGAATAATATTGGTAATTGTTCTTCATAAGTTTTACCATGTAAATCAACAACATTTGTAAAACGGCTGGTATTGTGCAAGAAATGATTAACTTCGCTTTCAATGATTTTTTGAAATTCTTCTTCTGTTTCCTCTACTTTTGCTTCAATTGATAAACAATCCGAAACAATAAAATTAAACATATCTTGTGAACTAAATGGTAATCTAATAAAAGATATATTGGTCTTGGATATAAGATATCAGAATATATCACTTCTATAATTTAATAATGTTTTTTGATCTAGGTAGCTTACGATTACTATTTTTCTATTGGGATCTGATCTGAATTTTTCCAAAGCCATATCTATTCATTTACATTCTGTTGGTCTTGATCACAAAGTTCTTTCAGCACAAACTATATATAATCACTTTAACTCTTGTAGTTGTTTGTTGGATAAAGTTTTGAGATAGTCTCAAAGATTTTTTTTGAAATCTTCGTTAAAATCAAAAGCATCTAAATGACGGTCAGAAATATCTATTTTTATAGAATCTATAATTTCAGAAAATAATAATGTATCTGATATTTGCTCTTGTTTATTTTCTTTTTCATGATTTATTCAATCAGAAAAGATTAAATTTTTATCTTCATTTTGCCCTGTTATGACTTGAGGTTTTTGTATAGTCATATTAGTAAATATTAAATATAAAGCAGGGCGATAATATATATAAATAGCTATAAATATCAATTGTAAACTAGCATAATGTGTTGTTATAAATTTACAACAGTACTATAAAAACATATATAATAAATCAGAATTTATTTATTTTTATTGGTATTTTTGACTGTATTTAATGTCCAGATGTATTCAAATATCCCTAAAAAAGTGGTATAAACTTCGTTGTTTTCTATGATAATTATATGAGGAATATCGTTTTTATCAAAAAATAAAATGGATACTTTTCATGGTCAATAAATATTTATATCTGCAAGTATTGGCAATGGAATATCTTTTACGACTAGTGTTTTTCTACCATATTTTTTATCATCCAATGCTTCTTTTTTGATATCTACATCATCAGCAGTCAATATTCTTTTGGACATTATTCACTTTTTTTTTCTTTGGGATCTATAATGTAATATATGCTGGGAAGAAAAAAATTTTTTATATTTTTTGGATGTTCACATTATTACTCTCATATCTTCTTTTGTATTTCAAAAATCAAAAAATAATTTTTCTAATCATGTACTACCCTCGAAATATTGAATTTTGGGAGCTGATCATATTTTTTCTACAAGAGCCATTAGGTCTGGAGCTTTCTCTTTGAATGCCAAAAATTTTTGTTCTAAAATATCTAGAAGTACTTTGGGTGATACAACAGAAAAATAAGTTGTATCTTTTTTTTCCAATGAATTTACTATTCATTTACTCTTTAAGTCTTTCAAAATCGTATATACTGTTACCCTTTTTATTCATGTCTGTCTAGCGATAGTACTAGCTGGACTAGCTCAAAGTTCCAAAGCTATTAAATAAATCTTAGCTTCTTTGTCTGAGAAACCGTAAGTCTTGAGAGTTGTAATTAGATCTGAATTCATAGGAAATATAAAAACTTAAAAGTATAGAAACATAGAAATATTATTATAATTTTATATCGCTATGTTTATATATTCAAAGTTTATTCAGAATTGTTTTTTTTGCAAATTTCGCTGTTAGAAATACAAATTTTGCAAATCGAAATTTATAAACAAATTTACTAAATAGTAATTTATAATTCTCTCATCCGAAATTTCTTACTTAATTTCGGTGTTCGAAATACAAATTTCGCAAATCGATATTCTTAATTTTTATTTACTTTTGTTTTGTCAATCATTTAAAATAAGCCCATTATCTATCTGTTGTAAAAAAATAACAACATTTTTTGGTAATAGTATATTGACATTTGTTATCTTTTGTATATTATAATGTCGTTATGATTTTGTTCAACCCTTAATATAATGTAGCTATGAGCAAGCATGAATTAGTGGTTTTAGCCAACTCTTTACTGAGTGGTGCCGGCTATGATTCTGATGGAACACGTAGAAAATCAAGTTCCCAAAAACAAAGGGAATTTGAAAAACACATGTTCATCAAAACCCCCATGGGCGGACAAACAAAAAAGTAAGATATGCACTTGTAAGCTATATCCGAGGTATGTTATTCTACTCGCTAGTAATTTGAATAACGACTGCCCGTTGGTTTTCCAACTGGGTTTTTTTATATGTAAAAATCGAAGTTTCAATCTCTAGATTCCCTGAGCCTATTGGTTGATGTTTTTTCTCAATTTTTTTTGATTACTTTGACATCTACTATACGTCATATTTCATAATCTTTTAATTTATTTACTCTGACAGATCAACTAATATCGCTTCTCAAGCAGACAAAAACATGTCATTTCTCTATACAATCTCTATCTGGAACTATTCCATTTACAAATCATTTATATATTCATCACATCCTGATATTGTCTATAGTCAAATCTTTATTGTGGATTTCATAAAATCTGAATAAAATTTCATGTCATGGATATTTTTGAAAAACAGCATTGGTAATCCATTTATAATTATTGTGTTTGTGTGTGACTACTATGATTTTCATTTTATCTCACTTGGAAACTGTAGCTCTTTTATAAGACTCATATGATTGTAGATGATGAAGATCTACCTTAGCTTGAAACTTGGAATTTTGGATATTCAATCGTGCACCAAATTGATCTATCTGTCAGACAGTAGCATCATAGACTCAATAAGTTATTATACTGTCATGAGTAACCTCTCATACCTGACTAAGCTGATTGTTGAAATCATTTAAAGTTTTGAAAAGATCACTAGCTTGTCTAGAAAATATATTATAAATTTCTTTTAATCTTGGATAATTAGAATGATTCACATCATCTTTTAATTCTTGAAATTCCTCGTTTAGCTCATCAAATTTAGCCATTATACTTGGACATAATAAATACTTAAAATCTAATAATATAAACAACAAAGTCAATACTTTATAATAAGTTGTTGAATATTTGACAAATAATATCATATCAGATATAATTGAGTCAGATTTTAATTATTAAGTTTTAAAATGATTAATAAAAGCAGAGAAATAACTGCCGAAAAAAATAAATCATCGGAAGAATTAAAAAACTATGAAAGTATACATGCAAGACAAATTTGTGAATTAATATGAGAAAATCCTAGAGAGATTGATAAACGGATAGATGCTATAATAGAAGATGAAGAAATATTAAAAACTATTTTTGGTAAAGAAGAACTACAAAGAATAAAAAATAAAATAAATATCTCAAAAATAATATTAAATCTAGAAGATAAAGAAAATTTGAGAGCTACTGAAGAATTTAAGGAATTTTTTATAAAAACAAAAAATGAAAGATTAAGAATTAGAAATAGGATTGAAGAAGACATGAAACAAAAAGAACTTACAGAACAACTTAATGAAATACCTTTATCTAATGAACTACAAGAAAAAAAAGAAAGAATAAAGGCATGTGAAAATATAATAAATTCAATAAGATCTAAAAAAGATTTAAAATATTTGTTGCAATGACCTATAGATATAGCATATATTTATAAAAAGTTTAATAATGATGTAATCAATAAAGAAAATATAGAAACCATATATAACTTCATATTCGATTATATATCTACAAACCATACCAAAAAAAAACGTAAGGATTGACAATCGGTAATATCGTTTTTTGAAAATTGAAATTGTTATTTGAGAGATTTTGAAAATGATTTAACAAAAGAAAGAACCGCACTAGGGAAAAAAATAACTATATATAATGAAAAAAATAAAGGTAAATTGTCAAAAATAGTAGAAAAGAAAAAAGTTAGTATAAAAGAATCTCTTCTAGGACATAATATTGATGATACAGAACTTGAAAATGAAGTATTGGAAGATTTTATAGGAAAAGTGGGAAAAGGAGAAATAGAATCTATAAAAAATAATTATTATCTACCAAAAGATATTGATGATATGGAAAGAATACATTGAATAATGAAAAAATGGTTGAAAGATACTATACCAGCTCTTGATTTTGATGAATTAAAAATTGATAATAATCGAGAAGAAAACGATATTATAAAATGAGACAAAATATCTACAGGTAATAAACATTATCATTCTATAAAAGTAAATAAAGATATGTTAAAAAGACGAGTGAATTTACAAAACGATTGAAACATTAGATGATATATTTTTGATCGTTTGATAGAATATATTTGAATAGAAATTGTAAAATATAGGATAGAGAAATTAAAGGACTCAAACAGCTTTTATAAATGAATTAAATATAAGATATTAAAAACTGATTTTTTGGATGATAGTTATTGATGAGCAGATTTTATAGTATTATTAAAACTACCTTGAGATAAATCTGGCAAGGAAGAAATTGCAGCTATAGATCTTTTGACATCTAGAACCAAATATAAAAAATATAATTCTCAATCAACAGATAGAGAAGATGTTGTAAAAAAAGAAAAGATAGAAAATGCAGAAAAATTAAAATATCTTCATTCAACTTATATACAATTGTTAAAAGAATCTAAATTTAAGAGATTTAAATTTAAAGCAATAAAAAGAGATGTAATAGAAGAAGATGCAAAAATGACATATATTCTTTTATCTAAACTAATGAAGTGAAAGACAGAAGATATACAATATGATATAAAAAAATATTTTGAAGATACAAAAACAAATAATATTAGCATGGTAGATGAATCAGATTACCATATTTTGAAAATTTTAGGATGAAAATATGAAGATATAGATATGGCTTCCTAAAAAAAGCTTCTATTGACTTTATATATTATTTCTATATAGTACTTGGACTCAAATTTTGATTCTATATGAAAAACAAAAAAAATCAAAAAAATCAAAAGCAAAAACCATTCTTGGAAGACGGCTCTCCAACCCCGATGAGTGATCATCACAAACGGGATATGTTTCCTACGGCAGTAAATCTCAAGCCAAAAAATTTTAAGGTTTTGAGAATACCCGGTAAGTGATTTTTTGTAAACCCTATTAAGTGTTCTGTGGATTCATGGGACACTTTTTTTGTTTGAAAGTAGTATAGTAATTTTTATAATGTCATTATTTAATTTTATTAATATATATATTTTGAAACAAATACTACGAGATGAATCACAAATAGGAATTTTTGCAAAAGAAATAAAGCTACAACCATTCAAGTTGAAGCAGATTTTTTTTGAAATATTTAAAAATCAGAATATAGATATCGACCAGATGACGACTCTGTCAAAAGATTTGAGGGAAGAATTGAAGTCCAGATTTGAGCCAATTTCTATAAAGCTTGAAAATGTTATAGAAGACCAACAGACTACCAAATTTGCTTTTAAAACAAATGATGGAAGGATAATAGAAAGTGTGATTATCTATCATCGACAAAAAGAACAACATGTAAAAGACAATAAACCAAAGTTGAATAGAATCACATTGTGTATTTCATCACAGGTATGATGTCCTATGTGATGTGCTTTTTGTGTGACGGGAAAACTTGGATTTACAAGAAATCTAACACGAGATGAGATCATTTCTCAAATACTATATGCAAACAATTATATCAAAAATAAGTTTGGAAAAAAAGAAGACTGAACACTTTTTGGAGTTAGGAATGTGGTCTTTATGTGAATGTGAGAACCACTTGCAAATTATGATAACGTAAAAAGGGCAGTAGAAACCATGCTTGCACAGGATAGATTATCACTTGGAAGAAGACATATTACTATATCTACAGTATGAGTAGTGAAAGGTATACAAAGGATGATAGATGATGGATTGACAGTTAAGCTTGCTATTTCTCTACATGCACCCAATCAAAAACTAAGAGAAGAAATTATTCCTGTAGCGAAAGGGACAGAGCTAAATGACTTGATGAATGTGATAGAAAAATATATCAAGGCTACTGATAATAGAATTTTTTATGAATATATTATGATCAAAGATTTGACTGATAAACCAGAACTTGCTATGGAGCTCAGTAGATTGTTGAGATGACAACTAGCTCATGTAAATCTAATTCCTTATAATGAAAATCCAGCAATGAAACATTTTCATGAAAGTCCTGAATGAAATATTAGAAAATTTAAGGATATATTGGAAAGAGAATGAATCACTGTGACCATAAGAGACAGTATGTGAAGAGAAGCTAAAGGTGCTTGTGGACAACTAGGTTGGGAGAAGGTTAATAGCGATAATGAGGAAGAATAGTATATTTTATTAAAATCAATCCAATGAATTATAACACAAAAGAAGAATCTCAATATTTTTATAGAATCAGTATTAAAGCATTGGTTCTTGATGAAAATAAAAGATTTTTATTGTTACAAGAAAAAGATGGAAGTTGGTCTTTACCATGATGATGACTATCTCATGGAGATAATATCCAACAAAGTCTTATGATCAAAGTAGCCAAAGAACTTGGTGTGAAACCAGATTGATTTGATAGTAATCCTTGTTATTTCATTACTGCAATAGACGATAATGACCAAGAAGAATGGAAATGAAATATAGTTTATGAAGTCAGTATCTCTGATAGAAATTTTGTATTATGAAAAGATGAAATAGCTTATCGTTTCTTTTCAAAACAAGAAGCATTGAAAGAAAATTTAACAAAAAATACTATAGAATTTGTGAATGTGTTTGATATCGATAAGCATTAATATTTTAAAATATAATTTCTCTTATGACAAAAAAAAATATATTTAAAATCTCAATACCATCTCGCTGGAAATTAGCAGTCAAGACTTTGCCTTTTGTAGTGGTAATAATATTATGAAAATCATTGGTACATTATTTATGATATGAATTTTTGGCAATGAATGCTCTATTTACAGCCATAATTTCTGCTAATATATTTTTGATATGATTTTTGATTTCTGGAGTGCTTTCTGATTATAAAGAAAGTGAAAAAATACCTTGAGATCTAGCTTCAAGTATTGCAACGATGGCAGACGAAGGCCTAATAATTATAAAAAACAAAAATAGTATGGAAGCAAAAAACTACTTAATTCATCTAAGAGAATTTAATCAATCTCTAATAGATTGGTTTTATAAAAAAGAAAGAACAGAAAATTTGATGAAACAACTCACAGCATTTAATGACTATTTTTTGATTTTTGAAAATCAGACTCAAGCAAATTTTATTGTTAGATTGAAACAAGAACAAAACCAGATTAGAAAGATAATAAATCGTGTCCATACTATCAGAGAAACATCATTTTTGGGAACGGGCTATGCCATAGCAGAAATAATAACATTTATACTGACTGTAGGTATGATATTTATAAAACTTGAACCGTTTTATGAAAGTGTATTTTTTGTTTCATTTGTTAGTTTTATACTTATTTATATGATATTTTTTATCAAAGATTTAGATAATCCTTTTGGATACAGTCAGGAAGATAGTTTGGTTGAAGATGTTTCTTTGAAACCAATTATAGATAATCATAAAAGGATGGAAGAATATTGTAATAATATAATAAATTAAAATATTTTAGTATTATTGTTTATTTGTTTTTATAAAGATTTTTTATTTAAATATTTAAATATGGATTTCCGATTTCATACCAAAGCGATTATCTATAATCAACAGTGAAAAATCTTGGTTCAAAAAAGATCAGACACATGAAAGTGGGATTTGCCAGGATGAAAAACTGAAATTCCAGAAAAGATTGAAGATGCAATAGTCCGTGAGATCAAGGAAGAAACCTGAATAGTAGATATAGATAATCTAAAAATAATACACTTGGAAAGTGATTTTTTAAAAAAGAAAGATCAGTATTTTGTGCTGATTATATTTAAATGACAGACTAAATCTCTATTGTCAAATATTAGTCATGAACATCAAGATTATGATTGGGTGACAAAAGATGAAATATTTAAAATATGAATGTCTGATTATTTACAAGAAAGTTTGTGAAAGATAATAGATTTATTTTAACTTCTATAATTTATCATGAAAAAACTTTTATGGCTATTGTTGATTATTCCTGTTGGTCTTATCTGACTTGTGGTTTTGTGAAATACTACTCAATCTCCAATTTCTCAGAAAATTATTTCAAAGCTATGACTTGAATGGTTGATAGTCGAAGGTAATGATTATCCTAATAATAATTTGTGTTTGGTGGCTTGAAAAATACTTGATGATGTAGAATGAGGGACCTGTTGTGAATGACTAAAGGCTATTCATGGTGTTAATGTTCCACTTGATGAGTGTCAAAACTTTGAAACGGTCTGAATATGTGCTCCATGTTGAAACAATATATGTGAACAGCAATATCATGAAAATCATTGTAGTTGCCCACAAGATTGTTTAAAAAAAGAAGATCCTAAAAATCAAACTGGATGATGGAATACAGTAGCAAATATTTACCAAAGATATAAATCTATATGAAGCGACATAGAAGAATGTACTTATAATTGAGAGTTTGTTTATAGTGCATGATCAAATGCTTATGATGCTGGAAATGAAATATATGACAAAAACTGAATAGAGATTGCTAAGTGTTATTTCAATGCGTGAGCAGTTGATGAAATGTGTAAGAAATTGGAAAATTGTATTGTTATATATCGTGTAAAATGAAATATCTGGGGTCAGCCTTTTGTAGATGTTTATGGCTTGGAAAAATAAAAAATATTTCTTTGGAATTTTTGTAGAGGCGATTATTAATCGCCCATATTTGATTTGGGCTCATACTATAAGCCCCTACGAAGACTTAATTTTTCATCTTGAAATTAAAGTCTATATAATCAAAATAATTGATAGCTCCCCCTTTGGAGGACAGGTTTAATTTTTTTTATAAAAAATGTTGATCAAGCTAAATTATATAATTATGTTTGCACTTATAGCTGTTGTACTATCTGGATTACTATATCCTTTATATATAAGGATACTTAAAAAACTGAAAGTATGAAAAACTATACGCGAAGATACTGCAACTGGAGAAAAATCTGTGATATTTACAGAACTACATAAACATAAATCCTGAACTCCTACTATGTGATGATGAATGTTTCTTATAGTCATGCTAATTATGATATGATTGTCATTTTTTTTGAAAAATGAAGGACTAATAAAAAATACATTATTGAGTCAAAGAGAAACATATATCATATTGTTTTGATTTTTTTCTATGGGACTTATATGACTTGTGGATGATTTTTTGAATGTGAAATGACATGGTAAAATCAAATGACTAAGTGCAAAAACAAAACTTATTGGGATGTGTCTTTTCTCTGCTTTTATCAGTCGATGGTTTTATAGTAAACTTGGTATAGATTATATAAATCTTTGGCCAATAGCTGGTAAAATCAGTTTATGACTATTTTATCCTATCATAACATTTTTTGTAACTATAAGCATTGTAAATGCTATAAACATAACAGACTGACTAGATTGACTAGCTTGATGACTGATGAGTATAGTACTTTTTGTGCTTGCGATTTTAACATTTCTAAATCAGACTTATATTGCTACTACTGTTTTGGCTATACTTATAGCTGTGCTAATTGCATTTATGTTTTTCAATATCAATCCTGCAAAAATATTTATGTGAGATTCTGGTGCTCTTGCACTATGATGATTTCTAGCATCACTACTATATTTGCTAAACATGAGAATAGGTATATTTATTCCTTTTATAGTTTTGTTTTGAATATTTATATTGGAAGTATGATCTAGTGCATTGCAAATGTTTTGGAAAAAAAGATTTAAAAGAAAATTATTTTCTATGGCTCCATTGCATCATTTTTTTGAACATAAATGAATACCAGAGACTACAATCGTAATGAAAGCTTGGATGATACAATGACTTTTGGCTGCGATAACTTTGATAGCAATTTTCTATCAAATCAATACAATCAAGTAAATAAAATCTAATAAAATAAATAACAAATTGTCATTCCGGCGTAAAGTTTTGCAGCCGGAATCTGACTATATATCAGGAGATTCCAGTTGCAATGAATAACACCGGAATGACATGTTGGTAGTCGGGAATAACCAACGAATTAATTTATAATTTTATAATAATTAAAAAATGATTATCTCTGATTTGAAAACTAGAAAAGTACTATTACTTATCTTCAAAATCTTCTTCGTGGGCCTAATATTACAATTCTTTTTACAAACATTTGTGACATTTCAATTGTGATGGAACAACTTATTTTGGAAAATTATTTGGTCATGGAAAGAAATATTTGTAGTAGTTTGAAGTCTGTTTTTGTTGTATGTTTTTGTAAAAAAATTTCATTGGAAAAAAATCAAATGATTGAAGACTGAAATTATAAATAGACGATCTGAATTGAAATTAAATAAAATGCCGATAATCAAGTTTATAATTGTATTTGTTATCACTTTTGTAGTTACATTTATCATCAGCCTATTGATCAAAAAAGTATGAATTTGAAATTATATATTATCTGTAAAGTATGATCTACTTTGATTTTTTATATTTATATTGAGCTTTGTGCTATCTTGGATATTTTTGAAAATAGAAGATCTAGACCTAGTTTATCGATATAATAAATTATTAAAATCAGCACTTGTATGAGCATTTTTTCGACGAATCATGGTATGGCTAATACCAAATCTTTTGAAATTTTTCTGATACAATCAATATAATTTTGAATGAACTATTTGATCTAGACCACCAGCAACATACTATACTATGCTAAATCAATGATATGTCCGCAATCAATTTTTATTTGAAAGACCTATAAATTTTGGTTTCTTTTTGATAGCATTGTGGCCAGTATTTTTCTTTTCAACTTTGAAATGAAAATCAAAAAAAGAAATGCGAGGTTGGTCTCTATTTTACTGTTTGATAGTAGTATCTACATTGTCTAGAGCGGCTATATGAGTTTGGTTGCTTATCACTTTGCTAATGATTTTGTTGATGTATTTCAATCGTATCAAAAAGATTTTTTGGAAATTGGTAATACCTGTAATTATAATTTTGGTATGAGTTTGATACTTTTACAAACCACTTGTAGTGAGACAATATTCAAATGTTTGACATACAAAAATGTTGATCGAATGAATATCTATAATAGCCAAAAATCCTATATTGGGATGGTGAGCATGATATGCTTGACCAGCTTCTCATCAGGTATGTTACAACAATAATGAAGACTCTAAATGCCAAATAATAAAAGAAATAAATGATAAATATGAATCTACGACAATAGGATTCAACCCAGAAAATCAATATATTCAGGTTTGGATAGAATATGGAATATTTGGTTTTATATGATGGATTATAATGTTTGTGTGGTTACATATTATTTGATACAAAGCATGGATAGATGAAGAAAAAAAGAATTTCTCTAAAAATATAAGAGTGCATAGTTGGATAATAATATGATTTGCTTTATGATTATTTGGATTGGCTATTGAATGATTAGTATTGCATAGTTTTGTAGATAGGATGATAGTATATCCATTTATGGCTATGTTTGGACTGGCTTATGCATTGTATTATAAAGAAACTCATGAAAGAGATGTAAAGTAGTATTAAATTTAATTAAATGTTGGTTTTGTTTATAATTAATAGTTTTTATTTTTAATAATATTTATTTTATGGAAACGATGAAAGATTACAAAGTACTTGTAGCTGACGATGATAAACTATCAGTAGATCTAGCAAAATTGTATTTAACAAATATGTGAATAAGTAACGAAAATATTGATGTAGCTAATAATGGTAATGAAGCTGTAACCAAAGCTACAAAAAATCTATTTGATGTAGTGATTATGGATATTAGGATGTCATGAAAGACTGGTATAGAAGCTACTCAAGAGATAAAAGATCATCACAATGGAAACTCTCCAACAGTAATTGCCTATACAGCTAGTGCTTCTGATATTAATAAACCAGAATTTAAAATAATGGATGGGATAATGGTAAAGCCAATTTCAAAAGTAGATTTCCAAAAAATGATATTAAATGCTTTGATAGCAAAAACTTTAGACAAAAAAAATTTAGGATAAAGTATAATTAATATATAATGTCTCGCACTAATGGTGTGAGATTTTTTTTATTATAAAATAAATAGATATTATAGCAGTAGATATTGCTGATATTGTAATGAAAATATTTTGTGAAATAGCTATAAAAAAAGATTCTGGAAATAGTGTTATCAGTCTGCTTTCTTCTCCAAATGTCCGATTTCATTGTGGAAAAAATATTTTGTGGAAAGATTGGAATGTCGATGTAAAGTCAAGAATTGTAGAAATTAATAATAGCAACATTAAAGAAAGAGAGACGATTGATCAAATAAATAATCATTTTAAAATCTGATTGTATTGGTGTGAATATATAAGGTATAAAATAATAATTATAAATAAGGTTAATGATGCGATGAATATGTAATGAACTATCGAAAATATTTTTTTTACATCCTGCATGTGACTGATCTCTAATGCTGTGAAATGGGAATTAAGATCAGATTCGTTTTGTAGAAAACTGTAAATATTTTGCAGATCAGTAATGTTTCAACTAGTTATTTGGCTTGGTTCAGAGTATTTTATATACAACTTGACATTTAATGAAAAATATATAAATATACCAAGTACATTTATAATAAAAAATAATAGTGAAAGTAAGATAGTTGATTTCTTCATATAGAAGTAATAGTGTTATTTGATTGTTTTTGTAGAGAAATTTTGATAAGTATTATTTATATATAAAATATATCATTTTGAATACACCAAGTAAGCAAATTGAAAAACAGCAGAATAGTAAAAGTAAATGAAATAATTATGTTTTTGATATTGAAACTTGTTTGGCTTCTTTTGAGAAAGTTATGAAAAATTTTCCCAAGACAACTGTAAAGGTACTTCCAGCAGATTTGAATATGGAAAATACTCCTTTATTTTATAGTCTGTTGGGTAAATTTAATGAAATATATGATAGTTCACTATCGACTGTGAATATATTAACATCTAGATCTAGTTTTCTAGCTTTTTATGATTTCTTGTTTTTGTGTCATGGTGAAAAAATAGAATTTGCCAATTTTGAAATAAAGAAAAATTTTATGAGATCGTTAAATAGATCTCGTGAAATACATCGTCAAAACCTAAGATCTATGGAAAGATTTTATGATGAAATAGTCAGAGAACTTTTTTATAAAAAAACAAAATTGACAAAAGCTGATGAAGAATTGAAAACAAAAATGTACTATTTTGAACAAGCATATTCACTTATGAAACTTGTTTTTAAAGATGAAAAAAGAGATAGCTGAGAAAGATATTTTGAGCATCTAAAATGAGTTATGGAGATATTATTGAGAGAGATGGATAAGCCAAATCTAAATAAAATAATTATTGCTTTACTTCATGATGTACAAGAAGATTTACCAGAATATGCTGATGTAGTTAGAAAACTTTATGGTGATTATATAGCCGATTGAGTAAATGCTTTAAGTAAAAAACCTCGGGAACAATATATCACAGATCAAGAAAAAGAAGTATGTTGAAAATATATTGAAATGAAGAAGGAGCTATTGTGAGATGTCGCAAAAAAAATAACAGAGAAATATCCAGAAAAAGAATTTATGAATACCAAAAAGATAAAAGAAAAAGAATTGGTTGATAATATGAATGAAGAACAACTTGTAATATATAATTTTATTGAAAAAAAGCTAAAGCCATTTGCTGATATAGCAAAACAAAGAAGAAATGAAGATTATTTTGGACACCTAGATAATTTATGTGATGACTATCTGGATGTAAAATTTGCAGATAGAATACACAATCTAAGAGACAGAAAATGAATTGATAGAGACAAAGCTATACGCAAAGTAGAAGAGACAGAACAATATTTTTTACATGTCGCTCTAAAAAGAAATAGAAAAGCATATGATTTGATGATGGTTGAAATTAAAAAGACTAGAGAAGAATTTGATTTTTAGAAGAAAGCCGTCACGATAAATCGCAACGGCTCCAAAGCAGAATAATATAATCAGCAACCTACCAATGAGTATCCAAGGACTGGGAAGTAGTCCCAGAAGATTGGAGTCATTCCAATAAAAATTAGTCTATTAAGTGTAAAACACTGTTCAGCTACCTTAGCCTGAAGGTATAGAAATTTTTGTAAATTGCAAGAAAAAGTATTAGCTGTTGGCTTTTAGCCGTTTAGCTAATAACTAATGTTTAAGCACTAAAAACTTTTAGTACATATCCATTCAGCCCATACCTCACATTCATCACATAGGAGCTCATCAGTGATCATGAGTATCAGATTTTGGTGCATCTACGATAACTGCATCTGTAGTTAGAAACATTGCTGCAGAACTTACTGCATTTTCCAATGCTACTCTAAGTACTTTTGCTGGATCGATGATTCATGCTTTGAAAAGATCTTTGAAATCTCACTCTTTTGCATCAAATCAGAAATTAAAATCTGTAGATTCTTTTACTTTTTCTACTACTCGATCTCATTTGTATCATGCATTGTTTGCAATCTGTATCACTGGATAAAGTATAGCTTCTTTGATAATATCTACAGCTATTTGTTCATCAGAATTTTCCAATTTAAAATTTTCCAATACTTTGGAAACTTGTAATAATGCTGATCAACCTCATGTTACTATACCTTCTTGTACTGCTGCACGAGTTGCATTTAGAGCATCTTCGATTTTGTATTTCTTATTTTTCATTTCCATCTCTGTGGCTGCTCATACTTTGATAACCGCTACTCATCATACTAATTTGGCCAATCTTTCTTGTAATTTTTCTTTATCATAGTCTGATGTAGTATGTCAAATTTGAGCTTTGATCTGATCTGCTCTCTCTTGTATATTTTTCATATCACCTTTTCAGTCGACAATAATTGTATCATCTTTTGTAGATATTATTTTGTCGGCTTTACCCAACATATCTATAGTTGCTTCTTCTAGTTTGATTCCAAGTTCTTCTGTTATAAGGGTTGCTCAAGTTACGATAGCTATATCTTTTAACATTTCTTTTTTGCGATCTCAGAATCATGGAGCTTTGATAGCTAGTACATTTAACATTCATCTAATCCTATTTAGAACTAGAGATGCTAGTGCTTCTCATTCTATATCTTCCGCTATGATTACAATATCTTTTTTGCCACTAGCAGCTACTCATTCTAGAATTTGTAAGATATCTTTTAGTGATGATATTTTTTTATCAGTAACTAGTATGTATGGTTTTTCAATCACAGATTCCATGCGTTGTGCATCAGTAACGAAGTATGGAGAAGCATATCATTGGTCAAATTGCATTCAGGTTTTGATTTCTTTTGTTAGTCAGATAGATTTTCATTCTTCTACTGTAATCGTTCCCTCGTTTCATATCTCTTCCATAACATCCGCGATCAGTGATCATACTTCTTCATCTTGTGCAGAGATAGTTGCAACTTGTTTGATCTCTTCTTTGGTTTTTAAAGTCTTTGCTTTTTTGCCTAATTCCTCCACTAATCTATCTACTGTTTTGTGTAGTCATCTACCTAGAGCAAATGGATTTACTCATGAGCGGATATATCTGAGTCATTCTTTTGCCATTGCATAAGCAAGAATAACTGTCGTTGTTGTTCCGTCTCAAGCTTCTTTGTTGGTTTTTTCTGCAGCTTCTTTGATCATACTAGCTCAGATATTGTAACATTTATTTTCTAGTTCTATTTCTTTTGCAACTGTTACTCAATCATTTGTAACTGTAGGTCATCAGTAAGATTTTTCTAATATTACATTTCTTCATTTTGGTCCCATAGTAACTTTGACTGCATTTGCAACCATTTCGATTCCTTGAAATATGTCTTTGCGAGCATCATCTCAATAGTGTATTAATTTTGCCATTTCCGTGTAAATTAAAGTATAAAAATAATTATTTAAAATACTGATCCTTTATCTCGTTGAAAAACATCTATTAGCGTCCATACACTATCTTTTTGATAATATCGTGCGGTTACCATACTAACCATGTCTTTGTCCCATGTATATTCTTGTATCTGTATATCTGTATTTTGATATTTCTCTGGTTTAAAAAAATTATAAAGTCATATTCTAAATTCTGATAATCAATCTGACATCAGGAAAGAATCTTTTTTGTATGGTTGTCAAAATTTAGTTACTGCTTCGTCTAGTGTTAGTGTTTTTAGAACATCTATATTTATTGGATTTTTGATAGGGTTGATATCTGTAGCATTGCCTAGTGCACCAACATTTATGGGATTATCTGTATTTATACTACATCATGTGAGTGTGATAGCAGGTATTAAAAGCAGTGTTAAGAAAAATTTTTTCATGATTTGGATAATAAATAAATATAAATCTGATTTTGGTTTTATATTTAATTTGTATTTTATTCTTCAAATAAACTTCATGTACAAGATTCTGAAGAAGAAGCGGCATCTGGTATAGGATAGAAATTTCATGATAATTCGTTTTGTAGTTGGATTATATAATCTCATGTGGTATATTTACATATACCATCTTTACCTATCGATTCTTTCATGGCTGTTTGCATTTCGGCAAGTTGCTGATTTATTTCCTGTTGTGAGTGTCAACTAGCTATAGCATTTTGAAGCTGTCATGATGAAATATTTACTACAACATTATCTATGCGTTGGTAAATTTTACATTGATTGGATTCCAATCACCTGATTTCTCTATACATCTTTATATAAAAATTTATTCATATCATATCAAAATTTGTCTCTGTGATATTTGCAGATCATGATAAACATCATGAAACCTTGCTTATAAAATCATTATTTAGACCACTATGTGAATTAATTTTTAAACCTAGAAAATCAAACATTACATTGAACATCGTATCTAGTCATGATGATAAAGCATCGGTGAATGTATTATCTTGTAGATATGTAGATTGATCATCTTGTAGCAAATTTCAGTTTCAGATGATTTGATGTATCTTGTAAAGTAGTGTAGCAAAATCTCACCTGCTAATTGATTTGGAGCGATCTGATAATTCCAAACCATCTAATATACCTATATCATCTGCAGTTTGGTAATAATTTTTGGATCGATCAGATTCTGGTTCATACGACATTCATCAGTACATCCTTATAATAATAGCTATCGCTTGAGCATTGCTAAGATATCAGTCTGGATTAAATTTGTTGTTTTTTCATTTCATATATCACAATTCGCAAGATTGTATTATATATTGCCTGAGTTTATTTTTAGTTGGAATATCGTTGAACATATAACATATAGAATTTTCTTGTCACCGTTGTTGTAAAAAAGTTTGAGAAAATTTTGTAATAAATTTTGCTGCTTCGTCTCTCCTTATATTTTTGGTGGGTTTAAAAGAATCTGAATTTGAATAATCACTTAGTGAATTATCATACATCCAATGAATTATATCTTCTGTAGATAATGTTTCCAGATTTAAATTATTATAGGTTGTAGTAGTATTGTCAATTGTGGAAGTAGCTGAAGAATCATTTACTGTAATTTCGTATAATCATTTTGATGTGGGATTTTGTATATCTTCAACTAATATTGTATAAGTTCATGATTTTTTGATGACCAATCATCATGTAAATACAGCATATCATTGGTTTCAAGTAGTGAAAGTATATAATCAATCGCTTGGGACTATATAATCTAATTCTGGATCTAACTCTCATGCAACTTCTATAAATATATCTCATGAATAATTTTTTATAATATTCCCTGTGGAGTCTACAGCCATGATAGATAAATCTACAGGAGTGTTTATATCAAAATAATCTTGCGATACATTGATTATAAATTTAGTAGTAAGAATCTGATTGTTTACTGCAAATGCTGATCCACAATAAAAGACGATTCATAATAAAATCAAGATGAGTGGAAATTTTTTTTTAAACAGATGCATGATTATTTGTAAAAAAAATAAATACTAATCTGTAATTGTTTATTAAATTTAATTATTTGGAATTTGTGAATCTTTTATTTTTTCAAATTCATTTCTACACGAGCCGTGTATCTTATATCTTCATTTTATTACATCAAATAATAAAACTTGATTGGCGAATGTACATATATTTAATGTTGAAAATTTATTCCCCGTATCAATTATTCAAATTTTTTTTAATTCAGCTAAATCCATATTTAAGATTATTAATGCTTTAAAATATTATTGTTTTGCTAAGATAGCAGATTGTTTGATAACTAAATATTTACTTCAATCTACTTCCAATTCGTCTGGAGAATATTTGGTAAAATATACTATGTCTCAAATATTTACATCTATAGGAGCTCTAGATCAATTGTCCAAAATTTTTCAATTTCCAACAGCAACAACTTTTCATTTACTTGGTTTTTCTTTGGAATCTGGTAGTATAATTCAAGATTTTGTTTTATTTTCTTCTTCTATAGCCTCTACAATAATGTGGTCTTCTAGCGGAATTAATTTCATTTTATATAATATTTAAGATCTAAAATACTTATTTATATATTTAGCGGAGTCACTCTTCTATAAAAGTTTCTTCACTGATTTGCTCGATCATTTTGTCTTCTTTGGTTATGACTGTTTTTTTTCGAGTTCATTTTATAAATCGCAAATAACAAATAACTGCTGTCAAAATATTGGTAATGGGAAATGCATACCAAAGTCATTGCACTCACAATCAAGTATGTTTTGATAATAAATAAGCTAGAGGAAATTGCAATACTCGTTGAGAAATTAATGAAATCATAAGAGCTGTCATCATATTACCCGATGCACGAAATACTCCAAGAATAGCCATTTGCAATCACATAAAACCGAATGATAAAGCAACTATACGCAGAAATACCGTACCTCAAATGATAATCGCTGTATCGTGTGGAATAAAAAATCTTACTAGAAAAGAAGCAGAAAAAAATACAATAAGACCTATACCAGTAAGTAATAAAAATGAAATCAAAGATCAGATTTTTGATATTTGTGATGCTCTATCAAGATTTTTTGCTCAAATATTTTGTCCTACAAGTATCGAAATTGCCATGGAAAGTCATAGTGCGGGTATAATGATAAGCTGTAAAATATTTCAACCAGCTCAATATGATGCAACTACCTCAGTACCAAAGCTGGTAATCAAAAATATCAATACTACCATACCTAAACCACGAGAAGACATCTCTAGAGAAGCAGGCAATCATAAAAAAAAAGCTTTTTTGATATATTTAAAATCAGGTTTGAAATCTGACCAATTTAGATGTATACCATATTTTCACTTAAATAATATTATAATTCAAATGACCGCCGCTATTCATTGAGTCAAAAGAGTTGCCATCGCAGCTCAAGATACTCACATAGGATGTATAGGTCAAAACCCATAAATAAAAATCGGATCTAAAATAGCATTTAAAATTACTGTTCACAATACTATATACATTGGTAGTTTGACTTCTCATATTCACCTGAGAATTGCTTGAAACATAGAATATCAAAATACAAATAATATACCAAAAAATGATATCCTCATAAAAGCTAAAGCATTTTTAAAAATATTTGGTTCTACTCACATCCAAGTAAGTAGTAATGGTGAAATTATAAGTCACAATACTCATAAAATAAAAGAAACAATTATCACCATAAGTAATGTTTGAGCCGCTACATGGTTTACCTTTTTATGATTCTTTGCTCAAAAATATTGGGCAATCAATGTGGATCATGCTATAGCAAATCAAGTTCACATGGATATCATCAAAAACATAATAGGAAAACTTACAGAAACAGAAGCAACAGCATCTCATCAGAGTCTTCATACTCGAAATGCATCTATGAGTTGATATGCACTTTGCAAAAGATTTGCCAAAACAATAGGTATGGCAAGTGTAAATAGTGACTTTGCAATAGATCGCTTGGTTTCTTTTTTAATATCTTTATTTTCCATAAAAAAATTAATTTAAAAATTATTAATTCGATGTCACTTAAACATTTGAGGTGCTATTTTAGTAAAAAAAAATCTAATTTCAAGTTTTTTGATTTAAAAAAAATGCTGCAATAAAAATCACAGCATTTTTGAATAATAAATTAATAATTAGATTACATCTGATGAAAAGAAAAACTTTATATCCCAATCGACTTCTTTAATGTTTTGTGGACAATAAACTGCATTGTGATCTTTATCTACACCGTACAGTCTCCTTATCGTGCCCTTCTCGGCAAGCCTAGGGTCTTCTTTGCCTACTAATTTTTTTAAATCAGATATGGCATTTTCCTTTTCCAATATCATAATATTTACTGGCTTACCAACTATAATATTTATGAAATGTTCTGAAATGTTTTTTAGCTGAGGTAAAAAAAATATTTTCACTGTCTCGGCATCAAATATATACTCTTTAGATTCCAATATTTCAAATCCAGCATCTACTAGATCATTTGCGATTTCGATGCCAAAGTCTTGATAGACATCAGGCTTGATAATTATAAGTGTTTTTTCTAACATATTAAATAATTTTTGTTGTTTTTTGTTTTATTAAAACCATCGTAAGTCACCCATAATTTTGGTCTTTACCAACATGACAGCAAATTGTTGCTTGTTGCTAAAAAGAAGTTTTTGGATGTTCTTTTTTATAGAATGTTCTATCATACCTTCATCAACCTCTATTATAAGTAGTTGAGAATTTTGAGCTGCATATCTCAAAAGATTGTTTTCAAAATCGGTAATATCTCTTGCATATACGATCTCATATTTGATTCCTTCATGGCTTAAAATTTTTGCCATGTTGTTTAGAACCGTACTTGACCTACTATCTATCTCTATCTGTCCAGTATTTTTGACAAAGACATGAACCTTGGTAGCAAACTTCTGATGAATTTTTTTTACCCATTTCAGTTTCTGGATTTTATTTTCATCATCAGCAGCTATTGTTATTTCTTCAAAATAACTAAATTTAGCTATAGGTGGTATAAGTATTACTGGTATATTGCTAGTAGTAGCTATACTCCACATAGTCTTGCCAAATACTTTCTGGAAAAAAGACCTCTTTTCTGGATTTATTCCCATCAGGATAAAGGCGGCATTTTCTTTTACTACAATATCGTTTATAGATTGAAACCATGATGTCTCCTCCCTATTGAATGATATCTTGATGTCATAATTATGACACTTAATAGCTTGAATAGCGGAGATTGAATCATTGGAAACATCTACCATTGATGCAAATTTACTGTCAAAGATTTCATCGGTTTTCCCTAGAAAATAAAAAACCAGATCTCTGGCTGTTACTTTTGCTAGGTTAATCGAGTAGTCAATCGTGTTTTGTTTTTGTTCTTGTGTGGTGTGTTTCACATCGATAATTGTGAACACTTTTTTTCTTTCTTTTGTCATAAGTTTTTTTTGATTTTTATTTTTTGTGAGCCACTGCTATAAATATTTTGGTATCAAAAGCAATGTTTTTTAAAAAAACTGGAATGGAAATATCCACATCCAGTTTCTTGAGATTTCTCTCAAATTGTTTTTTAAAGATCAGAATACTCATTGTAGAGTAATTGAATTTCAAGCTCGGCCGTCTCTTCACAATCAGATACATGTATCGTGTTTTCTGATCCTGTCTGAGCATAAAGATAAGGACTAGCAAACAATGCTCGTATTGTGCCAGCTTCTGCATAAGTAGGATTTCTATTTCCAGCGATTTTGAGACTGTCTCGGATTGCATTCTCTTTTTCTAAGATAGCAATCATACATTCTCCAGAATGTATAAAATCTGATACTGGTTTAAATTCCTGCTGAAATAAATGCAAATGCTCTGCTAATTCGGTTGGAAACTGAACCTTTTTTACTGTAAGTATTCCAAAGCCATTGTTTTTTAAAATAGCCCAAATAGAACCACTATGCTGCATAGCATAAGGTTTGATGATTATAAGTGTTTTTTGTTTCATGAAAAATATATTTTTTTATTTTTGTGGTTATATATATTTAGTATATAAAGTCAATATGTAGTTGTAGAAGGTTTTTGTATTGAAAAAAGCTTTTAAATGCCTATTTATATAGTTTGTGAATATATTTTTTTTATTCAATAATTTATTATTTTGGGGAGAAAGAAGAAAAGGAGAAGCTCATCAAGAAAAAATATAACATTAAATAAATTCAAAATATGACTACTTATGCTCATACTAGGTATACTCTATTTTTTTTCATTTTATCTTGCAAAGGATTCTCCAGTATTTGATTTCCTGACTCAATATGCAAAGATAGCATTTGGAGATATCTGACTTAATATATTTTTTGGATTATGTATCTTGGTAGGTATACTGATATTGATAAAGTGATATTTGATCAAACTTTTGATTAAACAATTTTTGGTGGTAATGGTATTGGTTTCTGCAATATTAAATTTTCCAGTACTTGACTCTACTGGTACCAAATATCAAGAGGCATGATGATTTTTGTCTTGGCCAATATTACGAATATTAGATAGTATGTTTGGAGGAAAAGTAGTAGCTGTAAAAACATTTGTGATTATACTTTTTGCTTTGTGTATATGATGGATACTATATACATTTAATTTTGCATTGCCCAAAATCACACTTCAAAACTACAATAAACCAAATAGATCTGAAAAAAAATGACGCTCAAATAGCAGTTCAAATAATAATGATGACGATGATGATGATGAACCTACTCAGCCACAAGAAATATCTCGTTCATTTATCAAAGAGCTTATAAAAAAGAAAGTTGAAGAAAAAATAGAAAGGAAAAAGCCTAGACCTGCAATACACTTTTCTGGTGATAAACCGACATTTGGAATAGATTTGATGGAATCAAATGCTTGAGAAACTACCACGATAGATGAAACATTTCTGATGGAAAAAGCCAAAGCATTGCAAGAAAAATTGATGGAATTTAATGTTCCTATTATGATTGAATGATTTGATATATGACCCTCTATAGTGCAAATCAGAATAAAATTAGAAGAATGAATAAAAATATCCACGATAGAATCGTTGTACAATGACATCAAATTATCTTTGAAATCTAGGTTTCTAAGGATAGTGGCTCCTATACCATGAACCGATTCTATATGAATACAAGTTCCAAATCCAAAACCTATGATGGTAAAAGTATGAGATGTGATAGCATCTCAAGAATTTCAAGAATCTATGAAAAAATGAAATACAAGTCTGACTCTCTGAAAAGCAATCGATTGATCTATAGAGGTGAAACAACTTGAATCTATGCCTCATCTACTTGTAGCTTGAGCAACATGATCATGAAAATCTGTGTGAGTAAATGATTTTATATTGAGTCTGATGTATCAAAACACACCATCTGAATTAAAATTTTTGATGGTAGATCCCAAGCAAGTAGAACTAGAAATGTATTCTGGATTACCATATATGTTAGCTCCTATAGTTAGTGATAGCGAAAAAGCATTGAAATTATTGAAATGGTCAGTAGATGAAATGGAAAGAAGATATACAATGCTAAAAGAAAAAAGAGTAAAAAATATTGAAGAATATAATCTAAAAATAATATGAGATAAGCTTTATCGTATAGTAATAGTGATAGATGAACTAGCAGATATGATGATGTCTGGTAGCAAAAAGGATGTGGAAACTTGTATTACTCGTATAGCTCAAAAAGCTCGTGCCGTATGAATACATTTGATAGTAGCTACTCAGAGACCATCGGTGAATGTTATTACTGGTTTGATTAAAGCAAATATACCTACAAGGATTGCATTTGGTGTGGTATCAGAAATAGATAGTAGAACTATAATATGAAGAAAATGAGCTGAAGACTTGATAGGTAAATGAGATATGCTGTATATAGATTCCAATACTAGATTTCCTCTTAGAATACAAGCTCCTTATGTAAGCACTGAAGAAATAGAAAAGATTGTCTGAAAATTAAAAGAAAAATATATGAAATGATTATCAGAAGAAGATATATACAATCCTGAAATTATTGCAGCATTGGAGAGTAAACTAGAGAAATGATGATCTTATTCATGAAGTGCTAGTGATGATGATGAACTCATAGAACAAGCTATGCAAGTGATAGCAGAGACTAGAAAAGCATCGGCAACATTATTACAAAGAAAACTTGGAGTATGATTTGCTCGTGCAGCTAGGATTATGGATCAGCTTGAAGATAGATGATTGATTGGCCCTCAAGACTGAGCAAAGCCAAGAGACATATTTATGTAAAATTATATTTTAAATTAAAATTGAAAATTATGTTAATCTTATTAGCCACATACCCAAATGACTGAAGAAAGTTAAAAAATTTCATTTTGTGATTGATCAAATCCTGAATGGCAAAATGTGTAAATAGAATCAACTATGTGAAATCTTATTATATGTGGGAATGAAAACTAAAAAATGAAGAAGAAAAAATATTATTGATAAAATTACCAGAATGAAATAAGGAAAAAATTATAGGATATTTCAAAAAAAATCATCCACATCAAACACCTGAAATGCTATGGATAAAACCAGATGATGTGAATCCAGAATATTTGAAACGAATTAATGGTTTATAGTTAGATTCCGGCTGCAATGAATAACCCTTTGACTTCGCAAAAGATGAGCGCCGGAATGACAAAAAACATTTATACATTTTAATGCTTTAATGTTTCTTATGAAAATATTATTTGTATGTACTGGAAATATTTTTCGTAGTATGAGTGCAGAATATTTAGCTAAAAAATATATCAAAGACAATAAAATAAAAAATATACAAGTAAGCTCTGCTGGCACTATAGCACATATAGAATCACCTTTTTCTTATACAGTAAAGTGCCTAGAAAAATATTGATGTGATGTAAGCAAACATATACAGAGAAAAGCTACAGATGAAATTTTGAAAGATCAGAATTTTATAATATGTATGGCCAAGCACCATCAAGAAGTGATTAAAGCACTTTGATATGAATCAGTTTTGTTTAATTTTGTAGCTTATAGCAAAAAAGAAGATGTATTGGACGAAGCAGAATATGAAGAAAAATATTGATCGTACGGTGATTTAGAAACTTATGTAAATAGTATTGTTGATTATATTCACGATGCTATGCCTAGTGTAATTAAAGGATTAGATGGATTTGAGATCGAGAGAAAATTTTTGATTAAAAAATTACCAGAAAATATAGATGAATACCCTAGCAAAAAAATCATTCAATGATTTTTTAAAGATGAAAAAGATAAAACTATTAGGATTAGAAAGGTTGAATATAAAGGATGAATAGAATATTTTCAAACAATAAAAAAATGACACTGACTAATAAGAAAAGAAAATGAAATTAATTTAAGCAAAGAAGATTTTGATAAGATGTGGAAAAAAGTTTGAAATCGATACTTAGAAAAGACTCGTTATATAATACCTTTTGAAAAAAAAGAAATTGAAGTCGATATTTATAAAGGAAAAAATAAATGACTCGTAACAGCCGAAATCGAGTTTCAGACTCCACTGGAAAGTAGAAATTTTTTGCTACCAAAATGGTTTGATAAAGAAATCACGGAAGATAGAAAATTTACCAATGCTAATTTAGCAAAAAAAGATATGAAAAAAATAAAGTAGTCAGAAAACCGACTACTTTACTTGTCAAAATAATAATTTAATTCTTAGCTAAGCGATCCTTGTAAATCTGGGAAATCGCAGAATTTAAAGGAATGTAATTGTTTTGGATATATGCAATTACTACTGGATTCTGAAGGTAGTCTACATTGCAGATCGCATATCTTTTTTTATGCACCTTAATGTTGGGTGTGTTTTTTGAACTATAAGATTTTTGATATGTAATAAGTCCCGAATCTTCTACCTCAAATATTACCCCCCTTATGGTACTGTCTTTTTTGATTGCTATGTCAGCACTAGTATAATTGGTGTCTACTGACATTTTTATAGCATCCTGCGAATAAGTAGATTTTTTATCGTCGTCGTCGAAGACAAACAATACCATCCAAATAGTCCAAAAAGACCATAACATAATCATAATAGGAAAAAACGAATTTGAACTTCTGTTTGACATAAGGAATAGATTTAGATTGTTTCTTAATTTTGTTTTTATGTTTATATATATTTTAATATAAATGTCAATAGTAGTTTAAAAAATAAAAATCTGACCCGTGGTATAGAGTCAGATTTTTTGGATATTATCCCTATCGTAAATTTGTGTCTTATTATATTTTAGAATAAATAGTTTTAATCTATTGTTCTTGTTTCTTCGTTGTCTTTTTCCATTTCTATAAATGTACTTGATACCTTACATGCTTTTACATCTGTTTTAAATGTTTTCCAAGCTGTTGTTTCTGATTTTCTAAGAATTTCTTTTGCTGTCTTTTTGCTAGATTTAAAAGTATCTCGTGACTTTTTAACTGCTGATTTGATCTGTTCTTTGGTAGTCAATGATCGAGAAGCTAAAAGATCTGTTTTTCTAGTATTTAAAGCTGATAAAATAGCTGTTTGAAATGATGTAGTAGATGTTATAATTGCGGTTTCTCTTTTATCTACAGCTGTCTTTACACATTCAATTTGTCATGTTGTAAGTATCTTTCATGATAAAACATTTCATGATAATAAATTGTTTTTAAGGCGATTTTCTTCTTTTTTATCTTCTTTTTCATGAGTTCAAGATAAATAATTTTTTTCTCAATGATTATCCAATTGAGAGTTTTCTTTGTTATCTTTGGCAAAAGTAAATGTAGTAGCTAATATAGCCAATGATAATACAGATAAAGCCAAGAATTTTTTACTGACAGTATAGATCATTTTATTTTTATAAAGAATAAAAGCTTGTATGATATATAAGACGAATTAAATTTATAAAAATTTTGATAAATTATGATTGATAATATTATAGATATAATTAAGCTTTGCTAGCTTTATTTTATTAAAATAATTTTGAAATGACTTATACTACAAGTAAAAAAATAATGTGAATAGGCTTTATATTGTCATCTGTCTTTTTGATGTGATGTTCAAGTACAAAACAAGATAATTCTAGTGTTGTAAATATAGAACAGATAGCACAATGTCTATGACAAAAATGAGTAAAAATGTACTGAACCAAAGTATGTTCACATTGCTTATCCCAGAAAGAATTATTTGGAGACAGTTTTAAATATATAAATTATGTAGACTGCACAAATACTCCTGACGCTTGTTCTAAAATAAAATGAACACCAACACGAGAATTTCCTAGTGGAGAAACATTAGTTGGTAAGCAGAAAATATCTGTATTGGCTGAGAAAGCTTGATGTGCTGTAAAATAAATATAAAGACTCAATTTATTTAAAAAAATAGAAATGGATAAATTTGAAAAGATAGAAAAAATAATAACTAAAATTATTTTTTATGTAGTACCTGTATTGGCCATTCTAATACTTCTAGGTGCTTATCAATCAATATTATGATGAGAGACAGAAAGATTATTTGCTTGACGAGGTATGAATCTGCTTGGTTTTTTGTTGTTTATCAAACCATTATCCGTAATTACAAAAAAATATTTTGAACCAAAAAATCGAAAAATACCAGATTTTGTGCAATATATTTTGAAATGATGGACACAAGATCCCATACTTATGTTTGTAAAAAATCTTATAGTAAATCTTGTTTATTCAATATCTAACTTCTTTTTGAAATATAGAAGATTGCTAGGATTGTTGACATTCCGACTTATATTTTTGCATCTAACTATATTATTGATATGACGAAATAAATTATGAATGTGAATCTTTTCCAATATTTCTCAAACATTTATTCGAATGGGTTATATAGGTATAGCAGCATTATTTATAGGGTTTATTACATCCAATAACTTGTCTATGAAACTGCTATGAAAGCATTGGAAAACAGTCCAACAGATAGCATATTTAGCACTTTTTGCTGGTTCACTACATAGTACACTCAGAGAATGAGAACGATGATGATCTGTAGTATTGATATTGATTTATGCAGTATTAAAATATTTTGAATGGTCAAATATTGGTTTAAGTAAGTCTGAAGAAACTATGTGAAATGTTTCATGAGATTTAAAACAATGGAAATGTTGACCATGTGGGTATATTTATAATGAACAACTATGAGACCCAGAGTGATGAATAGCTCCTGGTACCAAACGAGAAGATATACCAGAAACTTGGAAATGTCCTATATGTGGTGTATGAAAGCAACAATTTACTATGATAGTAAGAAAAAATAATAAAATTGAATATATATTGTGAAAAGTAATCAATCGTAAAATGTTGACAGAAAATGTTTTGGAAATCAGTGTGGAATTTAAAAAAAGTTTGAAAATAAATCCTGGACAATGGATAGAGTTTGTATTTGATGATGAAAAATGAGAGTTTTTAAGAGCATATTCTATTGCTTATCATGAAAATGAAAATGATGTAACCGATTGTATATTCACCATTAAAATATTGGAAGAATGAAGATGATGAAAAAAACTGAAAGAATTGAAAATATGAGATGAAATAAAAACAAACTGAGTATTTGGGCGTTTTGTATTGAATAATAATGATAGTGAAAAAGTATTTATAGCTACATGAACATGACTTGCTCCAGTAATGAATATGATAAGAAATTGTAATGAATGAATAAAAAAGACATTGATATTTTGAGCCCAAGCCAAGAAAGATATTTTCTATGAAGAAGATATGAAAAAGATTTCCAATCTGAATTATAAAATATTTTTATCTAGAGAAGAATTATCTGGATATGAATATGGTAGGATAGATTTAAATAAATTTGAATTGAACGATAATATGGAATTTTATATATGTGGAGCTCCTCCAGTTGTAAAGTCTATTTTAGAAGCATTGAAATCTAAGTGATTTAAAAAAGTTTACTATGAAGAGTTTTTCTAAAAAATAATACCTTGTGTTTTTGTTTGGCATTTTTATATACTAAACAAAAAATGTCTCGAAATTAAGTTCGGTTTTCAAATAATTTTCTAAATACAGTTTATAAGCTACCAGATCAAAACAATGTTTTTTATTATATAAAAATACATTTTATGGAAAATGAAAAAAATATAAAAAGAACAGCTCAAGATTATGCAGGAATCACTGAAGATTTAAAAAATAGTAAAATGAGATGATGATATCTTTGTATCCGTTGAAAATATAAAGCAGCTTTGGGAGAGCTTATTCTAAATGAGTTTCTGGATGGTACAAACTGAAGGCCTGCTGAATTTACTGAAAAAGATATACTCATGGCAATACAAGAATGAGGATGAAGAGACTTCCGAACTTATGAATATGATGGACATAGACGAGATCCAGACTGATATTTTGTCAAAGAAATATTGGATTGATGTCTCCGTCATCATATGTTTATAGAAAGATGTAATGGAGTATATAGAAGAAAGATATTTGAAACTCTAAAAAATAAAGAAGAATAGTTAGCAAAAAAGACCAGGAGGATTCCTGGTCTTCTTTATTTGTAGAAAATAAAATATTTTATTTTTTATATACATCCAATACCTTTGTAAAGTCGCTTGCTCATGGAGGTAATGCTCATCGTAAGGCTGGGCTATATTCTATAAGCACTGAAGCTCAATTGAATATTTTATTTCTTCTTTCTATCTTAATCTGATTAACATCATTGGAATGTACCCAGAATCGATCGTTTAATTGTGATCTTCTTTGTAAAACCAAATTTGTAATGTTGTCTCATATCAAAACTCATTTTACATTTAATCATCCATAATTACATCGAGGTTTATCCAAATCATTAGCTAGATTTAGAGTGGTATCTCATACTCAGAATCATTGATTTGATATAAATATTCATTGAACGGTTTGAGTAGATTTACATCGGTTAGCGGGGTCTTCTTTGAAGCTAATTTTTCATCATTGTACGACAAACATTCAATTGGTTTTTACTGATCATTCTATTATCAAATCCATTCATTTTACAATCATTGTAAATGGTGCAGAGAAATAAGCATTTAATTGTTTTAGTGTCAGTTTACCAGTTCATTTGATGATGTAAATTTGCTGGCTAGGTACTTTCCTGATCTCTGTAATAGTTCATCAAGCTGCAATTGTGTGTAAATCATTTGTTGCAATTTTTATAGAAAGCTTTGTATATTTATTTACAAAATCAGTTATTTGTTTATCCATCTTGGCTCATCAAGCATAATCATTTGCATCTACTTTCATGATAGAAGACAAGTCTGTAGACTTTATCAATTTATCTCATTTCATATCATAGAATTTATCCAGACCAATATCTGTTGTAGCTTTGGGTGTAACTCAGAATAAAGATTTCTGCATCAAATATGGCTTAGTGACAGCGAAGTTTACTTCACATATTCTATCTACTTCTGTTCATTGCTTTTGATTGTTACCATCACAATAATCGTATCTTACTTTGTCGAGTACCAATTTATATTCACCATATGTCTCGTTTCTTAGGAAACCATTATTACTATTGTTTGCTATGAAATAATATTTTCCAAATGCATGCTGGAGAGAATAAAATATATCATCGGCATGATCTTTAAAATATTGAAACATATTATCTGTTCATCGTTCATCCACATCACAATCTTTTTCTATGCTGAATGTTGGATTACCATCATACTGTTGATTGTTGTTTCAGTTAAATATTTTAAATACACAACGAAGCGAATCTTTTAATATTTTTCCATTAGCAACTCCATTACAATTTGATCTATTTACAATATTATTTCCTTCTAATTCTCGTCGAAATGGAAGTACTTCTCATTTTTGTACTGATAGAGTTGTACTAATTCATCAACATGCAACAGCCTCATAGAATCATTGTTTTTTGATTGTACAATTTTCACATCTGTATCCATTGTTGGCATAGTTACCAGCATTTAATCAGTTATTATCTAAATAATTATGTATAGGGATTCAATTGTCTCTTTGAGTTGCTGTTCATCACAAATCACATTTTTCATATCATTCACGGATTCAATTTCCACAATATCACAACATTCATTGATCAACAATTATTGTCTGTCTACAATTGTTATTTGCTACTGTTTCGGAACCAACAAGACATTTTACCTCATGTGTTCATAAGTCGTTATCATCATAATGACAAGTCGCTGTAAATGTAGAACCAAATGAACTTAAAATCTGACTATTTCAGCAATCTACTTTAATATTTGTTTGTGCTCAATTGCTTGCATCACATCTAAATTTCGCATCTGCTTCTCAATTTTCTAGTAATATTACAGTACCATTTAATGGTGTCAATGATAGACATTGATTTTGAGATCAAGCTATGACATTGAATGGAAAACTTGCTGTCTTATATTGTAATTGACCAAATAGATAATAATCTAATCTTGCTACATTGGTATATGATCAAATACAAGAAGCAGTAGTAGATACATTTCAATTTAGAGTCAATGTGGCTGTTTGTCATACTGCTAATGTTCAAGATCTAAATCGAGACATAGTTGCAGGGTTTGTAAATCAATCTGGAGATGACCGAGTATTGTATGTTATACAAGCAGGTATAGGTCGTGTATCTGTAATGGTTAAATCATTTATAGGAGAAGGTCATTGATTGGTTGCAGTTATAGTAAACTGTATAGCTTCTCACAATTGGTAGCTAGATTTATTTCATACTTTGGTAAATATAACATTGTTGGTAGGAAGCTCTCATACAGAAAATAATACTGTCGCAGAAACCAATGGATGATTGGATGCTAATATATCAGTATAATTTGTTCTATTGTTTTGAGCATTGTTTGTCAACAAAACTCATGTGATGATCATATATCCACTAGCTCATGGAGCTAAATTGAAACCATTGTAAGTGATGATAGGATTTGCACCTGACATAGTAACAGTTAAATTGGAATTTGGTATTCCAAATATTGCACTTGTAAGATATGATAATGAACTAGGCAATATATCAGTCAACACAACTTGAGTGGCTGTTCATGATCCGTTATTTTGAAAATTTATTTTAAATCAGATTTGATCTCATGAAAAATATGTTTTAGTTACGAGCAAGGTTTTTTGTATTGTAAGTATAGGATTTTGTATTGGTGGTTGTCATACAGTAAGAGTTGCAGAACAATATCATGACAATCAACCTACAGTATTTGTTACTGTCATAAAAAATGTATATACTCATGGTGATGTAGGAGCAACATTGGTTGTTCAAGCATTTGAAGTAACCGGATGTGGCCATCATCATAGAACCTGAGGAGTTACATAAATCCAACTTGGATTTACTGATCATGTAATCGCTCGTGATACAGATGCTAATCAGCCACTAACTATATTTGAAGGATTGATAGTTATAGAACAAGTAGGAGCTGGAGAAACTGGTGTAACTGTAGCCGATGCTTGATCATCTTCTAATGGATTATGATTGTTTGGAGTGGAGTCTGGATCTGATTTGTCAGACGATGTAACTTCTATTGTATTTATATAATTTCATGCTGATTTTACTGTAGCTGTGATTGTAAGTGTTTTTGTTGTACCTATATTTATTGTACCTACATTCCATATTCAGTTTCAAAAATTATAAGTTCATTGTGATGTCCAGCTAGATACATAAGTATATCCACTTGGTAATATATCTGTGAGTGTTACATTGTTTGCGGTATATGGTCAAGCATTACTAAGAATCATTGTAAATGTAACATTTGATCATACTGTAGGTGTAGAATTATTTACTGTTTTAGTCACTGATAAATCTGCTTGCTGAGGTATAGGTACAAGCTGACATTGTGAATTACATGTATTTCAAGCTGTTAGTCAGTCTGAACCATCACATTGTTCTACTGTCACTGTAGCAGGGAAAACTCGAGTTACAAAACCATCGTTGGTCTGTATTCATTGTTTACCATTTGTATTTGTTCATCAGTCTTTATTTATATTATCTCTTACTCAGTCTCAACATTTTGCGACATAAAAATTTTGACATTTCTTGTCTTCTTCTACTCCATAATATCAATTTGGATCAGCATTTTTGGTATATATACTATTTGTGTTGAAATTATATGTGGTCATAGAAAAATAAGAACCTCATCGTGATGAAACTTGTTTTCTATTTAATATGTGTACTACTTGTCATACTATATTTGCTCTGTTTGGATTTGGGCTAGGCTTAACTGCTCGATTGGAGGTGTTTTCTTCCCAAGCAAGAGAGGTTTGTATTCATCATCAGATACCACCAAACTTTGCTGTTCACAATCTACCATTTGAATTGTAGGTAAAGTCTGTAAATTTTCATCATAAACTGTTTCAATTGATGGTATTTCAGATTACATTTAAATAATTGTATGTAACAACATTTGAAGCTCCAAAATATTCCCATGTCGCTGCTTGATCACTAGGAGTGTGTGTATGATATAGAGAAAAAGATTGTCATTCATAGATGGCATATTTATATGGTGCCACAGAACATTGACTAGTATATGGTGTACTCGTTGTATTCTGTGGAACCACACTACCTATACTTACATTTGCAAAAACATTTGCAGAAAAGATGTATAAGGAAGCAAATACAAATGACATAAAATAATATAATCTCTTAATATTCATTGCTAGTATTTAAGAATTAAATTTACAAATTTTTTAAGGACGTATTCATGAATTAGTATTACTGTTTCATGTTATTCATGGATCTGTACCGTCTCACGGGGTTATTCATGGATTTGTGGTACCATTTGATTGTCGCTCTTTATCTGGTCATGATCAATTTATTCATACATCATGTTGATAAGCTCATGGAACCATAGGCACAGATAAGCTTCTACCAGAGACAGCTATTCATCATATGTAATTGTTTGTTGGTATGATTTCTCAAGAATAAACCTCTGACCCAGTAGGCTGTGGTTCTGGTCATGGTCATGGTCATGGCTTGGGTTTTAGTGCAATTCAGAATCAATTTACTTTGATTCATATAGATTCATTTGCACATTCTCATAATAGATAGAACATACATTGTGAATTTAATGTAAGTATTTTATCTCAAATGTCAAGTGATTTTCAAGATAAAAGATCCAATACGTTGGCATCTGAAAGCATTCAAACAGTACCTACTGACTTTGGAATTTGATTGTTTATTGACTTTGCGATGACACTTAGACTAGCTTTGTCTTTGGTGAAGTTGTTTATAAACCAATCTTTTGCTAATTTCTGATCATCTCAGTCAAAAAGTATTTTTTCTCATCAAAGTACTTTGGTAGATCATGGTGCAGTCAAAGAATATCTTCTTCATTCACCAGTTCACAATCTATAAAATGCTGTATATCCAAACAATCAATCTTCTACATTTTGAGAGATATTTTTTTGACCTGAAAGTTTATCCAATACCGCCTTTCTATAATCTGTAGAGAATGCAGGTAATCTCTCTCATGATGGTCAGAATAATTTTTCTTTGTATACTTTTTCATTTCTTCTATCTACAATTAGTTTCAATGTATTATAATTGCTTACTCATTTTTCTGTAGCAAAAATTCATTTCATCCTATTTATAACGAGGACCTTTTTGTCTATATCGTTTCATTCTAGTATTTTTGCTAAGTCAGGATACTTTTTTCATAAAAGTTCTTTCAATGTAGTAGCTGCTTTTTCGTATTCTTGATTGTCAATATCTAAATCTTTATCCATATCATTTGATGCATTCTCCAAAAATTCTCATAATGTTTTGATCTTTCAATTGTCTAAAGTAGACAATCATTCTAAATCTGTAAATAAAGCATCAATATCTTTATATGAAAATATATTTTTGAAACTTTCATATGTAAGAGTTCATAGTACTTCCTTACTGTTTCGTGTTTGTGGTTTGACAACATTTGGATTGTATGCATATTTGATTTCCAATTTATCTTTGGGTGTATCTGTACTCATAATTGTGATTTTTCATGTATTATCTTTTTTGAATTCCAATGTTCATGTAGTAGGAAATTTAGATAATCATGATTTACCATTTAATCAATTTATAAATAAATTTCATGATATCTCTCTAGTATATCATAATATTTCTTTTTTGATATCTTCTATTTTTGTCGTATATTGTGCTCATTCTGGTGCAGAAAATTTTGTGTCTAAGAATTTTTTTAGATCTTCTTGTGTCCAACTTTTATATCATGATTTTTCTATCTTGATAGGTTGGATATCTTTGACTGTTCACTGATAATCTACTGGTGGATGTGGTGGTTTGAGTATAAAAGTATTTGCTTTGTTGTTTTTATCTACTGTTCATTTTTGTCATATGATTAGGAAATTTCTTGCTCATTGACCGTCTACACTTGAAAATACTCACAAGTCTCAAACATCTCAAATCGTAAGAGTCGTACCATCATCTGAATATTTTACATTGTCCAAAACTTTCTGATCGATCTTGCAACGGATATCGATAACATCTCAGATTTTTTTGTTTCATCCATCAGGATCTGAATATGAGAAAACAAACTTTCATTGATCTAAAGCAATCTCCAATCATGGAATATTATTGTAACGAGATTTGATATATTCTGCATATGCTTGTAAATTATCTCATTCTGGTTTAAATTCATCGTTGTGTCACTGTACTTCTCAATTGCGAATAATTTGTTGATCCATAAATTTACCTGCCTCTGAAGATACATAATTTTTTCTCCAAGTGGATATATCAAAACTAAGCATAGGGAATGGTACTCTATAAGAAATTCCATCTGCACCTATATTTAATCAGATACCAACTCACAATCAGATTTTGGTAATTGAAACTTTTCAATGTAATTGTTCATACATATAATCTTTTCGAGAATCTACTATTCATGTCTGCAAAACTTGCATTAAATTGTTTATAGCATTTCTTTTTTTATCTCATGCAAATTCCTCTGGCATATTGTTTATCATAGCGAAGATTCATTTCTTGTCAAAATAATCAGCTATGTTTTCTATATTTCATTTTAGGAATCATTCGTTGTTTATGATAAAACCTTTGACAGGTTCTTTTGCTCAATTTTTTAATCTATCTAATCTAGCATATAAATAAGTTTTTAAAGAATTATAATCATTTATATCTGCTCAAGATGGTAAATGAAATATTCAATTTGAAATATCTCTATACTGACGATTCATCTGTTCTATGGCTTGTTTTGGATTGTTTTTCCAATCTATTTCTACTCATGCTTTTGCTCATACTCAGTTATATACAGCTCAAGCATCTACACCAGCATTTGCATTTCATCATACTCAAATATATTTTGATGATTTTATATCATCCAATCTTCATGTCATGACAGCATTGTAATTGTATTGTCGAGCTGTTTCTCATCACACATTTAAATAAATAGACAACTGTTGTATATTTTCATTATAACCTACTCAAGCTCATGTATGTCGCTCCCGTTGAATTTTTCAATTTTCAGAAAATCACTTTTTTCAAGTACTTATACTCAATGCTAATGTTCAATTTTTTTGAACAGTGATTCATCATCATATAAGATTTTTTGTAAATTCATTTTCTATTTTATGTTTATATTTTTGCATATCCCAGGATTTACCTACAGATACAGAAGTAGGACTGATTGATATTTCTAGGTTATCAAGTGCTGACATTAATCATGTTATAAAAGTATGTTTAGCATCTGTAAATCAATCAGATTTAAATTTATCTGCCATTTCAGGATGTTTCGCCATATAGGCATTTAATTCTTTTTCTATCATAGAATATCTACCTGTATCTGTAGATAGTCTCTCTACTCAAACTAAATTATCAAATAAATCTGGAGAAATAGCTGAACTAGATCAGTTGAGTTCTTCGATAGCTTTGGAAAATAATGGTTGAAAGTTTCAATTGTTTTCTAGGCCATCTTTTCATGTATAATTTTTGGACATCTCGAGAAGTTTACCTTTTGTCCATAGATTTGCGGGCACTTTTTCTATCGCTTGTTCAAGAATTTTGTTGCTAGATGTCCAAGCTATGTTTCTAACTATATTTGCAATAATGATATTTTCTCAAGTTAAAACTGGCTTTGGATCTACTTTATCTAAATTGTATTTTTTTAGATAATCAGTCATAGTAGCAGATTCATTTTTGAGTTTTACATCCATCACAGATATTGCTCTTTGTATTTCGCTATATAACTGTGGACCAAATATTGTTCATGTATCTCATGTTCATTCCTGACTGTCTTTGAAATCTTTATTTTTTGCTTTTCGTTCTTCTTTGTATTTTTTAAATTCTTCTCTCCATCCAGGATATTTTCCACCAGGATATGGTTTTCATTTACTAGCAAAAAATTTTGCTTTGAGTTGAGTGGTTCATTCAACAGCAGAAACTTTTCAATCTACATTGAAATCACACAAGGCTTGCAAAATATTATCTGAAGTCAAAGATTCTACAACTTCATTAAATTTTTCAGCATTTTCAAATTTCTCTGTATACTCTGTACCATAAGATTGAGCATCATAAGCAAAGTTTTTTAGATCTCTTTCATTGGCTTGATTTAATATCATGGCTATTTTTTTTCTTTCATTATCTAATCATCCAGCACGAACATAGTATGGAAAACAGTTTTTGATATCGCTTGTTCATATAGATCATTTTATATTTTGAAGTGCTTTGGCTTTTTCATTTTTACTATCTTTGCCATATATATCTAAAATAATTTTTGCTAAACCGTCGTTTGGACTTAGGTTTATTTTGTACATTCTCTTGGATACTTTTTCTTTTCAATCTTCAGCATTTATAATTTTATCCATAATATCTTTCAATGCTGGATGTTGTTCCAATGCTTTGTAACCTAGATCTTGAAATTGAAAATCTACTCTCTTTCACTCTGTCAATTCAAACTCTTGAGGATTATAATCGTATTTAATTTCTTCTGGTTTCTCCGTAGGAGTGACTCATGTAATTGTATCTTTGGTAAGATACATTCAATCTGTATATCTATTTAGAAATTTAATTTGATTGTCATCTACAAAATATAATGGCTCCCACTCTTTACTTGATGTTTTGATGGTCTGATCTGGTATTAAATTTCCATCAGTATCAAATTTTAATAAATCTTTTTTGGTAACATCATAAACTGTTCCATCTATTGTAGCTTTGATTTCTGCATAATAATTTCCTTTTGAATCTTTCTGGATTTTTCATCGTTGAAATTCTGCTATATCAAATTTTTTGTCAGTAATTTTTTTCTTCTCTATAGCATCAGTTACTTCTATTAGAGTATCTGCTTTTACATCTGGATTATTTGCTGGTGTATTTGCTGGATTATTCGCTGGATTATTCGCTGGGTTATTCGCTGGTGTATTTGCTGGTGTATTTGCTGGTGTATTTGCTGGTGTATTTGCTGGATTATTCGCTGGTGTATTTGCTGGTGTATTTGCTGGTGTATTTGCTGGGTTGGCTTTTACATAGTCTTGTAACGCTGATAAAGTTTTTGATCAAAATTTTCAATCTCTAAGATAAGAATCTTCTTTGTCTGGAGCTATTATTTTTTGAAAATCTTTTATTTTTCATGTTGCAAGCATATCAGTTAATTGAGTCTGTTTTTCCTGACTCAATAAAACTATTTCACTAGATATGTCAGAAAATTTGATTGAATTATAAAGTTTAAATTTGTCATTTATCTTATTCTCAATTGTTTTAGCATCAGCTTCTTTTTGAGCATCTGGTTTTCATGAAACTACTTCATCTTGCAAAGCTCATATCTCTACCTCTGTCTGAAGGTCATTTAATTCAAATTGAAACTCTTTGACGGCCTTGTCTATTTCATATTTTTCAGCTTGATTCCAAAGTGTGTCTATATACTCATTGAAGTCTTTTTGAAGCTCATCACGTTTTTTTTGATCAGACAAATTGATCTTTGTTCAAACTTTGTATTTGTCAGACAATTTTTTGTCTTCGGCAAGATATGCTTTGAATTTTAGTTCCAACAAAGCATCAAGTTGCTTCGAATCAACTTTTATTGATTTATCGTCTAGCTCTTTTTGAGACTTGTCTTTTATAAAATCAGTACCTGTCATTTTTCTATATTGAGAGTAAAACTCACCGGACTATTTTCGATGTTCATAACTACATAGTTTAAATCGTAATTATAATTTCTTAAATCGTCGGTAGTATTCTTACATCCAATCCGAATATTCGTAATTGGTGGTCGAATATATAATACAAATACAATTTTATTCTAAATAATAGAATTGTCAAATTTGCAGGGTGCTTTTTTTACTAAATAAGCCATTAATAAAAAAACATTATATAATATGCTTGTAACATATTACAATACAGATACGAAATAAGACAAGTAGCATTTTAAAAGAATCAAATCAGATTTTTATTTCTTTTTGACAAAGAAAAAAATTTGGAGTACTATATGATACCGAATCCGTTTGGAAATCGCGAACCACTTTGTTTTAGTTGGCAAATTGTACAGCAAATTAGAGATTGAATTTTTTATTTAACATATTGACATCAAAATCTTTAAAAAATAAAAAGCAAAAAAATGGTAAAAGCAAAAATTTTACAAAAAAAATCTCCAAAGAAACAGAATAGTGTTTCTAAAAAGACTCCAAATTGGTTTGGAAGATTTTTCAAAAAATTAGCTGGCAAAGAACTAGCTATATGAATTACCATATGATTTGTATTGATGTCGTTTTTGATGTTGTTTGCAAATAATCTAAGAGTGGGTGGACAATCAAACGAAATACATGGTGCAGCCCAAGAAATATCTGATACCACACCGTGAATATGACAATAGATTAAAATATTTATAAAATATTGGACCATGGAAATGGTCTTTTTTTTTAAGCGGAAAAAATTAAATAGTTAAGGTGATATTTTTGCCGCGATAGCTCAGTACCCCGCCATTGCGGGATTCCACTTCGTTTCAGTCCGAGAACACCCATGGTTATTTACAAATAATTATAAAATTTATTTGCCGCGATAGCTCAGTAGGTAGAGCGCACCCATGGTAAGGGTGAGGTCGCCGGTTCGATTCCGGTTCGTGGCTATTATTTATTCAGGAATGTGAGGTCTCTCGCCACGGAGTACTCCGTGGTAAATTCGATTCCGGTTCGTGGCTATTATTTATTCAGGAATGTGAGGTCTCTCGCCACGGAGTACTCCGTGGTAAATTCGATTCCGGTTCGTGGCTAATTCCTGTTTTTTTATAATAAATATAAATTATGGAAGACAATATATTTCAGTGGTTAGCTACACTATTTAATGAATTGTTTCCTATTGTTTTAATATGAATTGTATGATTTGCTCTTAAGTCTTTTTTCAGCAAATACAGTAAAATAAAAAAAATAAAATCTGGAGAAATGCCATCTCATGTTATAAAATGAACAGTAAGCGAGATAAAATATATTACATCTTGAAAAAATAACTCTTGAAATATTAGTTCTCGATACTTTATTGCAAAATGAACTGATGCTTGATCAAACGAAGAAATGGAATTTGAAAGTGATATTTTTCCATACAAAGACAGTTGATTTAAAATAAGATTTATGTGACCAAATGAAGAAGATGAAAAAAAATTATTTGAATATGTAAGGACTTTTGTGAAAGAATGAGATATGGTAAAAATATATATAAGCAATGAAAATGCTAATATCTATTATATAGAAGATGTCATAAAATCAGATGATACTTCATTTAATAACATACCACAAATACCAGGGAATATTATAAATTTCATAAAGTGATTAAATATTGGAAGCAAAAATAGTAAGGATGCTTTTGATTGAATTAAAAACTTTAAAAAATCATTGTTTTTTATGATAATAGTGTTTGTTTTTTGACCGCTTATTTTTCTATTTTTAGGAGATACATCTAATTGAATAAACTTACAATTACCCAAATTAAATTTTTGAATGAATTTAAATTTCTGATGATCTTATATAGTACGAATTATCGTTGCATTACTTGTAATTTTTATTATCTATAAGCTGATTGTTGGATATAGAGGAAGTAAAAAATAAGTTTTATATTGTCCAATCACAATATGAGTCAGATTCGAGATATAATTTTGAATAAAATAATAGATGTTCTGATGGTCATCACTTCCAAAGAATGGTGACGATTGACCGTAGTTATAATGGTCGGAATAATTGTAATTACAGTACGATATCTTATAAGAAAAGCTCAAAAAGAAATAGCACTTGTAGATGAATTGTATGGAAGAGAAAATTTAGCAGTTAAGCTTGGATGGAAAGATATTAAATATCCTATTATATGATTTGGCTGAGAATTTGCTGAGCCTGTACATGTATTTTCTCGAGATGATTTAAAAAAAGATTTTTCCTCATGATTACAAGCTAGATACATAATAGACTGAGAACTCAAACATCACAATCTCACTCCAATTAGATTAAAAGATTTAGGTGTTGATGATGTGAGGATATCACATCTTAAGTTCAAAAGAATAGAGGAAAGTGATGCTTTGGTGAATATAGAAGAACTAAAAAAACTAATAATAAAAGAAATTAAAAAAGCAAATAAAGAAGGACCAAGTGGTTATGCATGACTAGAACCGGAGATAGAACAGACAAAGAATATAAATGAACTCGTACAAGTAATGAATAAAGGAGAATTTTAAACCAGAATTTATTTTAATTTTTTAATATATTATCATGGGAGGGACTATTTTATTGATCGTTATCGTTTTCTTTTTATTGACAGGAATAAGAGTCGTAAAACAGTATGAAAGAAAAATCGTATTTACACTAGGAAAGTATTCTGGTATATTGAATCCATGACTTAGATTTATTGTTCCTATTTTTCAAAAAACAAATACTGTAGATATCAGAGAAAAAGCTGTAGATGTACCTAGTCAAGAAGCTATGACAAGAGATAATATTTCTTGTAGTATAAATGCTGTAATTTACTATAGAGTAAAAGAAGAACAGGTAGATAGATCTATCATAAATGTAAAAAATTTAGACTATGCTATGACACAGTTTGCTCAGACAACGATGAGGAATATTGTATGAAAATTTGAGCTTGATGAATTACTAGCAAAGAGAGACGAAGCTAGTGCTGAAATTAAAAAAATAGTTGATGAAAAATCTGAATCTCGATGAATAGATGTCATGTCTGTAGAAATTAAGGATATCAATATTCCCGATGATCTCAAAAGAACTATAGGAAAACAAGCAGAAGCAGAAAGAGAAAAAAGAGCAAAGATTATCACTTCAGAATGAGAAGTTTTGTCAGCTAAAAATCTTCAACAAGCTGCTGAGATGCTTGCTACTACACCATGAGCTTTGCATTTAAGGACTTTACAATCTATCAATGACATTAGTTCTGATCAGTCAAATACCACAATCCGAATGATACCTATCGAAGTAATGAATGCTATTCAAGGAATAAATAAAAAGTTGTGAGAAAAATAAAAATTTTATAAATTAAAAATATATAATGATTTATAATGTAAGTAAAAAATCAGAATTATTATTTGCTTTTATGGTATTATTTATGTTTTCATCTTCTCTCTATGCCGCGGCAGCTAAACCAGATTTAGCTTTTGATTTAAATCAAACTTATAGTAAAAAAGATACTACTGTTTCTGATGCTAATATTATACAATTCAAAGTAATAAATGCTTGAGTATGAAATATTTTTAAAACCTCTAATTCGTTTTTTTATGCGAGATGTCGTGATAAAGATTCAAAAATAATCAGTGAAGATAAATATAAGTGATCTATGAATTCTGTTATAACAAAAAAAGTTTTTGTAAAAAAGACCAATTTCCCTGTAACTTGTAAAATAGATTGAGAAAATAAAATAGCAGAAACAAATGAAAATAACAATATATTTACATTTAATTTTGTTTCTTCTAGTACTACAAATACAGCAAAACCTGATCTTATATTACAATCTGTAGTTTTAGATCCAAATTATCCCACTCCCAAAGTAAACGATGAAAATATCTATTTAAAATTTACTATAAAAAATTTGGCTAATTCTGTTACGTTTTCTTCTGGTAATAAATGAATTTTCTGATGTAATGAAATGAGTAACGGTAAGTTTTTGATTAGTAAAGAAATAAAATCTTGAAGTTTAGGCAAAAATGAAAGCATTACATTTGATGTAACTAATATTCCTGATCCAAAAATATATCTTATTCCACCTCAAAATTGATGACAATATAAATTAAATTGTAGATTCTTATTATCTTCAAATAATGAATTTCCGATAGATGAAAATAATTATAAAACTTTTAGTTTTAATGCTGCTCCTAAAGATCCAGAAAATCTAAGTAAGCCTGATCTAGAATTAATTTCTTTGTCTTTAGATCCAAATTATACTAATCCAAAAGTTAATGATGAACATATTTATCTAAAATTTACTGTTAAAAATACATGAAAATCAGTAAGTTTTGATCAAGAAAATACAATGTTTAGTTTTACATGTACTACTGCAAATAATATAAGGATAATTAGTAAAACCGTAAGCAATTGAAATATAGATAAAAATGCCACTCTTACTTTTGATTGAGTTACTAATTATCCTGACCCCAACGTATATCTTATTCCACCTCAAAATTGATGACAATATAAACTAAATTGTAAAGTTATGTTAAATTCCAATATCACATCAGAAGCCATTATAGATAATAAAAACTACAAAGAAATTTCATTTGAGGTAAAATAAATTTTATATATTTAAAATATAAATGAAAAAAATCTTTTTCCTATTTGCTTTTTTGTGATTATTTTTATTCTCGTCTTTTATCTATGCTGCATCTGCAAAGCCAGATTTGGCTTTTGATTATTCAAAGACCAATTATACCAGAACATCTAGCCAAGCAACCACGTATAATGTACATTTTTTTGTGATTAATAAATGAATCTGATCAGTTTTTAAAAATACTAATTCGTATTTTAATGTAAGATGTACTGATAAAAATTGAAATACCGTTAAAGAAAAACAATATAAATGACAGATAAATAATATTAAACAAGAAACTTTTAATGTGAAAAATAGTAATTTCCCAGTAACTTGTAAAATAGATGAAGAGAATAAGATAACTGAAAGTAATGAAAACAATAATTCTTATACCATGAAAGATATTAATTCAACGCCAATTAATTCAACGCCAATTACTTCTCAAAATTCTAATAAAGTTGATTTAATAATTGATCAGATAAGTCTTAGTGATGACTATAATACGCTGACAAGATGAATAGAATCTTTTCAGATGAATTTTGTTATAAAAAATATAGGAACATCTTCTGTTACAATAAATAAAAATAATAAGATGGTTATAAGTTGTAGTTTAAATAATTATCCCCTGATAGAAAAAACAGTTGATAATGATGTCATATGAGTATGAGAAAAAAATTGATATAATAAAATACAAACATTGATAAATAATAATATAGTACGTTTACCTAGTGTAAAAACAGAAACCATTAAGTGTAAGGTAGAACTAAAGTGAATTACCGAATCGAATATATCAAACAATTCTAAAAATTTTTCCTTTGATGTCTTTGAAGCAGATCTATTACCCGATTTAGTTATAAGGGATTTGTTTATTAAAGATTGAAATTGAAATATTATTCAAACTCCTAAGCTTTGAAGTCAGGATAATTATTTAGATTTTGGTGTTTATAATATAGGAATATGATCCTATGATCCTAGAAATTTTATGGATGGAAACAATAATTATAACACTTATGTATTTTTTGAATGTTATAGTAATGTAGCATGAGAATGATGAGAAACTTTAAAATTTGAGTCATGATGACTTAAAAAATGAGAATGACAACAAGTTATATTTCCAAATAATTTATTCAAAACATTTTTAACTAAAAAATGAACCAAAATGATAAACTGTTATATAAATTATAAGAATTGAACAAAAGATAAAAATTGAAATGAAACAGAATTAAGATATGATAATAATTCTAAAAGTTTTACTTTTGAAGTTAAGTAAACCATAAAAAATCAAAATCTTGAATTTAATCAGCTTTTAATTATATTCATATTCCAATTTAAAATAATAAGTGTTAAAAAATGGCATCAAGAACAAATAAACAATGAATTGCAAAGAAGAAATCTCAACAACAAAAACAAGCTGCAAGAACAAAGGGCTTGAAGAGATTTGAGTATCCCAAAAGAAAATTAGATGTAATAGAGTGAAAAGAACTTGGTGTGATATGAGTATATACAAATCCCAAATGAGCTACTTATAACTGGTTTTTGAGATGAAGAAAAATCTGTGTAGAGACTAGAATGAGAGTAGATCCAGATGGATATAGATATATCAAGACACCTTCATGAGGTAGTGATATGGTATCAGTTCCTATTTCTGGATGGTCTAGATCAAAACTTAGAAAAAATATGAGTGTAAAAAAATAAGATTTCGGTTGCAAAAAAACTATGCCGGAATGACATATAATATTGAAAAATTAAACACTTGGATCAAAATATCTGAGTGTTTTTTTGTTTACAGCACGGCAAAAAACTTCCTTTTTTTTGACAAAAAAATTTTTTTTATTATAATATAATGTAAATTGTATTTTATTAAAAAATTATAAATGAAGGAAGAACTTATAAATAATAAGAAGAGTCCTCACTGACTTTTCTATGTTATAAAAAAAGATTTTTTTAATATACCAGTTTCTATTAGAATAATGTCGTTTTCTATTTTTATTTTTATGCTTGGTCGATGACTAGGTGCAGATACATTTTTTTCTGTATATGTAAAATTTATAGTTCACAATGTAATGTTGGTATCTATAATTTGAGCATTGTTGGCGGTCAGTAAAATGATATTCTCTATACCTATATGAGATCTAGACAATCGTGCAGATGTGAAATATATACTATTTACTTGAAAAATGCTTTATATAGCATGTGGATTTCTATATTTTTTTGCAGGTATATTTCACTCTAGTATATTACTTATAATAGCCGTTATTATAAACTGATTTGCTACGGCGACATCATTTACAACATATCAAGCATATATACGTGAACATTCAAATAAACACAATAGATGCTCAGTCTTTGGCTTGATGTTTTCTAGTATGAATTTAGCATATGTTATATGATCAGTATTGGCTGCTATACTTATAGTATATGTGAAGTTGCCATATTTGTTTTTGTTTATTGTATTGTCTAGTATATGAGCAATATTGACTGACAGATTTTTTCATCTAGAACTGAAACATAAAAAAATAAAACACATATTCAAAAAAGAATCTTTTTTACATCAGTTTTTGTGAGAAATTTTTTCGTTCAAATCGTATATAGTAGTATGGAAAGATATATTATGATATGGTAGAAAAATGTATCAAGCGCTTTGAATTCAATTTTTTCTAAACGTATTGAACTATATATGATTTATGTTTATCCCTATAGTTGCGCTAAAAGCAAAACTATCTTTGTCTGAGATTGCAATTATATTTGCTGTAATGCGTTTACCCTATATTATAAACTTTTTCACTGCGGAAATGGCTGACAAATATAGCAAAAAAACATTTATATGAATCATATTTGTATTTTTATCTGTATTGTTTGCATTGATTGCATACAGCGATAATTTCTGAAATATATTGATATTATCATTTGGAATATCTCTAGGTATAGCCATGGCTAGTCCAGTAGTTGAATGATTATTATCTGACTATGCACATCCAGGTGATGATTGATCAATCACAGGTATGAGTCAATTTGCATGAAGGTTTGGAGATATATTGGGATCATTATGATTTGGAATACTCATAAGTATAATATGAATGAAATCATGATTTATATGGGCTGGTGGATTGACATTTCTATTGTGATTAGCATTGATTACTAGAAAATTATTTAGATTTAAAATAGGAAAATCTTAAAGGCTAATATCAAAGTTCTATGATGTGAGATATAAGTTCTTGGAAACTTATTCACATGTGATTCATAAGAATAGGAAACATAGATATATCTGTAAATCAAGGAAGAGTATTTATTTCATTTAAATATATTTTTGAGTTAGAAACAAAAAAGTCTATCCTTGCAAAACCACGACAATCACAAAGCTTATATACTTTTAAAGCCATATCTTGAATTTCTTGTATTTGAATATCTGTCAAATTTGCTGGTATATTAACCTTAGCTTCATTAAGATTATATTTATCATCATAGTCGTAAAATTCTTTTGATAAGACTAATTCTCAAGGTTTTGATATTATGAGTTTATCGTTTCATAATATTGCGACCTCTATTTCTTGTGGTATTTTCAATCATTGCTCTATAATAATTTTGCTATCATGTTTAGAAGCAGAATCAATTGCATCTTGAATTTCATAGAAAGAAGCAATTCTACTAATGCCAACTGAAGAACCAGAATTACATGGCTTTATATAAATTGGAAATTCAAAGTCTTTTTTTATATTTTCTATTGTCGTTTCTAATTCTTTTTTAGATAATAATTTTGTATCTAATGATATAAATTTTGTTTGATTTAAATTGTGTCATTGTAAAAATGTTTTAAAAACTCACTTATCCATACATAGAGCAGAACTCAAAACACGACAACCACAATAAGGAATTTTTTCTAGCTCCAATATACTTTGTAATATTCAATCTTCTCAATATTTACCATGAGTTATCAACAATGCTTTATCAAAATAATTTTTAAAATCATCTATGATTTTGTTTTCTTCTTTTATATTAGAAATTTCTTGAATATCATTTATTTTGTAGAAACTTCAATTTAAGTGTCGATAAATTAGCACTAGATAATATTTTGAGGTATCTATATTTTTTATAATATTTTTGGCTGATGAAATAGACACTTGATTTTCATTACTCATTCATCAAAAGAAAAGTCAGATTTTTGCTATCATAATCTAAATCTATTCATATAAAATTTCTCGTCAAGAAAGCTTATGATCTGTAAGCATATAAATATCTGGAGTATTACATGTCGCTTTTTCTAGTTCCTTTCACTTGGAATTTAAGATATCTAATATTGTAAGTTCTCACATAGATCATGGTGCGATAAATTTAATTTTCATTCATCTTGTAATCACTTCTTTGGGATCTATCTGGAAGTATTTTTTTCAGTTATATTCAATAAAATTATCTGTAAAGATTCAGAAATAGTTACGATTAAATAGTGGTCAAGCTGAATCTAAAGTAGTAGAAGTTATACTGTCATTGCGAGACGAAGGCGAAGCAATCTTAAGATCGCCGCGTTCATTTCACTCACTCGCGATGACTGGTTCACCTTCTGGAAAATCTTGCATTTTATTTAAAAGGAACCCATTTCGATATTGCCTATGGGGAATTACATTTACAAGATTTATAATATTAGAATCAGGCTCTTTGTTTTTTGAAATAGAATCTATAGCATGTCTATATGCTTTGACAACAGCTCATACATAAAATTCTGATTTAGATCTTCATTCGATTTTGAGAGCATCGACATAGGGTAATATTTCAGATAAATTATCTATCGCACAAAGGTCTTTGGATGAGAGTATATGAGACCCAGTCTCATCTCATTCTAATTGAAATAATTTTCAAGGTCTGCGTTCTTCTTCTAGTCGGACTTTGTATTTGAATCTACAAGCATGTGAGCATTCGCCCTTATTCCCTGGTCTGCCTGACATATAATCTCATAACAGACAACGACCGGAATATGACATACACATAGCTCCATGTACAAAAACTTCTAGTTCCATCTCGGGAACTTTTTTTTTGATATCTATAATTTCATCGATATGAAGCTCTCTTGCAAGCACAATCCTCTTTACACCCAAGTCTTGTCGAAACTGGACAGCTCAATAATTCATAGTCGAAGTCTGAGTACTTAGATGTAAATCAGTATTGGGTAAATATTTTCTAATGATTTTAAATGTTCATGGATCAGAAAAAATAATAGCATCTGCACCGACATCAGAAATTTTTTCTACAGCAGATTCAAATATTTTGATATCGTTGTTTCTAGGAAAAATATTCATTGTTAGTAGAGCTCTAGTACCGTTGGCATGCAAAGCATCGATAGTTTTTTTTAGATCCTCAAAACCATGGATTTTGTTTTGTCTCATCCTAAGAGATGTAAATGGCACTCAAACATAGACTTCATCTGCACCGTATTGGCTAGCAGTGATAGCTTTGTTGTATGATCAGCCTGGGGCAACTAATTTAACCATAATAAAAAATATGAAATAATAAATTCTGGTCTTTAGTCTATATTTTGGCTTCTATCTTTCAACTAATTTATAAAATTATATTTATTTTTTAAGAAAAAAATTTCTACTAATTGTGAGATGATTTATTTGGTGTTTGATAAGTTATTTATTTATGGTCTGTTTTAGAATTATCAATTTCTTTCAACTTTACAACCATCTCTATATTTTTTCCATCTGTTCCTATAACATTTCTTTGAATTTCTACTACTTCAAAAGGTGTGCCAGATGGAAAGAGATGTTCAGATTCTTGTGATTTGGTATCAAATCACCAAAATATTTCTACTGGCTTAGCATTTTTTCATTCTATTGTTAATAATACTTTTCCTTTAGAATAATTATTTTCTACATATGCTTTGTCTAAACTACTTCATGTGTATCATTTATCTTTCCAAATTTTTTTTCAATTTTCCTCTACTATTTGTGATTCAAATATTGATGGAGAAATATCAATTCATCTAAAGAAAAGACCTTCTTGGGACTGAATTTTTCTTAATGCTTCATTCATGATTGCATGCTTATATTCATCATTTATATTTGTATTGCTATACATATTTCTACTAATGCCTATTCACTTGTGGTCGGCTAACACAGAATATTCTACTGGTGTTATACCTTGTTTTACAATTTCATTAAATAATTGAGCATCATTACCTTGTTCGCGATTTGTATAAAAAGCATTATCTTCCATTTGTAGCTTAAATTTATTATCAATTGGAAGGTTTGTATAATAAAACTTTCCAAATGCTATCTCTTTGTCTTCTATGCTACTATTCTTGCATTTTTGTAATTCTTCCTTCATCAGAAAATCTGAAAGCTTTAATATTCAATCTCTATCCAATACAGAAACTCAGCTTTCATTAATACATTTTTTAAGCATGTCTATATCTGTATTCCACAATCGTTTAATGTTAGAAGATTTTCATGTATCTGAGATTATATATGTTAAGTCTATATTGTGTGTATTTAATAATTCTCGAGTTTCTGGGGAAATCGATTTGAAAATTTCTCTTACTTCTCAAGATTTTTTATTGTTCAATCTGGACCACAATACTCAAATCATACCAAGTTGTTCTGAATTTATATTTCATTTCTTTACACCAATAGCATTTAAAAAAGAGTTTGGCAATCGTGGATCTTCTCATATTCATCTTTCTTCAATGACCTTGATGACATCAGATGTCGTTGCCTCTTGTGTCACTCCACAGACTTTACCTTCCATCAATGCCCTAATCTGTTCTGCGGTAAACAATTCTCTCAAAACAATTCATTTTCTATTATTAAGTTGTACTTCAGTTTCTCATGGTCTCTTCTCCATATTATGGACTTCATAAATTTTTCTAATTTGCGCATCGCTAAGTTTTTCTGTTTCTCAAAGAACTTTTTGTTCACGAAGATATTGTTCGACAGATGATTTTGCTTCTGCATTTATTGTCAAATCAGAATTGAGTATTTTATCAGAATTGAGTGAGTTTTGTTTTTGAACTTCTAAAGGAATATTTAATTGGTTTTTACTTGTTTCTGGATTTTTTTGTGTTTGTTGAGTTTTCTCGGTACTAGATTTGTTATTGTTTGTTGCTTCTTCTCTTCGTAATAATTTACCATTGGACATATAATTTCTCCACCCTGATTCATTTTTAGCTTCTTTAGCTCATGGTGCTTGGAAATATATATCTTGATTGAAATCATAGATTGAATAAGCAGTCTCAGCTCAAAGATCTCATATCTTATCTTTTATTGCTTGATTATACTGATCTGCAAATTGGTCTAATGTTGTATTTATTTCTATTTTTATTATTTTCTTTGGTGGATTTACAAGGCTCATGTCATTATGATTAACCAATGTAATGTTTTCTTCAAAAGACACATTATCTGTGACTTTTATATCTGGATTTCTTTTGATTTTAGTTTCCAAAAATCTTTTTTGAGTTGAGATCATATAATCTAAAAATTCGTTAGGCAACAGATTTTCTGTGTCTTTTTTTTCTATATTCAAGGATCATCTATCTGATATTTTCTCTGTCACCCCACAGACTTTACCTTCTAGCAATGCCCTAATCTGTTCTGCGGTAAACAATTCTCTCAAAACAATTCATTTTCTATTATTAAGTTGTACTTCAGTTTCTCATGGTCTCTTCTCCATATTATGGACTTCATAAATTTTTCTAATTTGTGCATCGCTAAGTTTTTCTGTTTCTCAAAGAACTTTTTGTTCACGAAGATATTGTTCGACAGATGATTTTGCTTCTGCATTTATTGTCAAATCAGAATTGATTAGTTTATCAGAATTTAGTGAATTTTTTTCTTGAATTTCTGGAGATATATTTAATTTGTTTTTGGTTTTTTCTGGATTTGTTTCAGATTGTTTTTTAGATTTCAAAGCAGCATCTATAGTTTCTTTGGAAGCTATTCCATGATCCATTTCTTTACCTTTGGCATCTAAGACACGATATTCTACTGCTTTGACACTGCCTGGTTCTTTGCCTGGGATTATATTTACTATTTCAATAGTTCACTGTTTCATTGAAGCTTGTTGTATTTTCCCTTCCATCTTTTCTGTAACACCTTTTATTGGAGCTGTACCCATATGTGCTATCCTCAAGCCGAGTACTAAGGCTAAAGTATGTGCTCGAGACTGTGGTGTAAGATCTACATCACGACCAAAAGCTAAACTGATAGAAGCACTTGTGGCTTGCATACCTAGTATTTCTCATGGGAGAGTAAGGGCATTTTCAGTCAAAATGTTTTTTATTTTTTTAGACTGCTGAGCAATATTTAATGTTTTTCATCCTAGCACTGTTGTGATTTGATTGGTTACAGATCCGAATCATTTCATTACTCACATAAAAGCAACACTCTCTACATATCACATAGCACTAGAAACATCTTTGATGGTACCATCTGCTTGTTGTTCTTGATAAGATCCAAACGGATTGATTCTTTTTAAATATTCTTCTGTGGTTAATCATTGTAATGGTGCATTTAATGTGGTATTTGCTCGATGAAATATTGATCATTCTGCTATAATATCAGCAGCAAAAAGTTCTGGCATAAGTCTGACACTAGACCAAAAGGCTGTTTTGGACATATTTACATAGTTAGCTACTCTTGCAGCATATGTTCATGCCTCAAAAAATTCTGCTCATCATTGTATAGCCATCAAAGTCCCCTTAGCTGCCATATTTGCTATACCTCATGATATAGCCATCAAAGCTACCTGAATCACCAATTCTTTGGTAACATCGACTGTAGTGTTAAATGTTTTATCTGATCGATAATCTCCAGCTCATGTAATATCTGCAAGCATATCTATAGCTTTTTCATCACTCGTAAGCTTTGTACCAGAATTTTTTATATCTCTGATAAAGTTGGTTGTCTTTTTATTTTGGTTTAGAACCTCATAAATTATTCATTTTTGAACTATATCTGACATGAGTTTAGTTTCCATTGCTTGGTATTGTTCTGCGACTATCATATCCAGAGTTATAGACTTTTTTCATCAGTCTGGTGTCTCCATTTCAATCGGCTCTCCTTTTATCAACTTTTGATTCATAATTATCTGTTGATCAAAATAAGCCAATGTCTGCTGAAAAATAGGATTTTGAAGATCGCTGTTTTGGTTTTGAAAATCTTTTTTTAATATTTCTTTTTGCTCGTTTTGTATTTTGATTTCTTTGGTTTTGACATCTGTAATACTTTTTTTTATATCTGATTTTTGTTGAATTTCTTTTTGTTTCAGAGGAGATATTTCGCTTACTAATTTTTTTTGCAAATCATACATATCTTGGTTACTAGCTCACTCAAATGGTAATTTATATTTTTTAAATACAGAAAATATACTACTGTCTCAATACCACTCATTTATATATTCATTCTTTTCTTTATCTTTGGTTACATTTTTGAATATAAGAATATCTGAAGATGGATTTTTGAGTTTTGTATACATTTTTGAAATATCTGGATCAGAAAAATTTCAATTTTCAAGAGGTTTGAAAAAATTAAATTGCATAAGAGCATTATTTAATTTTCATGGCTCTGGTCATCTATTGACCCTACAAGATCAGAGACTTGTAGATAATGTAGAGAGCAAGATATCTGATGATTTATAATATATGCCCTTAGCATCATCTATTTGTCTAATCTGATATAGCACTTCTATTTTCTTTTTTTCTATATTTTTTGGGTTCCATGAATCCTTGGATGTAAATATTTTATCTATTTGTTTGTAAGCATCTCATGTTTTGGAAGAATATCATACACCTGAAACTGATATGTCACGAAATATTTGATGAATATAAGATAATACTTCCTCATCTCTAAGTACTTCTCAATTAGCATACTTGGACTGCAGTTCATCTAAATATATACTCTGCTGTGTTTTATCTCACTCGTATTGTGGTTGAAATATTCATTTATTCTGTAAAAATTGTATGTAACACTGACCAGTCTCCAATATGGTTTCCATCTGTAATCTTTTTTCTCCAGCAGATAGTTCTCTATTCTCTTTTTGATTTGCCATCAGAGGAGATTCTTGTTTGATGAATGATATCTTTGATCAATATTGTTGATTGTTAAATTTAGTTCCCAAATATAGATTAAAAATAACTTCTGATTGTGGATAATTTCTATTGTCTATAAAATATTGTAACTTCATTATGTTTTGATCATCTATGCTCAGTGGCTTGAATTCTTTTACTTTTTGTGATATTGAGAAAGTATTTTTTTCTATCTGCTCTTGGGTCGCTCTATACAATTTATCTCATCGATCTTTGAATGTCATAGTATTTAGATAATTTCACAACTCTTCTGTGTTTTTTTGGTTTCAAATAAATTTTAAAAGTTCTTTATCTTCTATAAGATTGTTTTTATTATCATCGATCTTTTTTTCTAATATTTCATTTCACATTTTCTAGAAATTATTAGAAATTAAAGCATCTAACATTTTATCTGCTTCCTCTATGTCCTTTTTAGATGAAGCTATTTCTTTGTCTTTCATTTTTTTTATGTTTTCTATTTGTTCGATTATGTCTTGTTTGATCTTTTTATCTTTTATTTGAGCAATTTGAGTCTTTATAAAAACAAAGAGCGACTCTATAAAATCATCATCCTGTGTCTGTTTTACCAATGCCAAAAAACCTTCCGCTAGATCTCGGTAAGGTATAAGTTTATTAAGTACTTCTATTAGCATTTGTTTTCTATCCATGCTATTTATCTCTCAAGTAAATATGGATAATATATTATATCTTAAAAACTAAAAAATGTCAAATATAAATAACCAAAAAAAATGGACATTAAAAAATATAAAATACCGACAAAAGTCGGTATAATTTCGATGTATAAAAGAAACTCACTATGTTCGATCTTTTATTGCATCTCAAATAAAAAAACCTGACTGCAAATAAACAATCAGGATTTTATTCTTTTTGATCTTTTAGGAACCATCTGTGATATAAGTACAACACGATAGCACATAAAATTACAAAGATAATTAGTACTCCGACAATTTCCAATATTGCATCTGGTTTCAATCTCTTATAATTTACAAAGAAAGAATAGATACAATAACCAGTAATCCCAAGCACGGCTAGCATGACAAATTCGTAGAATGATTTCATATATTTAGTTTATTTTTGTTTAGCATATTTCTTCTACTTCTTTGGTAACTTTTTTGATACTGTATACTTTGAAACCAAATAATATTTTGAATATTATGATTCAAATACTACTCATGATCCAAAATATAATCCTCAAGAATGGATAGAATAGCAAATACATCAGCAATATCAATGAAAATTGGAAAGCAGGTTTATCATATCTAGAATTAATTTCTTTGAGTACTAAATCACATATTCACATATTTACTGATTTATTGTCTTTGACTACTTGATCTACCAATTGTGTTCTTCGAGAATCTATGGTAGTTAATATTTTGGATTTGGGTTCTTCTACTCTTTCACCTCATAATACATTTTGTATATTTGCCTGCATAAATAATTGTGTATCGTTTTTTATTTGTTTTACTTCGTTATATCAGATTTTAAATGGCTTGGTAAAGACATCTATTACATTGCTCGATGCTTTGGATAGATCCTCACAATTGAATGGAAACTGACTATACATTCATATCAATGCAAAACTATAAGTAATCGTAATAAAGACAGTAAATATATATCATCAGATAGTAAAATAATTTAAAGAACTAAATCGCATAGTCCTTTTTATGGGTGTCTCTATACTGGAAACAAATGCAAATATACCCATATTTAAAGCCAATAATGATGCTCGATATTGTCGCACTTGAAATCATATAACAAGTCATTCTATAATACTTAGAAGTAACAATCCGATAAAAAAATATTTCAGTTTATATTTTTTGGTTTCTAAGTAAAAAAAATGGAATGATATAAAAAACAAAAAAACAAATATCAATGATTGGAAAATATCTTTCATAAAAAACAATGAATATACTAATACTATATAAAAAAATATAGTTATAGCTGTCACTATCACAAATCTTGTCCTGATTTTGTAGCTGGTAAACTCTTCTGCCATTTATGGTAATAAAATTTTTAAAATAAATCCTGCTTGAAACAATAATATTCGATATGTTATAATCATTGCAGGTAAAAATGGAATAATATGTTGTCATGAAATATCGAGAGCTTTGGATATATCTTTGGAACCATGAGAACTGTGTTTTACGAGAGCTTTAATGACCCATATCACGATTCATATAAGAGCACTTATAAGAACAAATGCGAGTATGATACCTATAATATTAAAGGCACTAAAATCTAAATTGTTGAATTGAAATACAAATGCCATCAGAGTTCATATAAAGAAAGCTAGTATCACATCTCCAAATCAGATTCATTCAAAATCTTTTTTGTATCTAAATCTGACATATAATTTGGATAGATAATATATAGCAAGAAATGTTAGAAACAAAACTATGGATCATCGGAAAGCAATCTTATAATCTCAGAGTAAATTTAGAAATTGAGGTAGTAGAGACACCACAAGTCCAACTACAAGGACTGGCATGTGTAATTCATACTCTATAAAATCATATATCATAATCAGAAGAAATATCCGATTTATAAACAACCAAAATCATAAGAAGAAATAACTTCCATGAGGGAACAATAAATATGTAAGCAAAAATACTAATCAGGAAAGAATCTCTATGATAAAATAAAAAGATGAAATCTTGGATCAGCAATGATCACATTTTCCATTTTGTATTATATAACTAAGCAATGGCACTAGATGCTTTGCCTTTAGTCTTTTTTTACATTTGGGACAATATGAAAATCATATAAGGACAGATTTAATTTCTTTTTTATCAAATTTATTTGAAGACAATCTAGTAATCAAAACAGATCCAAAAGATCAGAATATAAGTCAAAGAATAAAGATGAAGATTGACATGAATTGTGTGATATAATAAAAGTCATATCTAACAAAGTGAGACTTGTCCTTGTACTGAATGGTATCTCAAAGTAAACAAAGAGCTTTCTCGATTAACTCGAAATGACAGTATATTATTTATTCGTTTCGATGTTTCAACCCCGCTTTACTAGGTGGGCATTTAAAAAAATTTAAGACAAAAAAAATAAAAGCCCGGCTGGACTTTTATTTTCCTATCGTTGTTATTAGTTTATTATCGTGTGGTGGACGATATAACTAATTAATATATTTGGTTGTCCAAACAACATTATATTATTGGACGAAGTATTTTATAACAAATTTATATTATATTTCAAGTCAAATTATTCTTTTTTTAGATAAAATATTTTTAGAAGTTCTTTTGTAAAAGGTACATTGACAAGTAGAGTTAAAGTCATAGTAATAAGCATCATAGATCAGAATCATTTGAAGATACTTATTCACATAGAGAACAATACCAATGCTATCAATCATGTACTAAGCTGTCAATCTCTGATAGCTGTCCGGCTTCTAGATACTGATAACTCTATAGCAGAAGATAATGATTTTCATTCTTTGAGTTCTTCATGCAATCTTTCAAATATTAGAACATTAGCATCTACTGCCATTCAAAGTGATAAAATAATAGCAGCTATACCACTAAGTGACAATGCATAATCTATCATCTTTAAGAAAGCCAATAACAATGCCATAAACATTACAATAGTTCACAATGCTATAAATGATTTTTTGGTTTTATACATCAGCAACATCAAAAAATATATTGCTATGATTCAAATGACAGTAGCTTCTATAGCTCCACTAAATGCGCTTGATCACAAAGTAGGACTAACTTTCTCTTCCTGCATAAGAACCAAAGGAGCTGGTAATGCTCAATCGTTTAATGAATTTACCAATGCTTTGGAAGAATCTGGAGTAAACTGTCAATCTATTTGAGCTCATCATCAACATATTTTGGATTGAATCGTAGGAGCAGTCAAAATGTTTCATCATACAAATATAGCCATCTGACTACCTATACTTGCTGAAGTAATTTCACAAAATATATCTTTTCATACATCATCAAAATTTATAAGTACGACTGGCTGTCAAACTTGAGAAGAACTAACATTTGCATATTTGAAATATGCTCAGTTCAATACTTTGTTGCTATTTGGTCATACTGCTAATTTCCAAGTTTCTCTATCTTGTACAAATACATCTTCTATATCGTAGACTATCTTATTTTTTAGAGTACTTTCAAACTCATCTTTATTTACTCAAAAAACTTTGATTACAGAATATATTTTTTCTGTAGGAGCTTTTTGATCACGTAGATATACTATGTATGTAGTATCAAATTTTTTGTAAGTCTGTACTTTACCAGTTATTGCTGAGTCAAAAGTTGTAATGATTTTGGTTAAATCTGTTTTGGAAATCCATCCGTCATTTACTGATTTGGTTCATGATGAAAGTTTGAATCATTTTTTATCTATTTTGCTTACTATAGAATCTACTGTAGATTGCATTTGAATATCTAGTTCTTTAGCCTTTTCTTTTGATATTCATATTGCACTTTTTTTTGTAACACTAACTATTTTAGCATCATATGCATTTTGTCAGCTACCAAGTTCTCATAGATTAAAAACTAAATCTTTTCATATATATTCATATTTATTTGTTCAGATTTTATTTTCATCTTTGGAAAATAATTTTTCATTTTGATATCATAAACCATTTGCTGTAGCTGTGATATCTTCTGCAGCAATTAAAGTTTTTTTCTCTGTATTTTTGCTAATCACACGGAAAAAAGAATATCATTTAAGTTCTGTTTGAGAAATAGTTCAGTTTTGGTCTTGGTTTTGAACATTTGCATAAATTCATTCTAATATATCTGAAATATCTCATGTCTTGATAGAATTTATAAGTTTTAGATTTCTTTGATACATTTCAGGCAATTGTGATAGTGAAATACCTGTAAAATGATTATAGAAAATATTTTCTGCTCATCTTCCATCTGTCAATTTTGCCATCTTATCTGGAGTCTTTCTGATGTCTTGTAGAAGTAATTCAGCTTTGGATTTTCTTTCAGCTATGGTTTGGTCGTTTGGTTCTACTTTGTTTGGTAATCTAAACTCCAATTCTACTGTTTTTCAGATTATTTCTTTTGCTTGGTTTAGATCAGCTATTCATCATATTTCTACAACTATATATTGTTGATCGTTGAGATTTTGGACATATGCTTTGTAATCACTTACTCATAGTTTGGAAATTCTTTTATCTATGTTTTTCAATACTATAGTTTCTATAAGCTTTTTCACAGCACTCAATTCTTTGGCATCCTTGTATATCTCTTCATACTTTTCATAGGAAACCTTGTAAACTAGTTTAGTTCCACCAGATACATCCAATCATTTTCTAAAATAACTAATTCCGTCTGGTACTAGTGTAAAACTTCTCTTTCATGTTTGAGGATCATATTTTCTTCATAGGAAGAAAATTATAAATAATCAAAGCAAAAATAGAATCGTAAAAATCTGTCTTCTACTTAACTTCATTTTTTCAATTACAAAAAATAAATCTGTCTTAATGACTTGTTTTGACTTTACATATTTGATTTTTTTATTCAAGTTTATTTAACTGTTATTTATATCTTCAAGAATATTATATAGATCTTGATTATGAGGGTCTTTATCAAGTAATGTTTGTAGGTAGGCCAATGCATCCTGTTTTCAATTTAGGGTATATATACAATTGATTTTATAAATCATAATATCTATATCTTCTGGATCGAGTCTAAGTGTTAGATCAAAATACTTCTCCGCTTGTTTATATTCTCAAGACATATAATAGCATACTCATAGATTGTAAATAGCTGTAAAATCAGCTCAATATATATCTATATGTAAATGTATATACTCTATTGCTTTGGCATAATTGTTTAATCTCATATTGCTTTGTGCTATCTTTAGAAATATCTGATCATTGGATGAATATTTTTGGGAACTAGCTAAGAAATATGTTTCAGCCTCGGAATATTGTTCCAATCAGAAATATCAGTCTCATATTCATTCCAATATGCTGGCTTGGGTTTTTATGTTTTCTTGACAAATGTCTTTTGCTATCTGTAGTGATGATATTGCATTTGTATAATCTCAGAGCTGATTATATGTATATCAGATATATATATTTATATCTTTGAAATCTGGATAATAATCCTGGATAGTTTTGTAATATTGTATTGCTTTATCGTGCCATGCAAAACTATAGTATATAGTTCAGAGTCTGTGCAATGCATTGAAATGTTTATGGTTGTGTTCTAGTATCTTATTGTATATTTTGATAGCATTTTCATAGTTCTGCATATTATAAAACAATTCTCCTATCTCAGTAAGGACAAAATCATTATCAGGATAATATATCATAATTTCATCAAAAACTTCTAATGCTTGGCTATATTGTCAGTTGTCAGAAAGTGAAATTCAAATCAGGAATCTTTGGTAATTATCACTATCCAATCATAGATCTTTCCTGTTTTTTTCTAGATTTTTTTCCAATCGTTTTTCTGAAAAATCTGGAAGAATAAAAAATGTATCAGCTATTTGTTTGCTGGTATTTACCAAATAAGATAAATCAATTTTGCATTTTACCTCTGGTGTTATAGGAAAATCCTTATTTATATCTTCGAAACTTAAAAATTCTTCTTTCATAATTATATGGTTAATAATCGAATGGGGTGGAAACTATACTCAATTAAAAACCTGATTGCAAGTCCAACATCTTTTTGTATTTCCCGTTTAACTTTACGAGTTGTGTATGTGTTCATTCTTCTATAATTTTTCCTTGCTCAAGAAGTAATATTCTATCTGCTTGTTTTACC